>ENA-UEPS01000271-UEPS01000271.1-human-gut-metagenome-genome-assembly--contig:-NODE-271-length-47230-cov-81.471274_pt1 | contig 47230 bp, 51 predicted proteins | sample MGYA00242904_ERZ507924 | MGnify/ENA primary metagenome ERZ507924 (study PRJEB26167, sample SAMN06115422) | human gut metagenome | host: Homo sapiens | place: China:Sichuan | collected 2014-10-16...
ATAAGGGTGGCGTAAGCCATCTACGGCATATTGTACCACCAGAAAGCATGGACACAGGGAAAAATAAATCATACTCTATGAAAAATGAGAAACCGATGGTTCTATAACGAAAAAGAGGATGCATCATTTTGACACATCCTCTAGTGCAAAGATGTTATCATTTAGTAATATTGAGATAGAAACTTCGTTAATGGAAATATCATTTATTTCAACAAACGAGAACAAAGTGTCTTTTTTGTGCTATAATTATATCACCATAAAAGACGGAAATAAATATAATACACATTCTTTAGAACAGAAACATAGTCAAGATCCCTCTAGATTATTAAGAATTGACTTTTGGGGTCTTAATCTTATAATTAAATCTCAACATTCTTCAAATCTAATAGTAGGTGATGCACCATTTGAAATTACATTTTACACAGATAAAAAATCTGGTATTACGTCTGCATACTTTCCTTGCAACTATGAAGTGGCGCATAATGAACTTACAGAAGAATTATTCAACATATTCAGAGATTCTTTAATCGGTTATTTTTCCTTAATTAATGGGGCTCGTGTACAAATCACAAAAGAATATTATAACAGTTTTACCAGAATATATTCATATGATAAAATTGAAAATATAAGTTATTCATCTTATCTCTGTGGTAGTATAAGAGTTTATGATCCCGATACTTCTCTTTTTGAGTTTGATAATTACGTCAGATGGAATAATGTTCTAAATATCAACAAATTTGTGCAGCATCTTTCTACAGCGCAACAGGTTTTATCTATAGTTGATAGAGCATTTATTTTGATTCTAGCTTTTGAAGGCCTATGTGAGAAATACCAGAGTTTAGTTGATAAAGAAAGAATCCCTAGTCAATTAGTATCAAAAGGTTCATTCCAGATAATCAAAAAGGAGTTATTGAACATCTTAGAAAACCATAATGAAATATCAACTGATGTTATGAAAAAATTATCTGATAGAATTTGTAATTTAAACAGTAATAAATCATCAACAAATAAATTCAAACTCATAATAGATGATCTTAATATAGAAATGACTGAAAAAATTAATACACTTTTTAAAAAGGTTAGAAGCACTTTGGTACATGAAGCAACATTAAATGAATATGAGGACTATCAACTTCTATCTGAACTTATTAGAGAGATAATATTGCGTCTTATCAATTCTAAATTAGAAAGATATTCCAGTTTTGTTGATAAAATGTTTAAAGGTGAATCTCCTAATTTATCATATAATGAATATATTATTCAGAAACATATAAAAATTGAAGACTCATTGTTTGCCGAATACGACAGACGATTCAAATATTGGATAAAGCAAGGGAAATAATTATATAAAGAGAAATTGAACTAGCTAATCAAAATGCACAAAAACAAAGAAGAAAGTCTAAATATAGTATCTGAAACCCACAGATGACTATATTTAGACTTTTATTTATTTGGTCGTATATATAGAAATTACCGGCCTGGATTTATGAGGTTGATCTTTTGGTGTCTTCTGAATAGTTCCTGACTGCATAGAGTAAAGCCATGCTTTATTCTCCTTTTGCCCTTCCACTTCAGTAGAAGACCATAACCAGCATTCGGCAGGATTCAGGTTAATCGGAGTTCCACCAACTTCGGTTATACATTCATTAACCAGATGCCGGACAGTAAATAGAAATGAGAGTTGCTGGACAGAAGGAATATATGCTGATTGCCCATAACTCCACAAATCAAAAGTCCTGATAGCTATCGGTGACTTGACTTCATCGTTATTGAACAATGAATAGGTGTTCTCATTTCCGTCCTCATCAGTCAATGATGCAGAAGTACCCTGATCAATGCCGAGACTGTCAGCAAAAGCCAGCGGTTCCATATCATGAATGTAAACTGCATAACCAAGATTGTCAGTTTCAGCACTACGGTTTACATGGAAAACTATGGCAACAGGTACCTTTTCAGATTGCTTGAATCTGTCCATGGACAATATATTCCCGTCCGAACAAACCACATTGCCGACTTGAAGGGAAGATAAGTAACCTGTGACCTCTTCATGTTCACAAAGGCAGGAAGTGAGCACCAGCCCACTCCATGCCAAAATCGGTAATAAAAATCTTTTCAGTTTCATAACAGTGGAATTTCAAATGACCTGATTACACATTGCGCTTCCTTATCCATAATAAACCAGTATTCAGAGCGGTATGGCTGTCCGTCAGAATCAGTGGCTTCATACTCTATCTTTACCTTCCAACCGCTGAACGTCTTGCGTTCCTGACTACTTTCATCACTTACAGACTTCAGCTCACCGGAAAGCATCAGGGGGCGCAGTGCTGTCATGGCTTCCATCTGACGTTTCATCTGCCCTGACATCCCATGACATTCTGCGTTTGGATTATCAAAACCCGTATCCTCCATAAACCTACGGCTGATTTTCATCATGGCCACAGAAAGAGCCATCTTCTCCTTCATGGTAACATACTCACGGCCAAATACAGAATCCGGTTTGCTGATTCCGACAATCTTTACGGATTCCGGATTGTCCACCGAAGCCATCAGTGCCTTTTGGGCTATATCCTGTGCCTTATTCCCGCTGTTGTCGGAACAACCGGTTCCCATTCCGAGCAGAACTGCCACTGCAGGCAGTATCAGTAGTTTCTTTCCCTGTTTCATATCTTTACGATTTGAAGTTTGTCCGAAGCCAGACCGAGACGCTTGCGGTAAATGGAACCGTCCTCCCGGTACATCTCCAGTTCGGATGAAGTAATATTCTTCTCACAAAGCTCTTTCGCCTCTTCCAGTGTCAGCTGATGGCCGCCTATATTCCTCCATATGGCGAATGAACACGGTGCTTCCTGATTGCTGTAGTTGGAACAGTTGAAAGCCCTTGTTCCCACACGTACCTCGCCGCCACAGTGCGGACACCTGCCGATAACAGACTGCATATTGACTGCACCGTCATCAGCAAGTTCCAGCACTGTCGGGAAAGTCTTTCCTTCCTTGGTGGAAAAGCCGTCCAGAAGGATACGGCGTTTCTCCAGAAACTCGGCAATCTCCTCGTCATTCATTTTCCGGTTGCCGATGATGGCATTGATGTTGAGCACACAAGAAGGATGCTCACCTGTGTTGTTTTCGCAGCGATACCCCTTACAGGTCTTCACCACGTTGCCGCCGCAGAACGGACAGCGTCCTATAATCTTCTTTTCTGAATCCATATTCCTGATAAATTACAATGTTTGAATTAATTGAATGAGAACCCCCGGTTCCAGTCTGCAACGATTCCTCCTATAATGTTCTTGCCAGACATCACGTTTACCCATCCTTCCGGGTCAAGAGAGAACCAGAGGTCGTTCCATGAGAGTGTGCGTACCTGCCATGCCAGGATAAAGAGGTCGGTATTAACAGCCTCCAGTCTGGTCAGTACCTCGTTTGCTATGTAGTACCGTTCGGAAGAACTGAGCAGGTTTACCTTGTGCTTTTCCTTGCCTCCGTCAGAACCGCCTGTATCATAGCTTCCGGAAGTCACCAGCTGCTTCATGAACGGATAAAGCGCAGCCATCTGGGTGGCAGCATCAACCAGCTCGTCCGAAACGATTGCAGCAATGGCCGTCCCCTTCAGGTTACTACCGACCGATTTGAGTAGTAGATTACAGTTCTGAGGTATCTCCGTGGCCACCAGTTCCCCGGCACGCTTAATCTGATAGAGATTCTGCATGGCACCCTGTGCATTGGAAAGATATTCCAGCATCTTGTCCTCCACACTGTGTACCCTGTCGAGAGCAACCGTTACGGCAGTCTCGGCAGCAATGATTTTCTCGTGTGCCTTCTGACGTTTGTCATAGATATTCTTCAGTGTGGATGTCTGTGCAAAGACAGCACCAGTCAGTGTAGGGTCTGTCTGTTGTGCAAAAGTATCCGTACCTTTCAGCAGAAAAACCGCCAAAGCAGTCACTACCGTTATTCTTAACTTGATTCTGTCCATATCATTCAGATTTTACGTCCTTTATTCCTTTGTTCACTCAGATTCTGTTCACGTTCCTCCTTATGAGGTGAAATCACCGGCTCCATCGGCCTGTTCAGCAGACAGTCGTTCCAGTCCTTGAAAGCCTTCGGAGGAAGCCACTGTCCCATACGGTACCGGATGTTCAGCTGCCTGGCAATTTGGGCCAGTAGGGGACGCTCCATGTCAGGCTCGAATACCTTTCCCTTCGCTTCAATCCGGATGCCGCTGTCAGTTCTGCTTATCTTCATCTGAATATCTTCCTGCAGAGCCATCATGCGCAGTCCGTATATCCTCCCGGCCAGGTCGTTGTCAAAACAGTCGAAGGCACGTGCATTGGGAAAGCGTTCCATGACTCCGGTTATCTGCCTGTCAGAGAATGTGCCGCCCAGTGAAACCAGAGCCGCACTTTCCCCAATCTGTATCCGGTTCATCTGGTAGAAGGCCATGGCATCAAATGCAGATTCACAGAAAAACACGCTTCTTACATTGTCCGGACTGATACCCGAAGGAACAGCCACCCATGCCGAAGATGATGAATCAGTACCGGCAGCTTTCGACTTGTAACCGCCATGTCCTCTGATTTCATACCCCCTGACTTCATTTCCCTTTCCGTCAGTATATGGGAATCCGATATTGTAGCCTTCAAACTTCCCGTTGTTCCTGTCCCTTATAAGGGAAATAAAGGGTGAAAGAACCGTAACGGTCGCTTTGGACAGTCCGCGCCGGAAAAACAGTCCGGGTATTTTTTCGGTGTCAACCGGCTTCACCTCATATCTGGAAGGTTCAAACACACCGCATGATTTTCCTGCCAATTTAACATACTCCCTGTCCTCCCTGTATTCAGGTTCAGGCATGTTGGCGAAACGTGCCATGACCTTGGCTATCTTCTGCCACTCATCTTTTCCGGATACCGTAAAGGAAGAAAGGTTCTCACGAATGAGTGTCACCACATCTCCCTTGGAACCGTCACGCCGGAAGAACGTCTGTGCTGCCTTGTCGTTGGGATGGCTGACAATCAGCGTATCCCTTCTGTTGCCGCCTTCACCGAGTACCAGCTCGATGTAGCGTCCGACACCGGCCTTCCTGTCCAGACGGTATCCCAGGGCATATGCAATGTCATCAATCCCCACACGGGATTTCATTTCCCTGAAATTAACCTTGTAGTCACTCATGCTTTCCGATTTAAGATGTTATACAGAATTTCATATACCAAGCCCTGTACCGGCATTCCGGTTCCGGCCCATCATGGTAATCTCGGGTTCGTATGTCTTCCGGGCAGTCATGTTCAGGAAAGCCTCCTTGTCCTTCCAGTCCGTAAGCTGGAAGAATGTCCTGGCCGTTTCCTTGGAAACCTTCTTCAGTCCCAGCTCCACGCCATCGTATGACGCACGGATGGCATAGTCTCCGGAACGGGTCTTGACAATAGCCGCATTCTTGAAAGATTTCTCTTCGTCAACACTCATTGAAGTCAGCGGGTCATTCTTTGCCAGATAAGGCTGCTCACCGAGAGCCAGACGCTGTCTGTCCACATGGTCAAGAATCAGGTCCGAAGCCTTGTTCACGTCAGCCATGACTGATACTATAAACTTCGGTTCCTGTTTCAGTACACCAATCCACGAGTCCAGGTAAGCAGCCGAGTTGTCCGTTATCCTGGAATCAAAGCCCATGGAATGGCTGATCATTGCAGCCGTAAGTTCCGCCACCAGCTCCTCCTTGGCATATTTCGGGTCACCGAACCTGCCGCCCATCTCCCTGTTCAGACGCTCCGGTGTCATGGTGGAGTGTGTCATTTCATGCAGCATGGTAGAATAATACTCCATTCCGCCACGGTAGGTTTCTTCCGGAGAATCACCGATATTGAACTGCGCCTTCATGGGCAGCACCACTATATCCTTCGAGGGAGAATAATAGGCACCGTTCTCACGCTTGTCGGCACGTATCGGACATAGCCACTGCTGCGTCTCCACCATACGGTCGAGTGCGGCATGGGTGTACATACCTTCCGTATCCCGAAGTTCCGGAACCTTGAACCTGTCCATAAGCTTCTGCATCCTTTCCGGCTGCACTTCTGCCAGATTGGTCTGTGCCACATTGTACACCGGGAATGACTTGATGAAAGGAATGACATCCATATCCTTCTTCTCTTCCTTGCTCATTGCACGGTATTCCTCCGTGCTTATCCTCTTTCCGTGACTGTCCTTTATCATCATATCCCAGTATACTACCGGGAAGGCCTTTTCACCCTTCAGGACATGAGCCTTCAGGTTATGCGCCTGTTTGAAGGTCAGATATACCGGAAGCTGGTAGTTCATGGCTGCAGTATGCATCTGAAGAAAGAAGGAATTGGAACCGGAATAGTTTCGGCCACCCACATTCTGCGGCAGTCCGGCATAACCCGAAGCACCGCCAATCCATCCCTGTTTCCATCCGGTATCCTTCATCTGCTGCATACGCTCAATCATCATTGCAGCGAAGCGGTCTATGGCCGCCTGTCCGCTGTTTCCCTGAGAGTCAGTTCCAGATGCCATAGCTGTCGTCATCTATTACCTGACGGTCCATCTGCCTGATGTCCGTCTGTTCCACATAGAACTCGGCCGATTCATCCGAAGGGTCAGTACCGTGTGAACGGCACCATTCCAGATAATCATCTGCATTCTCACTGTCCATAACAAAGCGGAGGAAACCGATTTTGCCCTCCTGCAGAAGCTCCACAAGCTCCTCATGATTCATTTTAGCTGACATATAACTTGTATTTTAGTTTTCTGATTATGTTACATTTTCATAGAAGCCGTTTTCTCCACCTTTGCGGTGTTGGCTGCAAGCATACCTGTTATCTCCGTATTCAGGTACTTGGCCGCAATCTGTTCCCTTGTGGCCGTCTTGGTCTTGAAAAGCGAATAGCCGTCATCGAAGGAGATTTCATGCCGGGAAGTCTGTCCTTTCTCTCCGAGGTCAACCGACACCTTCCACTTGTTGTCATTCCTGTCCTTGGCTACACGCACACCCTTGGGGTCAACACCTTCAGGAAGCTGATATTTCTCGTATGCAGATTTCAGATGCAGACGCTCACCGAAATTCTTCTCAATAAGCTGGTTTGGAGTGGCCACCCTGTCAAAGTAGGCATTCAGGTCCTGGCGTGAAGCCACGGCAGACATGTTGGTATCCCCAACCTGAACATAGAACTTGTATTTCCCAAAGTCAGGACGCTGTTCGTCCTTCTCTTTATAGACATTGAACTTGTTTACGGTTATAGAACCGTCCGGTCCTGCAATCTCCATTGGCATACGGAAGGCTTCCTCAGATACCTTCGGCATCAGTTTTGTCGGATAGTAGCGTTCCATCAGCTGCGGTACCGTCATTTCCTTGTTCTGATAGGCAGCAAGGTCTGCTGCATCCATCTTCTGCGGCTTGAGTGGCTGTCCGTCAATCTTTGCGGTAAAATACCAGTCGGCAGGATTGGTGGTACTCTGGTAGGCATGACCATGAGTAACCTTTTCACCGTTGGCCGTTACCATCTGCGGCTCACGGGGCTTTCGTTCCTGGGCTGCCTCCGTTTTCTGTTCGTCCTTCTTTTCGGTCTTTACCTCATTATCCGTCCCGGTCTCAGCTTTGGTTTCAGCTTTGGCCTTCGACTTCTTTTCCCTTGCAGGTTTTACATCAACAGTATTCTCCACTGTTCTGTCAGGAGTTTCCTGCGCACCCTGTTCCTTTTTCTTCTTTCCCATATCTGTACTGTTTTGAATGGTTCTCTCATTATTTTCAGCCTTATCCTGTCCGGCCTTCTTCTTCAAAGGACTGTCCAGTGCATCACAGATTGCAACCCTAATTCCGGAACGTATCAGTTTGGGCAGATAAACGTCAAGTGCTGATTGAGGGAATGATGCAACCTTTACCGGTCTCTTGTAGTCAGGCAGAATCCTGTCTGCAATCTCGATGGCAAGCACTGCGGCAGCCTTGACGGCATCCTGCTTATAGAGTTCATAGAAACTGTTCCGTCTGAACAACAGCATAGCATCCGGATGCTTCTTCTTCAGTTCGTTGAACTGCCGGATGATACCGTTATTATTATCTGAATCTGTCTTTTTGGCCATAGAAATCAGTATTAAAGTTTAAGGCTGTTTGCTTTTGTTTCCTTTCGGGATGGAGAGAGGGAAATAGCACGCTCCACGGCCTGTTTGTCTACCACCTTCTGATATTCCCAACGGTTCTTGTCAGTCATGACAAGGCCGAGATATTCAGGATGAATCTCGTCATAGCGGAGTTTCTGCTGCCTTTCCCATTCCTTCATGTCTCCCTTGATAAGCTTGAATCCCTGCTGCTCCTTCAGGTCAATGCCGACTGAAACCTTCTCACCGCCCACATTCAGTTCAACTGGTTTTCCCTCCCGTACCTGCTGCTTCTGTTGCATGCCCAGTTCAATGTCGTTCACCTTCTCCATATCCTTCAGACGCTGCTCCAGCTTTATGTCAGTGACACGCCTGTGAATGACGGATTTCGTTTCCGGATCAAGCTGCAGATACTGCTGAGTCTTTTCACCGTTTACGTTGACTGCCTTCTGAATTACCTCACCTCTGACCAGACGTTCAGCCTCCTGCTGAGTGAGATTGAGAACCTTGTTGCGTTCCCGGTCCAGTTCTGCACGTACCGGATAGGCAATAAGAGTCAGAGCACCGTTCTTATCTGTAGTCACCTGTAGCTTAATCAGCATGGTGATGATACCTCCGTTTCTTGCGTTAATGGATACCTGCATGATGAAAGTCACTTCACCTGACATCAGCTTCTCCTTTACTTCCATTAGTAAGCTATCCGCCTTTTCACGGTCAATACCCAGCATTGCCAGTTTTTCGTATGGTAACAATTCGGACTGATTTCTGTTGTACATTTCCATATTACTGTAATTAAGATGTTATATTTGAGGATCTAACCGTCTGAATGCCACAAATGTATTTAAGGCAATCCCTGAAAAAGAAATGCGCAACACTATTCTGATTACACTACTGCTAATACTACTTCCGATAAGCGTATCAGCACAATTCTATACGATACAAGAGAATCAGAACTTCTGCCAACAGTAATACAAAAAGATCCTTATAACCGTACCAGAAAGGATATTACAGAAGGGAAAAAGAATAAGATAATAGTAAAAGATACCCTAATAGTCAGGCCAGACAATCAGAATAAATCAGAAGGAAACAGCCGAAATAGTGACAGAAAAGCCTCTCTGAAAGCAGAGTTGCAAAATACAATAAAGAATAAAAATCAAGCAGAAAACAATCTTCCTGAACTGACCATCCCCAACCTTTATAAAGAAATCATAAGAAACGGAGTTATATATCCCAAAATGGTATTGGCTCAAGCTATACTGGAGACCAGATGGTTTCGTTCATCAGTATGCCGGAACAAGTACAATCTTTTCGAGCTTACCAATCCACATACAGGAAAATACTATGAATTCAATCACTCGACGGAAAGTGTGAGAGCTTATTTTACTAAAGTGCAATATAAGTATAAAGGAGGTAACTATTTGCTTTGGCTTGATGAGATTGGGTATGCAGAAAATCCTAATTATATAATGATAGTGGTAGATATTATGAGGGGATTGTAGAATAGATCCATACATCTATGTTTCTGAACAAATTTACTTGTTTTTTCTAATTATATGCCTAACTTTGGCATATGTGCTTATGCAATTTTGTGGCATAATATAAATTTAAAATCTAGTATTTATGGCAGCAAATAAATTTGGCAGGTATGTATGGCTTGTTGATTTAATCAAATGTCATCCATATATCACATTCAAGGAGATTAGTGATAAGTGGGAAAACAGTGGATTAGGTGACGGTAAACCGTTACCGTGGAAAACATTTATGAATCATAAGGAGGCAGTGCAGACAATTTTTGATATAATTATATCGTGCGATGCTAAACGTGGATATGGATATTATATCGAAGATGCGGATAGATTGGAGGGCAATGCATTCCGTGCTTGGCTGATAGACTCGTATGCAACATTAAACCAGCTTCAGGCAGACAGGAGGTTAGAGAAACGTATTTCGTTTGAGAAGATTCCTTCAGGGGGTAAATTCTTGCAGACACTTCTTCAGGCTATGCGTCAGAGCTGTGTACTTGAAATTACACATCAAGGTTTTGGTAAATCTCATGCAAGTACGTTTCAGGTAGAACCATTCCATCTCAAAGTATATAACCGCCGTTGGTATCTGATAGGCAGATCAGTCTATTCAGATGATATAAGAACATACGCTCTCGATAGGATTCAGAATGTTGTAATCACTGATATAAAGTTCGAAATACCAAATACGTTCAATATAGATAAATATTTCGAAGGGTGTGTAGGCATAATAGCCGATGCGGAATATGATATAGAACATGTTATAATCAAGGCTTACGCATGGGCAAGACAGTATCTCTCTACATTGCCTATACATGAGTCTCAACGGGTATTATCCTCAGATGATGAGTCTATTACATTTGAGTTCAATGTACGTCCCAATTATGACTTCGTTCAGATGCTTTTACAACAGACAGACCAGATAGAAATTATTGAACCACAGTGGTTGAAAGATGGAATATGTCATATTGCGGAGAATATAATATCGTATTATAAGAAATGATTATATGCAAAGTAAGTCTGATTTAAAATATTATAGCAATAGATTTTGATGAAGTGTCCATAGCTGCTATGCCAAGAAAATAACTGTTACCATCATTGGAATGTGCCGGTAATAGGTATGAAATGTGTACAAGATCGTTTTTGAGGGAGTTAAATGATAAATAATAAATGATATATATATTATGAGAAAAGATGATTTAGAGAATATTGTCAAAACCTTATTTCCCAATCATAAGTATAATTGGCAAGGAATAGGTTTTTGGCAAATAGAAGCAAGCCCTTTTTTGTTGGACCAAAATATTCATTATGAATTGTCTAACAATCGAGTTGAGTTTCATATTGAAAGTTATAGTTCCAATTGGAAAGATATCAGGGGGACATTATATGAAAATTGGGACCTATTAATAGAAAATAATATTTTGTCTGATAAATGGTGGAGACGTAATGATTGCAGCTATTTCTTGAAAGATACATCATTGTCCATAGAAGAACAACTGAAAAGATTATGCAATGTTTTGCAGCCTATAATAGATAAATATGTTGAAAATAAAGGACTTCGTCCAAAACATATTGATAGGCCAGCTCCAAGTAATAAACTTTTTAATGATATAAATAATGATTTAGTAAGTTTATATAATAGAGTTACATTGGAAGAACTTTTTGATGTCCCTTTGCAAATACCTGATTATCAAAGGATATATTGTTGGGATAAGAGAAACGTAGAACAACTTTTTCTGGATGTATTTGAAGCTGCTGATACATATCATTTGGGTACAATTATTATACACAAACATGATGAAGCTTATGATATTGTTGATGGACAACAGAGGCTTGTTACATTAACATTGTTAATGGAAGCATTGCAATATGAATATTGTTTACCATTATTAAAGCAACGTTTTCTTTCAGAACAAGCAAAAAATTATATTGCTTATAACAAGTATCTTTGCAAACAGTTTGTTTCTAGTTATAATTTAGATCCTTATCATATTGTAAAAAATATATGTTTCGATGTTTTAGTCATAAATTCAGAGAACTTTGAATTGGCATATACATTTTTCTCAAATGAGAACTCTCGTGGAAAATCACTTACAGATTTTAATCTTCTAAAAGCGCACCACTTAAGGTATATTGAGAATGAATCTCAGCAGGAGCATTTAGCAACACGTTGGGATAATTTAACCTCTAAGACTGATGATAATGAAACTGATTTGGAACAGTCCTTAGGAGAACATATTCTGAGGTTACGCAAATGGATTTTAGCAGAGATAGTTACTACCGAAAAGTATGTTGTTAGAAATGAATATTCAGCATCACCAGAAATCGATAGCGTTCCAGCATATGGTGAGCGTTTTCATTTTAATGAATCAATAATAGGTGGAGTACATTTTTTCTTATATTCAGAAAAGATGACTGAAAGATTTAGAGAATATGCAAATACTTGTGAACATAAAACACTGGTTAAGAACTTAAACCGTGAGTCTCATTATCGATATAGTCGATTGATCGATTCTTTGTTATTTGGATATTACTTAAAGTTTGGACAGCAATATTTGGCTGAAGCTTTATATGTTATAGAAAAGACTGTATCTGTTCATCGATACACTAATACAAGAGCTTTAGATTATAAAATAATGGAATATGTTGCAGACAGTCGTATTATTATGATGATTGAACGTTCCACTTCTCCTACTTTTTTTATTGCTGGGCTAAGGCGAAGTGAATATGTTCAATTAGAAGATAGAATACGTAAACGGTATTATGAATGCACCAAAAATATGTATATGCAGATTTTAGATAGATTTACTATAAAGGAAATATTGAATGATTTAAAAAAAGTATATGAATTATGAGAAAAATAAATCCAATAACACCTAGTACAATTGTTTCCCAAAGGTTTATAATACCTCTTTATCAAAGGTTGTTTGAATGGGAGGACGAACAGCTTAGTGTATTATTAAATGACCTGAAAGAACGTTTCTTTATCACTAGACGTTCTATTAATGAAAGAAATAAGGCTTATTATATTGGTATGTTGACAGGTTGTACAGATGATAGTGGAATCATTAATCTGGTTGATGGGCAACAACGTTTTACAACAATGATGCTTTTAGGTATTGCTATGAACTACTATTATGAGGACTGGAAGTATTTTGTGACTCAGGACAGATTAACCTTTAAAGCAAGAGATGATGATAAAAAATACCTTCAATATTTAATTGATTTTCATGTGAAGAAAGAGAAAGATAATACTATGCCAACGAAAATAAATTTAAAAATGCAACATGGGCTTGATTTTATTCTTAACTTTCTGACAGAAAAATTTAAAGAGGACGAAAGAGAGGAATTTTGTAAGTATGTATACAATAATCTAACCTTTTTTGTTTCAGAGTTACCAGGAAATTATAGTAAATCTCCTAAGAAGCTTAATAAGTATTTTGAGACTATGAATTCTGCGGGTAAAAGTCTTGAACAGCATGAAAAAATCAAGGTTGATTTGTTGAAAAACTGCATTGATAATGACCTCAAAGGTATGTTCACATATATATGGAATAGTGTGGAGCGTATGGATGTGAAACTACTATCTGACGAGCAGTATAGTGCGGAATTAGGTTGTTTAGACAATGAAATAGAAAATATATTTGAAAATCCAGATACTTTTGAAGTAAAAAAATGTTTTGAAGATAATCATGGCATCGAGATTGAATATATTATGCCTTCGACAGATAAGCCTAATATTTATGGTAATAAGAAGGAAATAGGATCTGTAATAGATTTCCAAGAACTTCTCTTGTTAACTTATAATATAATCACAAATAGTAATATTATACTTGACAAACATAAATTAGCTGAGACTTTCAGAAACTTCCCTATAGAAAAGATTCCACAGTTTTACAGAAAATTATATTTACTAAGATTATTACTTGATCGTTACGTTATAAGAGTTGAAAAAAAAGACGGAAAAAACATTTATAGATTAAGATTGTCAGATAATGATAAACCTTTAAGTGAGGATGAAAAACGGCTAATTCAATATCAGTCTATGTTGTATGTTTCATCATCAAACCAACAGTGGTTAAAGTCTTATTTGGAATGGTTAATGAATTCAGAGAATAGAAAATCTGATGCAACAGTATTGCTTAATAAGTTAAAAGAAATAGACAATAATATTCATAAACTTCCTCCGTTGGATGAAATGGCTTATAATAAAGGTATAGACCGATACTGGTTCTGGCGTTTAGATTATTACTTATGGGAAAAAAGAGAACTGTATTTTACCATAGAAGAACAAAAAGTTGTGAATGATTATGTCTTTAGAATGAATCGCTCAATAGAGCATTTACACCCACAGAATCAATCTGAAAATACAGAATGGGAGAACATTGATATAAACTCATTTGGAAACTTAGCAATGATTTCGTCAAGTTTTAATTCGACTCAAAGTAATGATTACGTAGGAGTGAAGTTCGCAAGAGTTGAGAAACAAGTCAATAATAATGATTTAGAAAGTCTAAAAATGTATTTGATGTATTTACAATCTAAAAAAGAAGGATGGACTCTATATAAGAAGAATAATCATCAAATTGAAATGTACAAATTACTTGAAGACTCCTATAAATAAATTTCGACTTATCTTAATTTCCATATCTAGTTATTCATATAGATAAATGAATATGGTATGTCATATTAATGGATAACAGATAAATATATATTATGTGAAATCACATATTATGGAATTACTGATGAAATGTCATTACTATCCCTTAATTTGGCATATCAGCATATATACTTTTGGCACATCAATAACAGAATGTTTAATCCTTAAAAAATGAATTTATGTCAAGAGTATTCAAAGTAACTCCGAAGAGAGTAAAGAGAACAAACGGAACAGTACTGACACCTGAAATGGAAGTGACTGTAACGACCCAAACCCACACTTCAGATCCATTTTATAATGGAGCAAAAGAACTGAAGGAAGCTTATATGCGTATGTATGGCTTTGATTATCAGAAAGCTTGTTGCAGTAAGAATGATTTTGACTTCAAGAAATTAGATTAGTATTACGCATACCTGATGGCAGTAGAAGGATATCAGCTCTTCTACTGCTTTTCTAGTTTTCTAATAAAGACATTTAAGTATGGAAGAAAATACTAATTCAACAATACCTTTCTATTTCCCTAAAGAATATAAATCTATTGTCTCTATAATAGGTATTGGAGGTGGAGCCGGAAGAATAGTAAATGAAATGCAGGTTCATGAATTTTTAAAGCGATATTTATACGTGTTTGACATGAATAGAAAAGAAATGGAGGAACTGTCATTGCTGCATAAATATTTGATAGGAACAGACGAATTGGGAAGTGGAAAAAATAAAAGATTTGCTGAATCGGAAAATAGGTAGTGATTACCAACGATTAGCATATATCACCAATGATTATTAAGGCGTTCATTTTGAGCGCCTTTCTTTTTAGCCTTATAAGCGATGGTTATCGTTTATAGGGCTTTTTCCGCTCATTTTTGTACCGCATTTGTTGCTCGCTTGTTACTCTCCGATTTTAGGTCGGAAAGGTCGTGGAGAAAGTTGACTGTGGTTGACTATGATTGACGATAGTTGAACAAAATGGAGAAATAACAAGAGAAATAAACCTCTAAAAAGTAACGAATATGGCAACAAGTAAAATGAAAACCAAAAAGGTATGCGAGTGGTGTGGCACAACATTTTATGCCCAAAAGCTAACAACACGCTTCTGTTCTCATCGGTGCAATAACCTTGCATACAAAGAAACGGTACGGCAGAAGAGAATACAAGAAGTAGAAACCAAAGTCCAAACGATCATCAGTGAACAACCCATATCCGATTTCAAGGATAAAGAATATCTATCGTTCAAAGAAGCTGCGACTTTATTAGGGCTGAGTAAACAAGCCGTATATAAAATGGTATATGCCGGAAAGCTGCAAGCATTCCGCATCAGTAGCAGGTTGTCTTTTATCCGTAAAAAAGATATTGACCGGATGGTAGAAGCTCGTCCTTATGAACAACGACATCCGAAGGACACTATTCCCATCACTGATTTCTATACCACAGCCGAAGTGAAGGAGAAATACCATGTAAACGAGTCATGGATATTCTTGGTAGCTAAGAAGAATAACATACCTCGGACTTTCAATCGTGGCAAGACCTACTGGAGCAAGAAGCACATGGACGCTTACTTTACCAAGAAAGCCCCGAATCCCGACATTACAGAATGGTACAGCACACAGGAAATGCAGGAGAAATTCGATATGACCTTATCTGCTTATCTACACTTTTGTTTCCAAGAACGCCATCCCGAAGAAGAAAGAAGGCATCATGGTTTATTATTCCAAGAAGCACGTGAATATAGCCAAAGGTGTGGCTGCACCCGAAGAACCACTGTATTATACGGTAGCCGAAGCAATGGAGAAGTTCAATCTTACCCGTGACCAACTCTATCATTATGCGAAATATCATAATATCCCAAAGATCAAGAAGGGCAAATACACACTTATCTCCAAACCTGAATTGGATAAGCTACTTGCAGCCCCAAAGATTGAATAAGTTATTTATCGGTGAATGTTGTCACCATTGAATCACCTTATTCCTTTGCACCAAACAAATGTAAGACTCTAAATATTAATCAGTATGACACACACGTGTACAAAAGCAACAGTTCGTCAGAGAGCGATTCGGAATAATCGCATCTCCTTGTATCTGGATTATTATCCGGCAGTTCGTAACCCTGAGACGATGCAGATGAGCCGTCGGGAATATCTCGGCATCTACATCTATGCCCATCCTAAAAATGAAATGGAACGGGAATTCAACAACGATATGCTGAACAAGGCAGAGGCTATCCGTTGTATCAGAGTGCAATCGCTCATCAATGAAGAGTTCGGCTTCTTAGACAAGACCAAACAGAAAGCCGACTTTCTCGCCTACTTCAAAAAGATGTGCCGAAGCAAAGACCAGAAATGGACGTTTGTCTATCAGCATTTCTACAACTTCGTCAAAGGGCAATGTACCTTCGGCGAAGTGAATGTGGATTTATGTAAGAAGTTCCGTGAGTACCTGTTGAGTGCCAAGCAGCTCAAACACAGCAATCGTCCCATATCTCTCAATTCGGCATCCGGCTACTACTCTACTTTCAGAGGATTGTTGAAGATTGCTTACCGAGACAAATGGCTTCGAGAAAACATCAATGACTATCTTGACAAGATTGAACCACAAGATGTGAAGAAAGAATATCTGACACTGGACGAAGTGAAGCAACTTGCCGTCACTCCTTGTGACATCCCAGTTCTTAAAGCCGCCTCATTGTTTGCTTGTCTGACAGGTTTACGCATCAGCGATATTCTCAATCTTCAATGGGAAGATTTTGCCATTGCTCCCGACCAAGGCTATTGCTTGCGTATCAGAACACAGAAAACCCAAACAGAAGCGACACTCCCCATCAGTTACGAAGCCTACGAACTATGTGGTACGCCCGACACAGGCAAAGTATTCAAGGGCTTAAAACGGAGCATGATTAACTATCCGCTGAAGAACTGGCTCAAAAAGGCAGGAATAACGAAGCCGATAACCTTCCACGGATTTCGTCACTCTTATGCGGTCATACAAATCTCTTTAGGCACGGATATTTACACGGTTTCAAAAATGCTAACCCACAAGAACGTTTCCACTACTCAAATCTACGCAGATTTGGTCAATGTAAAGAAAAGAGAGACAGCCAATAAGATTTCATTAAAATGAATATAGCCATGAAACGAGGAATCATAACAAACAACGGACATGGCATCCATATTTCTGATGGAGAAGTATGGATGACCGCTTGGGAGATTGCCGACTTGTTCTATACAACAGTTGGATCAATCAATTCCCGTTTAAAAGCAATATTGAAAGCCAACGTCTTAAAGGGGTATGAAGTTTGCCAATACATAAAGTTGGAGAATGGGAATAGTGCCGATGTGTATAATCTCAACATGATTATAGCCCTATCCTATCAAATAGACACTGGACATTCTGCTGAATTCAGAAAATGGCTTATCAGTAAAGTTGCCTCCAAACAAAAGGGCATATCTCTCTTTATTCCTATAAGCGCAGCTAACATACACAATTGCTAATACCTTTGCTAAAAGTCCAACTTGTTTTTTTTCTACGTTGGACTTTTTTTTCTATTTTGGCACAGTTGACCTAGAATAATACTACCTTTTGGTGACAAATGCTGCCACTTTCAGGGAAATGTATTTATACATCTTGCTAATGATATATATTTGCACACAAACGATTAGCATATATTATTATGAAGCAGAAAAAGATAGAACATATTACTTTGAATCTGATTGTTTTCGGGACAATCGCTATCATTGGTGTTTTAGCCCGCCAGACCGTACTTCACTATGGTTGGGATGAGTTCAGCAGTTACCTCATTTTAGTGGTATGCTCCATTATCATGGGAGCTATCTATCTCAATCTGCAAATGGTATTCAGTCAAATTCTTTCGCCAACAATAGAAAAGTGCTTTATGAGATTTGAGTGCTACCGCAATAAGTTTGTGGTAGTTGAAACTCCAATTGCACGCGCTGAACTTGTCGAAAGTTCTATTATTTCGGAATCCTGCATTTCAGAACCAAAAATTGAAATAGAAACGACATCTGACACAACAGAAGAAGTTTCTATTTCATCGTGTTCCAAACTCAACGAAGAAGTGGCAGAGCTTCCAAAGGAAGAAGCCACACCTTCTACCATCAACAATATATCCATCGAAGAATCCAATCAGCCAACAGAATACGAGATATTCCGTGCCAACGCTATGGCTGAAAAAGAACGAGCATCGCAAGAAAAATTAGATAAAGTTCTCTCATATACGAAACAGAACTTGGCTCTCTACCTTAGCGAAACTGATCTCAATCGTCTATGTGGATATATCACGGAATACTTCCTATCCAATTCCTTACCTAAAGTGGAGCAGATAAAGGTTGACACTCAATTAAGAACCATTGACATCATGCACTTTGGCTGGAATATAGGTAAGGCATTTGGCAAGCCACGCCTACAGACTGCCACATTTATAAAGAAAGTATTCGCTCATACTCTACGTGATTCGGAAATATCCACCATTGAGCGCAAAATGTCGCATACGGAATCAGAGTGCAAGATTAAGCTGGATAGAAAAATTGCATAAATAGCCCTTATATAATTATCTTTTTACTATCTGATTTCAAATAGAGCATGTGAAAATTACGGTTTTCATACTGCTCTTAAAAAGAGACTAATGAAGCCCCCCAGATGGTAAGTTTTTAGTTAAGGATATTCATCATTGTGTGCGTACAATAGTATGCGACATTGCATCAATGCGATTTATAACTTCATTGAATTCAGCGTCACAATCATGCCTATTTTGTTGTTCTGCTTCATCTAAGCCAATATGAGCAAAATACAAAGCTTCATTTATGTGTCTCATTGAGAAATGAGCAACTGAAAGATTTGAAAGATTTTGTACATTGTGAGGCTGATAAAGGAGAACGGTGTTGAAGTCATTTAATGCTTGCGGCATTTTCCCTATGAGCCTATATGCTATTCCACGTTGAAGGATTGCCATTATAAATTCCGGACGGAAGGTTGGTTCAATGACATTTGTCAACACTTCCGCTGCCTCTGCATTTTTATTGTCTTCGCGAAGTAATGCTGCTTTGTTGATATTAGAATCATAAAAATAGGGCATTATCTTGATACAGTGATTGAGATATGCCATACATTTCTCTTTCCATAATTCTTCTTTCTTCTCTTTGGTAAGTTTAGCTTTGTTATAGTATGCCATTGCTAAATCCGGATTGAATGTTAATGCCCTATCATAATAGGCATCAGCCTTAGCATATTCACCCATCGCGGAATATGAATTGGCTATATTCATCAGCAAGCTATCATCTTGCGGGTCAATTTTCAATCCTTCTTTATAAATTTCAATACTTTTGAGATAATCCTTCTTCGTGACATAATAATGTCCTAATGCAAAGAAAGGGACAACTGTCTTGGTATCTAGTTTTGCAGCCATCTCGAAATCTGATAACGCTTTGTCATCTCTTGACAACATAAGATAAGCATTCCCTCTACAGATATACACATAAGCATAATTAATACCTTCGATATCTCCGCTTGTTCTTAGGAAATGTGTATATTCTTGAACCTGCCTACCAAAATCGGGTTCATTGGCTATTCTTGTAAGAGTATCGTAGAAGTTTTGTCTGTATGTACTCTTATCCAAAATTCGCTTAATCTGTTCCTCGGCTTGCTTTACAATATCTCTCTGGGCTTTGTCAGCCTCCAGCATCACCTCACGGTTCTTGGTCTCAATGCTATCGAACTTGTCGCCAATGCTCCGTTTCATCTCATTGAGCTCTTGAATCTTCTGGTCTACATTCCAAAGGGCAAGAACTGAGAATACTAAAAACACAATGGTGGTGACTGTACCCCATAATGAAATAGCATCACTGGGAGTCAGTTCAGATATATGCCACCCTAAACCCGTCGTGTGGAACCATACAACCAGCTCAACAATAGCAAATTGCAGTATAACAAGTAAAAAGTATTTCAGATATTTCATAAAGGAGGTTTTAAAATAAATAATCATACTTGCTCTATTATTTTTGCACGTCACACCACAAATAGGCAAGATTTGCGTAAAAATACGAATAATAAATGGAGGTCTTGTCAAATCTTATCATTTTTCTTTTGATATCTGTTTATCCCCTAATAATAATCACCGTTGGAGGAATTAAAAACACTGAGACGCAGAATACTCCCAGCAACTAACATAGCCAACATTACTACGCATTAAATATTCACTTATTATCAACAACTTACCACCAATAACCACCATCAAAAAGTTATTCATCAGTTATATTTTGGTGAATGATTCCACCATTGAAACACCTGTTTCCTTTGCCATCGAACAATTAAAAACGATTGGCGTATGCAAAAAGAAACAGTAACATTTGATAAGCTGCCCGAAGCGGTAGGTTATCTGATCGAACAGGTCATCGAGTTGAAAAAGATGGTAGCAGAACTCCAGCCACCAGCATCAGACAAACACGTGTTGGTTGAAATTGAGGATGCTTGCCGTATCATACGAAAAGCCAAGCCTACCATTTATACATTGGTACGCAAAGGGCAGCTTCCTGCCTATAAGAAAGGCAAGAAACTCTATTTCTACGAAGACGAACTTCTGACATGGATTGAGAATGGTCGAAGAAAAACTTCCGAGCAAACATACGAAGAGATGCTTGCCAATATGCAAGACGGTGTCCGTCATAAACCCAAATCATCCGTGAAACTTTAATAGATGTAGCTATGGATACGTATTCTATTAATCCGGTATCTATCATTGATGAAGCGATTGATTTAAGCACAAGATTGTCCGGTACGGCATTCCCCGTCAGCATATTCCCAAACAAAATCCAACGCATCATCCGTGAAGTACACGAATGCCATAACTACCCTACTGACTATATTGCCGCAGCCATCCTCACGGCAATAGCAGTTGGCATAGGCAACACGCACCTTGCCCAAATCAAGCAAGGATGGACGGAGAGCCCCATCCTATATATGGCATTGATTGGAAGACCGGGAGCTAACAAAAGCCATCCGCTCAGCTTTGCGATGAAGCCGTTTCTTGATTATGATTACAAACAGAATCAAGAATTTGAGAAAATGCTTGCCAAGTACGATGAGCTGATGAGCATGAGTCGCAAGGAACGTGCGGAAAGCGGTAGTGAGCAATTTCCACAAGAGCCTATCCGCAAACGCTTCTTGGTTTCGGATGTAACGCCCGAAGGATTGAGCCTCATTCATGCTCAAAACAAACGTGGGTTATGCTTGTGGGCAGATGAATTATCCGCTTGGTTCAAGAATTTCAACCGCTATAACAACGGTTCGGAGGAACAGTTTTGGCTCTCAGTATTCAGTGCAAAGACTACCATATCCGACCGCAAGAACGCCAAGAGTTCCATCTTCATCAAGCGTCCGTGCATATCGGTTATTGGAACTATCCAAAAGAAAATCTTGAATGAGTTGGCTAAAGGTGAACGTTCCAGCAACGGGTTTATCGACCGCATCCTGTTTGTAATGCCCAACCTGCAACAGAAAGCACGTTGGAATGACAAGGAACTGCTGGAAGATATAGAGCAAGAGTGGAATGCCATCATTGACAAGCTGATACAATCAGAGTGCCACCTCAATGAACATGGAGAGATTGAACCACAAATCCTTTTTTTCTCAGAGGATGCCAAGAAACGGCTTTACGAGTGGCAGCACCATTTTTCTGAGCTGTGCGACCGGGAAACAAACGACACCATCGTAAGTATCTATTGCAAGCTGGAAATATACATCATCCGTTTCTGTCTGATTATCCAATTAGCACGATGGACTTGCGGAGAATGTGATAAGACCTGTATCGACCTGTTGACAGTGGAACGAGCAATCAAACTGACGGAGTATTTCAAAGAGTCTGCATTGAACGTTCAAAATATCCTCAATGAAAATACGCTCAACAGCCAACAACAGACAATAGTCAATCTGCTTCCTCCATCCTTTACAACCGCCCAAGCTATACAGATAGCCGAGCAAAACGGGATGAAGGAGCGCACGTTTCAACGCTTTCTCAATGACAACATCGGGACATTGTTTCGCAAAGAGAAGCATGGAGAATATTCAAAGATTAACCCGTGACATTTTTGTCGGTATTGACACTATCCAAGCGAAAACGACAATAACGACAAAAGTGACACCCCCAAAAAGAAACATACAATGAGTACACATAGATTCATATTAGAACCCTACAAAGGTGTCAGCACTCGGCATACTTGCCCGAACTGTCACCGCCAAAGATGCTTTTCTAAATACATTGATACAGAGAAGCAAATCAAGTTCCCTGAATATGTGGGGCGTTGTGACCATGAGCAGAAATGCGGTTATCACTTCACGCCTCGTGATTACTTTGAGCAGAACCCGTCCGAGAAAGAAAGGTTTACAGAAGATAGTTTCAGGAGTTATGTACCGATTAAGGAAGCACAACCTCTGGTCACATCTTACATTGATTTGGATATAGTCAACCAATCATTGCGTGGCTATCCTGCAAACAAGTTGTTTCAATTTCTATCGGCTCAGTTCGGAGATACGGAAACATTGAAGCTCATGAAGAAATACAAGGTTGGAACTTCCAAGTATTGGGACGGTGCAACTGTATTCTGGCAAACAGACAATCAGAATAAAGTCCGTACAGGTAAGATAATGCTTTACAATTCCGAAACGGGTAAGCGGATAAAAGAACCATATAATCATGTCACGTGGGTACACTCCGTGCTACATAAAGGCAATTACAATTTGAAGCAATGCTTCTTCGGTGAGCATCTGCTTCCTGAAGACAAAAGCCGTCCTGTTGCACTGGTCGAAAGCGAGAAAACGGCACTCATTGCTTCCTACTATCTGCCGCAATTCCTATGGATAGCATCAGGTGGAAAGAACGGTTGCTTCAATACCAACAGCCTATCTGCTCTGGCAGGAAGAAGCGTTGTGTTATTCCCCGATTTGGGAGCAACCGACTATTGGCAGAGCAAAATCGGGCTAATGAAAAGCTACGGAATTGAGGTACAGATGTTCGATTACCTGGAAGCCAACGCCACCGAAAACGAGCGGATAGAAGGATACGACATAGCTGATTATCTACTCAAAGTGAAGCCTGACGAAGCCATTCTTCAACAAATGATAAGGAAGAATCCTGTCTTGAAAACACTGATAGATACATTCGATTTAAAGCTCATCAGCGTACAACAAGGCACTCCACAACCGAAGGTTTTACCACCCAAGAAGCGAGGATTCAAACTTTGAACTCAGGGAGAAGAATCGAGACTTTTTTACTGTAGCAAGTTAATGTCGGTGTATTACATTCCCCGACCACTTGCTCCTCAAAAAGTCTGAGGAGGCGGCTCCCGATGGTCACACATTATTCACTAAAAACAGATTCAAATGGAAAAGAAATATACAGTAACACTCCGTCTGTCATATCAACAATACGCATGGCTTGGTGCGCTTTGCAGACGGAGCAAGCAGACTCAAAGCGAAGTGATCCGTTCGCTCATCGAAAACGGTTCTGTACGTGAACGAATCACGCAAGAGCATATTCACATCATCCGTCAACTGATTGGCGAAAGTACCAATCTTAACCAGTTGGCAAGACAGGCAAACACCTACGGTTTCTTCGCCGTAGCGGACAGATGCAAGGAAATGGCTCAGCACATTAACCTACTTATAAAACGTTTGAAAGATGATAGGTAAACAGACTAAAGGGACATCGTTCGGTGGCTGTGTTAGCTATGTTCTCAAAGAGGAGAAATCCAAATTGCTGGAAGCAGTTGGAGTAGAAGGTACACCCGAACAGATTGCGGAGCAATTTGAGTTACAATCGCTACTCAATGATAAGGTAAAGAATATTGTCGGACATACTTCGCTCAACTTCTCACCGGAAGATAGCGAACGCTTGAAACATGATGATGAACTGATGTTGCAAATTGCCCACGACTACATGAAACTGATGGGGATCGAAAATACGCAGTACATTATTGCCCGGCACATCGACCGTGAACATCCGCATTGCCACATCGTCTTTAATCGAGTGGACAATGACGGCAAAACGATTAGCGACAAGAATGACTTTCGCAGGAATGAGAAAGTTTGCAAAATGTTGACCGCCAAATATCGCTTGCATTTTGCCAATGGTAAAGACCATATCAAGGAGGAACGATTGCGCCCTTATGACCGAGCAAAGCATGAGATATACAAAGCGTTGAAAGAGGAACTGTCTCAAGTACAAAATTGGGCTGACTTAAAGGATGCACTTTCCGACCGAGACATTGATATGAAATTCAAGGTCAGCCGAACTACACGGGAAATACAGGGTGTAAAATTTGAATACAACGGTTTTTCTTTCTCCGGCTCTAAGATTAGCCGAGAGTTCAGCTACTTGAATATCGACAACCGACTGGAAGAAAATGCTTGTGCATCCTTGTTTGAATCACCCAAACAGGAATCCAGACATAAGGAAGATAATGTACAACAAAGCGTTTCCCATTCCGATGATGGCTCAAGCATCAGTCTCGGCTTGCTAAACGGCAACTCATCCTACGATGCCACTGCCGCAGAAGAAGCCGAGTTCAATCGGCTGATGAAAAAGAAAAAGGCTAAGCGTAAGCGAAGCTTTCATTTATAATCCACTTTTTATTAACACTTTAAATTCAATTATTTATGGAAGATTTGATTCTTGATTTCAATCTCTACTTGTGTGAGAAATTCGGCTACAGAAACAGTTGTAGCGTGATGCAAAATGCCAATGGCTTTTGTGTGAACATCAGTGAACGTGACCTGGACTGCTACATCCGCTTCTGGGAGTATAGTTGTGGAAGAGGCAATTTCCCCGACTGGTCTATCATCATTGTGCGCAGTAACTTCAAGAAGAACCAAGAAGAAAGCCTGAAAGATTTGGCTCGCTTCTTCAAGGAGTACACGCCACGCTACGGTTACAAATACCTTTGTACCGAAGGTGATAACTACAAGTATTATCAAACACTCGGTTTAAAGCTCATCTATCGAGGAATCTTTGATCAAAACAATTATGGATTGCCGATTAAAGACTTAAATGTCTGACACATCGTTTAGAATTGAGGAGGGGACTTTTCCTCTCCTTTTCTTATATACCGATAAATCAGAATTTAGAGGCGATGGCAAAGCAACTATATGACTACTGGTTTGTGCAGTTTGATTTTCCCAACGAGGAGGGCAAGCCGTATAAATCAAGTGGTGGTGCTATGGTATGGAATGAAGAGTTAAAACGAGAAATCCCACAAGGATGGAGTAACATGTCTATTGGAGATTATGCACCTTGTAAGAGTGGCTATGCGTTTAAGTCTAAAGATTTTGGAGGTAAAGGTATACCAGTTATTAAAATTGGGAATATCCAAGAAAATTATACGCTTGATATGACTGATAGTCAATGTATAGGCCTGTTTAATAAAACATTGTTCCTTGCTAAAAGATATGATTTAGTGATAGCAATGACAGGAGCTACTATTGGGAAATTTGCAATATCTCAAAGCAATTATTGGGTAAACCAACGTGTCGGTCGTTTTGATTTAGGAGATAGACCTTTATTAAGACTAGGTTTTCTTTTTAATTCTTTGAAGCAAGAATACTTTAGAGAACAGGTTTCTCAAATAGCTTGTGGATGTGCTCAGCCTAATATAAGTGCTGAACAAATTGATTCAATTTCTATATTAAAGCCTAATGATGTTATTCTTAATCAATTTAATAAGCTATGTGAGCCATTATTGGAATTACAAAGTGGAAATTATCTTCAGATAGAAGAATTAACTAAGCAGCGTAACGAACTACTACCTCTTCTGATGAGTGGTCAGGTATCGGTAAATTCTGATTTATCGCTCGATTAAGTTCAATCTTACGATCGAGACTACGAAGCAGCTTGCCAATACGTTTCTGCTCAGTTAATTCAGGAATCCACACGATACAGTCCTTGATTTTATCAGGCGAAGTATGACGAATTTTGGTTTGTTGGGCAGCAGCACTTAATTGTTGTTTGACTAAAGTAGAAGATATGAGATAGAAAGCGAAATCCTTGTCTAACAGTTCTTCTTTACAAATAATCTTTGCCACATCTTGACTTTGAATATATTTACCGCTTTCGGGGATAATGGCGGTAGAGCCAAGCAGACCAATAGCCTGTTCAGTCAGAGGGGTAATAATATCCCCTTCTTCCATTAAAAACTCCGGTTTAAAATCACCGATGTAGTATAGGTTGTCTTTTGACTTGTTTTCCTTGAAGCAATTATTCTGATAGTCGAAGTTGCCGCAAGTCAAACGGATGTATTTTCCCTCAGTGGCGTAAAACTCGCCACTGAGACTTGCCCCTCTTGTAACATCAAGTATTTCTCCCAATTTATATTTTTTCAATTCCATCACTTCATCTTATTACTTTTCACCCAACATTCCCCTAACTTCTTTGTCGAAGTCAGAATCAATCCGTTGGGTTTTATTGAAAATATCGTATTCGCTTTCTGCCTTTGTCTTGGCTTGTGCCGCAGATATTCGTCCTTTATCTGGCAATATCTGATATTTGCGGAAGGTCAAAAACTCGTTGACACTGGCTGCAAACTGCTCCATATTAAACGTGTTCTCTCGTTCAATGAGATCTTCGATATAATCAAAATATCCCGTTACGGCACGTTCCAACCGACGGATTTCATTTTCCTGCAAATAGTTCTTGGCTATTGACACATCCGATTTCAAGATACGCCCATCGGGAGCATTCTTCCATGTGGTCAGCCCCATGTGTTCTTGGGTATGATCAGCCTTAGTGTAGATGATTTCTGCTGCCGTTTGCCCTGTAATGGCATAATGAAATCGGTTCTGTATCATGGCATAGAAATCGTGTGTGGTAGGCGAGTTCTTGTCATAGTCAATACTGCACTCTGCATATATGTCGGTAATCTGTTGCCAAATACGCCGTTCACTAGCACGGATGGAACGTACTCTTTCAAGCAATTCACGGAAATAGTCTTTTCCGAATACTGCCGTTCCCTGTTTTAAGCGTTCATCGTCAAGCACAAATCCTTTCTTGATATACTCATTAAGAATCTTGGTAGCCCACTGACGGAACTTGGTAGCTTTTGGAGAAGATACGCGATAGCCTACAGAAATAATGGCATCAAGATTGTAGAACTTGGTGGGAGTCTTTTGAGTTTTTCCCTCTATGGCTCCATGCTCAGTGGTTAGTTCCAAAATGGAACATACCACTTTTTCATCAAGTTCACCCTCTTTGAAGATATTACTCAAATGCTTGGTAATAGCCGGACGTTGCACTCCAAAGAGCTGTGCCATAGCCTTCTGAGTACACCAAATAGTTTCATCCTTAATGATGACCTGTACCTTGCCTGCATCGTCGGGCATATTGTAGAGCAAAAATTGTATTTCGTGTGCCATCCGTTTATTCCCCTATATTTGAATTAAACTTCAGCGCATCTAGCTGACGCATGATTTCCTCTTCCAACCGATGGCTTTCTTTAAATTGCTCGGAGAGTGTTTGTTTATAATTTGCCATACGGTTGTTAAACTCTTCTTCCGTTATATCTACATAATCTATCTTGATGTCGAAATATTGTCCGGCAGAAAGAGAATATCCTTTTTCCTTTATCTCATCGTAAGAAACAGCTACGGAAAAATCCTCCACTGCCTCCTTGCGCTGGAATGTGCCGACAATCTTTTCTATCTCGGCGTCGTTCAGACGCACCTTTTTCAATCCGTTAGCATCTTTATATTCCTCGCCCAATTTGCTGGCATCAATCAAGATTACTTTGTCAGTGGTTGCAGACTTATCAAAGAACAGCACACTGACATTCGTACCTGTATTGGCAAACACGTTGCTTGGCATGGAAACACAGCCGAACACCACTTTGTCATCTACAATTTTATGAAGAATTTTGTTCTCAATACCACTTTTAGCTGTGATAAAACCTGTAGGAATGACTATTGCACCCTTGCCTGTCTTTTTCAGCGAATTGATAACGTGCTGAATGAAACAGGTGTATATTGCCATTGATTCTTTCTTTTTGGCGGGTACATTTGGGACTCCAGCCCAAAAACGGGCTGGCATCGCAGCTATCTTTTCGCGAGTGTCCGAGAAGTCCATCTTGAAAGGAGGATTGCTCACTACAAAATCAAACTGACGCAACTGCTGTCCGTCATCGCTCTTGTGGTATGGGCTTACAAGCGTGTCACCTTGAATGGCATTATCAAGCGAAGACACAAGTCCGTTAAGCAGCAGATTAAGTTTCAACATTTTGTTGCTTCGCTGGGAAATATCTTGCGAAAAGATGGTACAGCGTTCTTCTCCTATTTGATGACTAAGTGCCATCAGAAGCGTACCAGTTCCTGCCGAGGGGTCATAACATTCCATGCTATGCAAATCAGCATTATCCCCCACTAACAGACGAGCCATAATCGTTGCTATGGCATGAGGCGTATAATACTCCGCATATTTTCCACCTCCAGCAGTATTATAGTCCTTAATCAAATACTCAAAGATGCTGGAAAAGAAATCGTAATTCTGTGCAAACGCTTCTTCAAAGGAGAAGTTCACGAGTTTATCCACCAGAGCACGGGCGAAGGGTGCACGTTGTGCCGAATCGGTCACAAACGGTGTCAAAGCCTCGAACAATGGAATCTTCGTATTGGCTGTGGTCTGTGTGGAAAATATATCCGCATTTTGTTCCGCTATATCTGTCATAGTGGAATCGAAGATGGTATCAAAATCCCCTTTTCCCTGCTGGTTCCACAGATGGGCTATCAGATGGTAAGGTTCAAGCATCGGAACATCTGGAGAGATGGCACTCTGAATAAGCATACGTTCATCATCAGAAAGATTCTCGTATGCTGTTTCCCATTTTACATCCCCGGTCAGTTTCTTTGCTATTTCACTTTTCGCATTTTTCAGTTCATAACCGAATTTGTCATTCAGGAATTTATAGAGAAATACCTGAGTGATAATCTTATATTCGTTACCATCGTTTCCCATACCGTATGATTGGCAGGTAGCTTTAAGTCCGTCGATGAGCCTTAATGTTTTTTCTTTAATATCTGACATAATCTTTATGAAATGCCGTAAGTGGCGTTATATTGGTTGATATACTGTTGTGAAATGCGTGTCTGAATAAATTTGTAATCCTCCATTTCGGGCTTTATTTGTGGAAAATGGAACAGACATCCATTGATAAGAGCCATTACCGTACGTCCGAAATAAGCATCCTTTTTCAGAATGTCGTTACGATCATACACTTTGGCATCCACATCCTCTTTTATAATATTGAGAATGGTAGCAATCTCTTCGTCAAGGAAAGAGAACATAGGCTTCTGTCCCTTATCTTCCCTCTGCTTATTCACTTCACGAATACGCTTGTGTACACGAGCAAATTTTTCATCGCCCTTGTACTTTTTCAACAAGACATTATTGCGTTTTTGTAAGTCTTGCAGACGACCGATGATTTCATCCAAAGCCTGTGTTTCTTCGTTAAACTTGGCTATCGTGTCAATCACAAAACCGTGTTCTTTGAAGCGTTCCATAAAGGCTTCACGCAACGAGATAAACTCCGGATCGTCTTGGTCGAAGTTTTGGGTAAATGAAGAAATGGTACGTTGCCATTTCTCTTTCAATTCCACACCACCGGATATAAGGCGCATTTCCTCTTGTCCTATTTTGGAGAAAGTGAACTCTATATCCATCATTGCCTCATTGATTAGAGTTTTCGTTTCTTCATTTGTATTGAAAGCCTCTTTCTGATTGATGATACTTATCCGTCTTTGCACTTCAGAGAGTAGTTGCGGCAACTTGGTGATTTCGAGTTTGGCAAATTGCTCTTTCATTTCATCATCACCGAATGTACGCACGATGTTCGCCATGTTCTTGGCTGATTCCAATGCCTGTTTGAGGTCGAGCAATACAGCTTTATCCTCTTCGGTGGAGATTTCAGAAGAAAATTCTTCCGCATTATCGTATGTGTAATTGAAAAGCGTTTGCCGAACTTTCTTCATCTGATTCAATATTTCTTCCTTGTCCTCAATGACTTGGGTAAAGGTATCGGTGGCAGCGGATTCGCCAGTCTCATCCACGTCATTAAAACGGTTTAACTCTTGTAAATATGCTTCGTTGGTTTCCTTGAAGTTGCGCTTGATGTCGGCAAAGTCAATGACAAAACCGTAACGCATACCGGGATAAGGACGGTTTACACGTGTTATGGCTTGAAGCAGATTGTGGTCTTTCAATTTGCGCCCGAAGTACAGGCGTTTCAAACGCGGCGCATCAAAACCAGTCAAAAGCATATTGAAGACAATGAGAATATCCACTGTCATATTTTTCTTGAAGTCCTTGACTATCTGCTTGCGAGTTTCCTTGTCATCCGTATCGTGAAGAATGATTCCGGCTTTCAGCGGTCTGTATTTTGATTTGTAATCCACTTCTGGTTCACCCACTACATACGAACCATCGGAAAGTTTTATCTTGATGGGCTTCGGCTGATACTTCTGCCATTCTTCTTGAAATACATCATAAAGCCGCCTTGCCTGTTCGCTGGTTTCACAAATGACCATACCGCCCGCCTAAAGTATCATCTCCTTGTATCTTGCGAAACTCCTTTAAGTCCGTCATAATGAAACGGGCTAACTCGTTTACATAACTAGGATGCTCTATGATTTCCGACTTACGAATGTCTTTCTTTTGCACAAGGGTTTCCAGTTTGTCGTACACATCAGACAAACGCTCTTTATAGGAGGTTTCTATATCCTCACGTATGATTTTCAGCGTGTAGCCATCCGCAATGGATTTATCGTAATAATAGGTATGCAAATAGTTTCCGAACACCTTGCAACTGGCACGTTCCTCCTTTAACAGCGGTGTACCTGTAAGTGCGATTTTAACCGCATCGGTATCGGCATCAAAGAGGTTGGCAAGAAAGCAGCCGCCGGGTTTATACCCTCGGTGCGCCTCGTCAAGAATGAAGATGCGTTGAAGATTGGTTGCATAATCACTGATGCGTACTTTTTCTTTATCCTCGGCAAAGCGTTGAATGTTCACAACCGTGATTTCTGCCTGTCCGCTTACACCTTGTTGTGCCTGATTACTGCGGAATTGTTCCATCAGTTCGGCTCTTGTATTGGCGGTAGATACAACCAATCCACGAGCTTCAAACTCTTGTGTGGCTTGTTCCAAAAGGTCAAGGCGGTCTACTATAAAATAGAATTTGGCGACCTTATTCTGTTTGGAATAGAAATCGTTAAGAATATAGGTCAGATAATATGACAAGGCAGTTTTACCACTACCTTGTGTATGCCAGACTACGCCAGATTTCACTCCCTCTGCCAGTTTTTGGCGAATAGCTAACGATGCAAACAATTGTTGGTAACGCATGATATGCTTTTGGTCGGTAGATTCTATTTTTCCATCCACCTCACGCTCCATACGAACATAGGCAATACCATATCTAATGATATACAACAAACGTTCAGGCGAACACATGGATGTTAGGATTCTGTTTGTAGGGGTGTTGAAACCAAGATTTGTCTGGTACTCAGGACTTGTATGAATGACTTGGCAATTATAATCAGACAATATCTGTTTTTCCACCGTCTTGTCAATCTCCTTATACGGATAGTCACGATGGAACGGTGCTATTTTCTGACCGCTTAAATTTTCTTCACGGAAGCAATTGAATGGTGCGTATGAACGTGCCCCAGTACAATAGAAAGCCCCTTGTATGGGTACGATACCGCCCAACGCATCATATTCCATATTATTGCTGAATATCATCAACTGCGTAATGTTGATGAAGCGGCGAAACTTTTTATTTGGGAAGCGCTCTTTATTCATTCGTGCGCTCTCTGCCAACATACCACCATGATTGTTGGGTTTCTTCACTTCTACAAAACAAAGTGGCAATCCGTTTACGAATAAAGTAATGTCAGGACGAAATTCGTCTTGTCCGTTCTTACAGGTAAATTCGGCTGTGAAATGGAACGTATTATTCCCAATGTTATCAAAGTCTATCAGCTTTACAGGCGAAACAGCTTTGAGACGGTTGTAAAAGCCTCGACCGAGGTCATCATCGTTCAGCTCCTTACGAATATCTTTCAAAACTTGAAGAAACTCTCCCTCATGTCCGGGATTCAGATTCTTAAACTGCCGTTCAAATACCTGCAAAAGAATATTCGTGTCACTGTCATAGACCGTGCCATTCTTATCTTCACTCAACTTGCCGAAGTAAGTATATCCTATTCGGGTGAGGTGAACCATTGCAGGCATCTGCACCCGTGTAGCTTCCGAAAACTGTTTCATATCACCTATCCTTTTTGTCGGTTATCAAATCCTTCAAATCGACCTGCAATATCTCTGCTATCTGTTGCAAGGTCTCTAAATTTGGTTGAATCCTATTACAGGCATAAGCATTTACCATACTGAAACTCTTGTCGAGTTTCTTTGCCAACCATGTTTGAGAGATACCTTTTTCAGATAATACAGCCTTTATTCTATTCAGTTTCATTCTTTGATGCGATTTTATAATGCAAATATAGCGAATTATATTCGATAATAGTGTATATTTGCATTAAGAAAAGTCAGTTCTTAAATGAGTTATACCTCAAAGTAATTGAATTTTGACATATTTATGGGAAAGACTGTAACAACATATTTAATTGACGGAGATCCTAAAGGAACTCAATACGCATTCATTAGCAACAAAATTTGCCAGATGTTTGTCGTACCACGTTCTAATCTCTCCTATTTGAATACACAAGAGAAGTTACAAAAACCAGCATTCTATATATTACTGGGGGAAGATGAATCAACAAAACCGCAAGCATATATAGGTGAAACGGAAAATTTCAAAGAACGTGTAAAAGACCACGACAGCAAAAAAGCGTTTTGGCAAAAAGCACTCATATTCGTATCGAAAGACGCCGATATGACTAAAGTTGATGTGCAATACCTAGAACATAAAGCGATAGCCGAAGCCAAGAAAGCAAACGCTTTTGTTTTAAGCGACAATAAACAAATCCCTAAAGCACCGAATCTACCAGAGCATCAACAGGACTCAATGGATGAATTTTTCGAAGATGTGAAGTTTCTGGCATCGTTTATCGGTTGCAATATATTCGATGTATCACAACCCAAAGAAGAACATCTATTCTACACCAAAGGTAGAGGGTGCAATGCAAAGGGCTTCTATAGTTCCGATGGCTTTACAGTCCTAAAAGGAAGTACTGTTGCCAAAACAATGGTTCCGTCTTTCAACTGGAAAGAAAAACGAGAAAAAATGCTTCAAGATTACACTTCTACTGAGAACGGAATATTGGTATTGACGTCAGATAAAACTTTTTCAAGTCCCAGTACTGCCGCAGATTTCTGTATTGGTAGCAGTAATAATGGCTGGTTGATATGGAAAGACAAAGATGGAAACACATTGGATTCAGTTTATAGAAAACAGCTGGATTAATAACATATCAATTGGAAGCATATATGGAAGAAAAAGGATTGTTTGGAAATTAGCAGGAATGTAAAATATACAATCAATTGAAAATCAATCTATGTCAAAAGCAAAGCTAAAAAAACACTTGTTGTCACTTACAAAAGAACAGATAACCAATATTGTTCTTGAACTATACGATGCACGTAAAGAGGCAAAAGATTATCTGGAGTTTTATCTTGCCCCAGATTGCAACTCTGAATTAGAAAAGAGCAAGAAAGCTATCCGAAACGAGTTCTTCCCAACTCGTGGATTTTTCGAAAAGCCGTCATTTGCCAAATGTCGAAAAGTCATTTCCGATTTTCAAAAGCTAAAACCGGAGCCGACCACTGTTGCCGATTTAATGTTGTTCTATATCGAACAAGGATGCGAATACACACTTGAATTTGGCGATATGTGGGAACAGTTCTATACAACACTGGAGGGAAATTTCGACAAGGCTATGCGCTTTATCTTTCTCAACGGATTGTTAGCCTGTTATTACGAACGGATTGAAAAGCTTATTGATAGCGTATCAGATTGTGGCTGGGGATTTTATGATACATTACAAGATATTTATTCTGAATATCGGTAGTGGTTTTTAATCTTTGATAAAGTCTTGCCCTACACAAAAAGTAAGGAACTGAACCTGTACGCATAATGGCACAGATTTAGTTCCTATCTTGTCCCTTTAAACTACTCCATTGATTCCCGAATAATACGCAAAGTTTCTTTCTTATACTCCTTGCGGTCATATTCAAATCCTCTGCACATCCAACAACTACAGGGAGTTCCTGTCGTTTTGTAAACTTGTGCCCATTTGTCTTTTGCCAACTCAAACCAATGAGGATGTTCATAATAGCTTCCATCCTCACGAATGATGCAATGACCATAAGCGGCATACAGAATCATACGAGCCTTAAACACACGAGCCATTTGTTGGCGTCTCCACAATTTGTTTCTTTTGTCCATCGTCTCTTTCTATTAAAGTTAGGATGAACAATGATGTTACTTTGGTGAGACTTAATATATCCATAGCATAATACCTTTAATGTTATACCCTTTCGGACACAAAATTAAGACAAAATATCAACAATATACCAGTAAGGGTATAATTTGTTTGTATTTTTTAGAGGTACAGTATTTTAAGCGAATAATTCAACCTTATTACACTTTTTCCAACGAATATCACCCATTGCTCTACACTTTTTTAAGCGAATCAAACGTAAACAAAAGTTTTCAGGTTTTATGACCGATTTTCTATCATCCAATACCTTCTGGAAAATAAAAAACACACCGCAAACCACAGAAATTCCAAGAAAACCACTACCTTTGTATTCAACAAGCGTTCTGTAACATACCTGCGGAAATGTCCTATCATTCAGTACCTTGTATCTGATAGCGGACATTCCACAAAAGGGATGAAAAGAGGCGGTACAACACGTATATGCAAAGCCATGAAATCCAACGATTTGCATTTGTCCCTGCATTCTGTGTATTTGTCAAAACAGAGGTTGTACCGATTAAAATGAATGGTCACTGATAATCAGTGATGTAAATATGCTGTGTGGGTAAATGATAATGTAGTAGAATTTAGAATATCAAATTCCTACTACTCTTAGTATTTTTAGTATACAAAAAAAGGAAAGAGTAATGTCATCACAAAGTTCTGATATAAAAAAAATAATGGAACAAATTGTCCAGTTTACTAAAGATAGAGACTGGGATCAGTTCCACAACGGAAAAGATTTGGCACTGGCTTTGTCTATTGAAGCTTCAGAATTAAACGAAGCGTTTTTATGGAAACAGCCAGAAGAGGTAAACGTTGATAAAATTAAAGAAGAATTAGCCGATATTATGAATTATGCATTTCTTATTGCTGATAAATACAAATTAGATATCAAAGAAATCATCTTGTCAAAATTAGCTAAAAACGCAGAAAAATATCCTGTTGACAAATCCAAAGGTAACGCTAAGAAATACACTGAATTATGATTGTATATCACGCCAGTAAAAAAGGATTCATCAATGACGTTTTCAATGGAACTATTGCGGACGATATTGATCACGCTTTCTTGCTTCATTTAGGAAGACATACTTCTCCCAATGAAAAGCTATCATGGAAAAATTCCATGATGCACATGTATAAAGTAATCAATACACCAGATATTCCGGATGCTTCAACAATAGCCATCGAGTATCAAATACCCCTTACGTCCAAACGTATTGATTTCATTATTTCTGGAGTTGATACTAATCAGCGTTCCAATATTGTCATTATTGAACTGAAACAATGGGAACAAGCAAAACTGTCCAAAAAATCTGGTATCATACAAACTCATTTTCAACACGGTGAAAGTGAAACGGCACATCCTTCCTATCAGGCCTGGTCGTATGCTTATATGCTTCAAAACTATAATGAGACCGTACGCGAACAAAGTATACAACTCATGCCCTGCGCTTTCTTACATAACTATCAGGAAGATCATATCATCTCTAATGAATGCTATGCTGAGTACATAGCGAAAGCACCTTTATTTTTAAAGTCAGATGCAGGAAAACTACAAGATTTTATTAAGAAATATATCAAGTACGGTTCTAAAGAGGATATTATATATCTCATCGATAAGGGTAAACTACGGCCTTCCAAGCAACTGGCTGACGCTCTAAACTCCATGTTACATGGAAATAGAGAGTTTGTATTATTGGATGATCAAAAGGTTGTATACGAAACTGCGTTAAATTTGGCAAGAGAAGCCGCAAAAGGACCCAAACATGTTTTTATTGTAGAGGGTGGACCTGGCACAGGGAAAAGCGTTGTCGCCGTAAATCTATTAGTTGAATTGACTAAAGAAGGTGTTGTAGCTCAATATGTATCTAAAAATGCAGCACCACGTGATGTATATACAGCTAAATTATCAGGGAGCTTTAAAAAAAGCTACATTAACAACTTGTTTGTAGGTAGCGGTAGTTTTATAGATACCCCACAGAAAACTTTTGGAGCTTTAATTGTGGATGAAGCCCACAGGCTGAATATGAAAAGTGGTCTCTACAGTAATTTAGGCGAAAATCAGATTCTTGAAATTATACAAGCAGCTCGTTTTTCCATATTTTTTGTCGATGACCGTCAAAGAGTACATATCAAAGATATAGGCTCCAAAGCTGCCATACAAAAATTTGCAGAATCGTGTGGAGCAATTGTACACACTGCTAAATTAAGTTCTCAATTCCGATGCAATGGTTCAGACGGTTACTTAAGTTGGCTCGATAACACTTTGCAGATTAAGGAAACAGCCAATATTCGGTTGTCTGCTGAAGATTACGATTTCAAAATTTTCTCAGATCCAAACCAATTATTTGAGGCTATCAAAGAAAAAAATAAAATCAACAACAAAGCACGTGTTGTAGCTGGATACTGCTGGGATTGGAACAGTAAGAAAAGTCCCAATGACTATGACATTGTCCTGCCAGAATTTCATTTCAAGAAACGATGGAATCTGAATACAGATAAAAATTTATGGATTATAGGTGATAAATCTATCGAGGAAATAGGTTGCATACATACGTGCCAAGGATTGGAACTGGAGTACATAGGAGTCATTATTGGTCCAGGCATGCGTTATGAAAACGGACAAATTATTACTGATGTCACTCAACGTTCTGGTAACGACCAGTCTGTTAAAGGGTTCAAGTCGTTCATTACACACAATAAAAGTAAAGCTCTGCAAGATGCCGATGAGATTATTAAAAACACATACCGTACTTTACTTACAAGAGGTATGAAAGGCTGTTATGTGTATTGTTGTGATAAAGCATTGGCTGAATATCTTGCAGCCCAATTAGAACCTCAACATGAGTCTGTTCCTGAATTGAGAATAGAGCCAGAAGTCAATGACGAAGTGAAATACATTGATTTTCTGCCTTTATATTCCATACGGGCTGCATGTGGATATTTTGGGGAAGGAGAAATAGTTGATGAAACCGGTTGGATGAAAGTTGAAGGAATGGGAAAACTTAACCGGAATATGTTTATCGTACAGGCTGTAGGACATTCTATGGAACCGCTCATTCACGATGGAGATTATTGTGTCTTTAGGGCGAATCCAGCAGGCAGCCGACAAGGGAAAATTGTACTTGCAGAACACCATAATTACTATGATCCTGACTATACTGGCAGTTATTCTATCAAAACATATACCAGTAAGAAATCATTTGATGCGGAAGGGAATTGGGCTCATGAAGAGATTGTTCTCCAGCCCAAAAATTCTAACTACTCCCCTATCATTATTGAAGAAGAAAATGCAGATGAGTTCCGAATTATAGGAGAGTTCATAGGTATTTTACAGCCTGATAAGATATAGAAACAAAGAGAACTAAACCTAAACACACAAATAGAGCGATATTTGCTTATTATATGATAGGTTGATAAAGAAAGACAATCAGCCATGCAATGCCCAATCACACTTTTTCGAGTTTTTTAAAAGTAACTACTCACCATACAACATGTCTATCATTTCCGCAACCAATTGTTTATCCGCGAATCGTACTGCAAAATCTTCTTCTGTTGCATACCCGATAAAATTGATACTCCCATACCAGATATCCTTTTTGTCGATAACGACTAATTGAAGAGTCAACGATTCTGAAACATAAACAGCAAATCCTTCTCTTTGCAGCCACTCCACTTGCTCATTCCTATGTTTTACGAATACAACCACTTGTACTCCTCTGCATATAGCTTCCTTCAATGCCCTCCAAAGACCAGACTGTTTTTTCAATCCACTTTTCATGGCAGCAATCAGTACAGAATGTTTGGCTTGGGATATATGTTCCACCAAAGACGCTTGATAGTTATTTCCTGAAAATAAACTTTGAGGATGCTGCTCAGTTACTGATGGCTCGTTCTCCAACAACTGATAGCCTATAGCGGCATAGCCTTTCAATCTGCGTTGGTACATACGTTCGCATAAAGGAAGGCGGATGTCAATGTAATCATAGATGCGGACATCAGTCTTTCCATGGTATTCGCGGTGTAAACGTCCTGCATATTGAGCTATAATCCCTTTCCATGAAACAGGTGAAACCAGAAATAACGTATCTAAACGGGGGTAGTCAAACCCTTCTCCAACATAATGCCCGGTTGCCACTACCACTAGAGGTTCTTTAGGAGAAAGTTCAGCCAATCGTTCCATCTTCTGCCTTTTATCTTTCATGGATTCAGACCCCACTAAAGTGATGATATTTTTGCAGCACGTAGAAAGTAATTGACTCAGCTGCTCTACATGTGAAGTTAGTGTAGTCAACACAATCTGCGAGCGCCCAACAGCCAAAGTCTTACATACATCTTCAACAATTAGAGCGTTTCGGGCTTCGTCCGTAGCTAGTGATTGCACTATTTGCGCGTAGGTTGATGAACTATCCGACAAGTCACGATAGGCTGTAAACCGAGGTATCAACCATCGCTTGAACGTTTGTTTTGCCAGTTGGCTCTTGGCTTCTGCTGAATAGCGAATCGGTCCACACTGCATGAAAATGATGGGCTGATGTCCATCCTTCCGTATGGGAGTGGCAGTTAGTCCATATACATATCGTGCAGGTATCGATTTCAATATTTGTTCAAAATTGACTGCAGAAACATGGTGGCACTCATCAACAATCACCATACCATACTGACGGACAAAAGGCTTAACGCCTTCATCAGTTAAGCAGGATTGCATAAGAGCGACATCTACCCAACCATGCAAACTATTTCCTTTGGAATCCAACGTACCAAAGGGGGAAAAATGTTTTTTCTTCCCCGCTTCGGAGCCATTTCTTCTATAGGATATTCCAATTCCAAAAATTCTTCCAGCCGTGTTTTCCATTGTTCCAGCAAAGTTCGGGTATGTACTAGACACCTCCCCTGCTTTCAGGATTCTCCTTCCAACTTTTCAGCTGCCCAATAATCTTCCGTTTCATGGTTTTTCTTCTTTTATTCTTTTGACTCTATGCAAAATACACTTTTTCGAGGATAAAAACCAGCAACCATCACACTTTTTCGAGGATACTTTTGTCGAAATCCTATATTTTTTCGAGGATAACTCCTTGTACACTGTACTGGGTTCAAAAAGTACACCCACAAAAAACCTTCATCCACCCATCAAATATCCAACAAAAATCGCTATCTTTGCTCACAACCAAGTCAGCAAAAAGAACTTCATACGAGGGAAGCAAAACAGGGACTTTGGATACATCGAAAGCACGAAAAAGCTCAAAAAGCAACCGGAATAGCATCATTCAAAATTACACTGGAGAGGAGCTTTTTCATCTCAAATCGGGATACTACAATCATAAGAGGTAACGAAAGCAGCATGACTACAAAAGCATAAATTGATATAATCATTCCAGCTTGAGCTTCTGTTGTCAAAAAGTCATTCGCAATATCTGTCAAGAGTCCTATCGGAATGAACTCAGAAGTGTTAAAGATAAATGCGGCACAAGTTAATCCTACCAGTGCCATCCAGTTTTTTGTCTGCATCATGTTACTCGTTCTCATTTTTTTGTTACAAAATTATACATTTTATCGAATCCTGGTATAAGAATAAACAAAATATAGCACTAAAAGCATTAAATTCACAGTAACAAATATAACATTTAAACGGCTTAATCTTCCACTAACGACATCTATCTGTAAATCAGATGTTTACTCAATTAAACCGGGACATCAGAAGCAGGAAGAAAAGAAAAACTCCCTCCTGCAGAAAGCCTTATGTTTTCTGAACACGAGAAAACCTTCCATCGTTCCCTATCTGTATGTAGAGAATAACAGAGATGTAACGGTAAATGTCACCACCAAAGAGAATCTTGATTTCCTGTACCGCTCAGCCATGAGGTATGAATTCCGTTTTTTTGCTTCTGGCAACTATCTTCTTCCCCCCCATTTTTTATGTGGACTTAAAAACACCTAAGCATAAATACTCATTTATGCTTGAAATTTCCATGTTTTCCACACAGAAACCGTATGTTTCCGCCTTGAGAAACGTACATTTCACAAATGAAAAACATACGGCTCTCGTATGGGAAACATAAATAACATTTCCTCATGAGTCACAATTCAATGAAGCTTTTTCCGGAAACACTACAGATCAATTATTTTTCTTGTAATAAATCGCGCATATTTTTCCCTATCAGGACGCTGCCTGCATAAAAATCAGTGGGGCTGTTATCGCATACTTACATTTAATCAATATCCACAATTATGAGTATCCACCTCTACCGACACTTGAAAAGCCATCTGGTTGACATATATCAAGTATTAAGGCCTCTCATGAAAATTTTATGCTATACAACATATTATGTAATAAACAATGCGTACTTTTGTGTTGTAAAACATAAAAACAACTACGAAAATGAGATTTATTATTAAATGCTTTATTAAAGGCCTGAGAATGATGGGCGACAACCAACTACAGATTCTGAACAAATAATAGTTCACATTTGCCCATTTTGAACAGGAATAACAGGCAAACAAAAAGACAAGAAATGAAACCGACCACCGGATACGACTTTACCATATTCCGATGATCGGTGTTTTTTTTGATATAAAGGCACCTAAGAGCTGATGCCACAGCCTTGGCGTTTACTTAGGTTGCCGGTTCGGTAATTCTCATCAATTACGTCTTATCACATTTCAGCCATCGTCCACGTTTCAAACGTACAAGGAAGATAAATCCACGAAAACACAGCTCTACGCACATGGCAATCCATACGCCTTGCAGTCCCAGTGTCGGGGCGAGCCAGGCAGCCAGAGTCAGACGTACAGCCCAGATGCTGAATAAGTTCATCAGGCATGGTATCAGTGTATCGGCTGCTCCGACAAAGACTCCGTATGCAACAATAGAGGCCGCAAACATCGGCTCAGCAAAAGCTTCGATGCGTAAAGCCATTACCCCCAGCTGACGGATTTCCTCCACAGGAGTCATCATCCCGATAATCTGAGGGGCAAACAGATACATAAGGATACCCATTACGCCCATGATGGCCATTCCCATCAGTACGGTAATATGGGCAAAGCTACGGGTCAGCTTCTTCCGTCCGGCTCCGATGCTCTGACCTACAAGAGTGGTGGCCGCATCCGCGTGTCGGGAAAATCAGAAAAAAGTTGAATACCACATCCAGCACGCACATGATGACGCCCAACAGACTGGGGATACGCATATTTCCACTACAGCGAAGCATACCGCCTGCCAGAAAAATCATTTGCAGGACAGGCAGGAAAATGGAAAATATGAAGAAATAAATGGAAGCATCCCGACGGATGGAAACATCGCCTCCCAGCCATGCCGGCAGCGAAGAGCTGATACCTGCACCCAATACAACCAGCAGCAGCCTTGCAGAGTCCCCAGAAAAGCCATGTAGTGGTCGATACCAGTCCGATGGAAGCAGATGCCTTCGCACCGATACGTCCCACCATGGCTGCATCAATATACTGCATGATGATGGAAGACAGCTGTGCAATGATAGCCGGAACGCTGAGTTCTACGGTCAGGCACAGCTGCTGCCGCAAGGTCATCGGACAACCGTCACGGATAAGGTCAAGCAACACATCTGTTTTCTTTTGTGCAGCCGGATGCTCCCTGAATTGCTCCGGTAAGGCTCCATTTGTGTCCGTTTCAGGTAAGTTACGTTTCATCGGGTCATCCTTCTGTTGTTAAGGCATCGACAAAGCCCTTGAAGCGCGACAGGGCATCCTGTAATACCGAACGCGGACAGGCAATGTTCCAGCGCAAGAATCCTTCTCCTTCGGCGCCGTACATGGTACCGCTGTTGAGCCAAAGTCCGGTGGTTTCCAACAGGCGGGTCTGCAAGGTATCGGAAGGCAGATGCAGTGCCCTGCAGTCTGTCCACACCAGACAGGTTCCTTCCAGCTTCGTCACGGGTATTTCAGGCAGGTGGGTACGGAAGAATGCACACAGACAGTCATAGTTGGCCTTCAGATAGTCCAGCAACTCAAGAAGCCAGTCCTCGCCTTCATTATAAGCGGCGATGGTAGCCTCAACCCCGAAAGGATTGACATCGCACACCTCGTTGATGTTGATGGCGCGGTCTATCCGCTGGCGCACGGCCTCATCGCGGGCAATAATGCTGGCTATCTGCAACCCTGCAATATTGAAGGATTTACTGGGTGATACGCAGGTAACCGAATTCCACGAATGCTCCTCACTGACAGATGCATACGGTATATAGGTATGCCCGGAGAAAACAAGTTCGCAATGTATCTCGTCCGATAGAACGGTCACATTATTCCGCAGGCAAATCTCCCCTATCCGGCACAGTTCCTCACGGGTCCATACACGTCCTGCGGGATTATGCGGGTTGCACAAAAGCAACAACTTTACGCCCGGTTCTTTCACTTTACGTTCCAGGTCGTCAAAGTCGATATGGTAGGTACCGTCCTCGTATATCAGAGGATTGGTGACAACGCGGCACCCGTTGTTACGGATGGATGAGAAGAAGCAATTGTACACAGGAGTCTGCACAACCACCCCGTCACCCGGTTCTGTCAGAGCCTTTATGACAGCAGATAGGGGCGGAACCACTCCGGAAGTGTATATCATCCATTCTTTACGGAAAGTCCAGTGATGGCGCCTTTCAAACCAGCGGGTTACTGCCGTATAGTACTCATCGGGGACACGCACATACCCGAATATACCGTGCACTACACGTCTGGCCAGTGCTTCGGTAATTGCCGGTGCCGTACGGAAATCCATATCGGATACCCAAAGGAGTTCACCAGACGGAGGTTTCTGGAGTGCCAGCCAAGGTATTCGCCGTTAAGCTCAGAATCGTAGATAGTCACATTCTCCACTTCCCAGAAAGCATCCTTAGTGGTAATCTTAGCATTGTGAATCTCCACATTCTTCACATACTGGAAAACATACTTGCTGTCACTCTCCAGTCCGTCCACATAAATGTCATTGCTGAACATGAAGGGATAAGTTCCTCCATGCAGTTTAAGGTTTTTGATACGGTTTGCCCACATTCCCGCCAGGATTCGCACGAAATTTTGTAGCTTTGCAGACAATTTTGAAAAAATGACAATGAAAAATAAACTCATCCAAATTTCTGCATGGATTGCGACCCACATCACCCTTGTGGTGGTGCTGGTGACGGCCGTGGCTCTCTTTCTTCCCTCCTCGTTCGTCTGGATAGATACATCGGCCATCACACCGATGCTGGGCGTGGTGATGTTCGGCATGGGACTGACGCTTCGTCCGTCCGACTTCCGGTCGGTCTTGCAGCACCCGAAAGACATCCTCGTCGGCGAACTGGCACAGTTTCTTATCATGCCCTCGCTGGCGTGGCTGCTCTGCAAGTTATTGTCGTTGCCGGAAGAACTCGCCTTAGGAGTGGTTCTCGTGGGATGTTGTCCGGGAGGTACGGCCAGCAACGTTATCTGCTACCTGGCTAAAGGCGATGTAGCCCTGAGCGTGGCCATGACCGGAGTTTCTACACTGCTGGCTCCCATCGTAACGCCTGCTCTCGTATGGCTGCTTGCCGGAGAATCGGTGAAAGTAGACGTGGCAGGCATGTTTTTAAGTATCGTACAGGTGGTAATAGTGCCCATCGTACTGGGAGTAGCTGCCAATCATTACTTCCAGCGCACCACCCGACGGATAGTACCGTTGCTACCGATGATTTCCACCTTGTCCATTGCGTTCATCATCGGCATTATCGTAGCACACAACGCAGCCAGCATCCTTGCATGCAGCCTGATAGTGGCCGTAGCGGTGATTCTGCACAACGTACTCGGACTGGCCCTGGGCTATGGTCTCTCCTCTCTGGCCGGAAGCAAGCCATCCAAACGATCGGCCATTGCCATCGAGGTGGGTATGCAAAATTCAGGTCTGGCCACTTCACTGGCCGCCACTCATTTTGCTCTGTTTCCCATGGCGGCCGTACCCGGAGCCATGTTCTCGGTATGGCACAACTTTTCGGGCAGCATTGCGGCACAGATTTTCAGAAGACAGGCAGATAAAAAATAAGGAATCAATGCCTGCACATGCAGCATGAGAATGACAGCATAAAAAAAACCTGCGGTTCAAAGACGCATCTGAACCGCAGGCTTATCATGTTTCAGTAACTGATGTTACTGCGCTTTTCCCAATAGCACTTCTTCTCCCTGCACAAAGGTAATGTCACGAGGAATTCCTGCTCCGTTAATCCGGTCAAGGTCGGCCTGAAGTGCCGGAGTGATTCCACCGTTCTCTTCTCTGTATTTCTTCGCAAATTCCACATTGCCGTCACCCTGCGTCTGAAGAATCAACGCTGCCCAACCGTTCATGGCTTCCTTGGCCTTTGCAAAATCAATCACATACTGACCTTTGTCATCACGTGAAAATGCTCCTGCTTTCTCCATATAATTGAAGCACATCATATTGGCTTTTCCGTGTGAAGAAGCTGCTCCAAAACGGACTGAACGCAAGATGCCTGCAATGTAAGTAGCCATCGCATCCTCGGCTGTAATGTTCGTAATTTCACCCATTTCAATCAGCTTGGTCACCATGAACAGGCCCAGAATGTCAGCCTTGGCTTCTTCCCAGGAAGTCTTCTCTGTGCCCATCACTGCATCCACGCTTTCATTGGTGCGGATGGTCTGCTTCACACCCAGTCCGTGTGCCACTTCATGGAAAGTCACGTTCCAGAAAAACGCATCGAAGTTAAGGTATTTCTGCTGTTCGGGCGTAACAACAAGCTGTCCGATAGGCAACAGAATCTTGTCAAACTTAGCCTTCATGGAGTTCCGCAGTTGCAGACGGCGTGTACCTTTCAACGCATGTACCCGCTCGTCGTTCGGCAGGTTGATGGCAATCGTCTTGCTTCCTGCGTTGCAGTCGCCGGCATAGTACACCGCATCATACACATTCAGGTCTGACGACGTGCCCGGCACGAAGGTTTTATATTTTGGCGGACAAGGTAACTCTTTCTGAAGGGCCGGAAGCATGGCTACGAACTTGGCCAGGTCCTTGCTGCGGACTTCATCCTTCAGCAGAATAAACGACTCGTACGATGCCTTGGTTTCGCGGAACTTATCATCATAAGTTTCAATAGGTCCTGTCACAAAGTCAATCTTGCTGTCCTTCATGTCCATCCATGCCAGATCGCTGGCCAGATAATCATCTGTCTTGAATGCTTCGATACGCTTTTCAAGGTAGGTTTTCAGGCCCGGGTCTTCTGCCAGTGCCACCGCTTTCTCCAGCAAAGCACAGATACGTTCTATTTCCGGAGCATAGGCTTCATGATACCATACGCTCTTTAGAGAACCGTCTTCGTTGCGGCGAATAACCGTGTACCATGAGTCCTTGTTTTCATCCTCAAAGGCATTGAACTCGGCTTCGGTAATATCCAGCGGGTAATAGTTGCATACATCCGGTTTCTCACCATAACCAGCCAGGAAAGGCTTGTTATTGTCCAGACGGTCCCATGCGCCATAGTGAATCATGGCAAACTCTTTCGCATAGCTGTCGGTAATAGTATCAAGCAGGCTTTTATCACCGAATGTCTGCTTCCAGAAAAGGTCGTCGGTAATTTTCCCCACCTGGAAGAATATTCTCACCAACTCTTTTTCCTTGTCGCTCAAGTTATTCACAAGGTCAGACTTGAGTTCAACAGATGCATACTCCTCTACCTTTGCTTTCATCGGCGATTCCTTCTGCTGGTTGCTGCACGAGCACAGGCTGGAAGCCATCGTAGCAACTCCCAACAAGGCTGCCGAAAAATTAATCATTCTTTTTCTCATACTTCATTGATTGTTTTGTTTGTTTGCGAAGATACGAAAAGTCCTCAATATCTCAGACATTCAGTGATATGGTTTTGCTTCTGTCTACACACCTTTCATATGGAAAAGCTGATAAGCCTGTAATACTCGGCAAAAAAACTATAAATTTGCTATCGAGTTTAAAGCAAACCAATTGGAAGAAAAAACCAACTCAAAACAAGATAACATAAAAAAAGTAATTGTGATTTCAACCAGTCTGCGTGCTGGTTCCAACAGCGACATGCTGGCCGACAAGTTTATGGAAGGTGCCCTCCAGGCAGGCCACGAAGTAGAAAAAATCTCACTCATCGGAAAAGATATACGTTTCTGCCGCGGGTGCCTGGCTTGCCAGAAACTGGGCAAGTGTGTGATTCAGGACGATGTAGATGCCATCATGCAGATTTTGCTTTATACAATAATACGCAAATATATCAGTTTTGTTCATTATCTTACAAGGAAAAATTACCGTAGCCATGAAACAAAAACCCCTACACTCCTGCCCCGAACTGATTGACTACATCAATGAAACGGGTTTCCTGCCCTTGCTAAGCATGGGTATTGCCGGATGGTCGGCCGAAGAAGTCACGGACGAAGACTGCCAGTACACCCGTTTGCCCGACGGCGGATGGGAATGGCCGCTTTGGGAATGGAAAGGTGCCATCCTGCAAGAAAGCGGTTGCGC
>ENA-UEPS01000283-UEPS01000283.1-human-gut-metagenome-genome-assembly--contig:-NODE-283-length-46339-cov-18.526328_pt1 | contig 46339 bp, 35 predicted proteins | sample MGYA00242904_ERZ507924 | MGnify/ENA primary metagenome ERZ507924 (study PRJEB26167, sample SAMN06115422) | human gut metagenome | host: Homo sapiens | place: China:Sichuan | collected 2014-10-16...
CTGGCACCAAAGGTGTTGATGATGCTCTGCAGGATGATGTTGCCCACCGAGACAAAGCTCTGCTGCAGGATGCTGGGCACAGCCACCACGGCCACCTTGCCCAGCATATTCCACGAGAACAGCTGCACATGACCCGTGGTGTGGAAAGCGCGGATGCGGCGGAACACCACCACCATGGCCAGCACACAGCTGACACCCTGACACAGGAAGGTAGCCCATGCCACACCGGCAATGCCCATCTTGAAACCGGCGACGAACAGGATGTCCACGCCGATGTTGGACAAAGAAGAGACGGCAAGGAAGTAGAAGGGGGTCTTACTGTCGCCAAGGGCAGAGAAGATGCCGGTGGCAATGTTGTAGAAGAACATGAAGGGCAGCCCCAGAACGTAGATATCCAGATACAGCGCGGAATCCGCAAGGATCTCCTCCGGGGTATTGATGAGTTCCAGCAGGGCATCGCAGCCCAGCAGACCAATGCCCATCAGCACCGCGCACAGCACCGCAGAGCCGATGAGGGAGGTGTAGACCGAGGTCTTCATCTCGCCGTATTCCTTTGCGCCGAAGTAGCGGGACACGATGACCGAGCAGCCGATGTTGCAGCCAAAGGCAAAGGCGATGAAGATCAGGGTGATCTCGTAGCTGTTGCCCACCGCAGCCAGTGCATTCTCGCCGATGAACTTGCCCGCCACCAGACTGTCGGCGATGTTGTACAGCTGCTGGAAAATGATGCTGCCGAACATGGGCAGACAGAATTGCCACAATACCTGTGACGGCTTGCCCACCGTCAGATCCTTATTCATTGCAAAAATCCTCCTCTATAACGACTATAAATGGGAAAACAGCGTAAATGCCGCAACCAGTATAGAACTGAACTTCCAAAAAGTAAAGAGAATTTTTGGTATATCTGCCATATAAAAAACGTATGGTAAGCATAACGTATCCCCACTGCTGCAAAGGGGCAGACTGTAAACGGGTTTTCCACGGCGGTTTGCGCTCCTGTTAAAAATTTAGGTCCGCAAACATCCGCACCGGCTCTTGCACCGGGGCGCAAAGCGTGGTAGGATATGAACGGTTAGTTGGATATAACTATCTGAGATGAAGCAATTTCCTAACTGCCCGTCCGGGCGTTTAGGGAGGGAAAATGATATTCAGGAGGGTTTCAAGATGAATTATCTGGAAATTGAATCTGTTGTAGGCCGCGAGATTCTGGACTCCCGCGGCAACCCCACCGTGGAAGCCGAGATCACGCTGGCGGACGGCACGGTGGCGCGCGGCTGCGCCCCTTCCGGTGCATCCACCGGCGAGTTTGAGGCGCTGGAGCTGCGGGACGGCGACAAGAGCCGCTATCTGGGCAAGGGTGTGACCAAGGCGGTGGAGAACATCAACACGGTCATCGCGGACGCGGTTGTGGGCATGGATGCTTCCGACATCTACGCCATCGACGCCGCCATGCTCAAAGCCGACGGCACCAAGGATAAGTCCAATCTGGGTGCAAACGCCATTCTGGCGGTGTCCATTGCAGCCTGCCGCGCAGCAGCCGCTTCGCTGGAAATGCCGCTGTACCGTTTTCTGGGCGGCGTAAACGGCAACCGCCTGCCTGTGCCCATGATGAACATCCTGAACGGCGGCGCGCACGCTGCCAACACCGTGGACACGCAGGAGTTCATGATCATGCCGGTGGGCGCAACCTCCTTTAAAGAAGCGCTGCGTTGGTGCGCCGAGGTGTTCCATGCGCTGGCTGCTATCCTGAAGTCCAAGGGTCTGGCTACCTCCGTGGGCGATGAGGGCGGCTTTGCGCCCAACCTTTCCAGCGACGAGGAGACCATCGAGACCATTCTGGCAGCTATCGAAAAGGCGGGATATGTGCCGGGCAAGGACTTTATGCTGGCGATGGATGCCGCCGCTTCCGAGTGGAAGAGCCCCAAGGGCAAGGGCTTCTACAAGCTGCCCAAGGCGGGCACCGAGTTTACCTCTGCCGAGCTGATCGCACACTGGAAGAGCCTTGTGGAAAAGTACCCCATTATCTCCATCGAGGACGGTCTGGACGAAGAGGACTGGGAGGGCTGGCAGCAGATGACCCGCGAGCTGGGCGGCAAGGTGCAGCTGGTGGGCGATGATCTGTTCGTGACCAACACCGAGCGTCTGGCAAAGGGCATTCAGCTGGGTGCGGGCAATGCCATCCTGATCAAGCTGAACCAGATCGGCTCTGTCTCCGAGACCCTGGAGGCCATCAAGATGGCGCACAAGGCCGGTTACAACGCCATCAGCTCCCACCGCTCCGGCGAGACCGAGGACACTACCATTGCGGACTTGGCTGTGGCGCTGAACACCTGCCAGATCAAGACCGGTGCGCCCAGCCGCACCGAGCGTGTGGCAAAGTACAATCAGCTGCTGCGCATTGAGGAGCAGCTGGGCGAAAGCGCCGTCTACCCCGGCATGGAAGCGTTCTGAGCTTTCCATCATTTACCACCATGGTATTTGCAATCCTGCGGCGGGCTGGTTCGTATATAAGGCAGACCGGCACCCGGCAGCAGCCGGGACGGAAAGAAACGAAAGGAGCAACCCTTCCATGTTTCAAAGCCTTGGGCCGCTGCTCGGCCTTTTGGGCGGCGGCAGCTTGACTAAGCTGCTTCTGTTTTTACTGAAGGGGCTGTTCGGCTGAAAACGGACGGTCTGAAAGGAGAATACCATGCTGATCGTATTGGAGCATCTGCTGGGTCGGATCAACCTGCCCGGTATGTGGTGGATCATCGCAGAGCGCTGGCTGTGAGGTGACACCCCGCAAAGCCGCTGCACTTTTTGTGCGGCGGCTTTTTTGCTGCAACGATACCCCTTCCGTCTTGCCGCTTCGCGTCAAGCCACCTTCCCCAAGGGGACGGCTTTCGTGGTGGCGGGCAACTTTACGGCATTGCCAAAAGCCGTCCCCTTGGGGAAGGTGGATGCGAACGCAGTGAGCAGACGGAAGGGGTGTATCCCGGGCGAGCCCGCTGCCCTTATAACTTTTTTTAATGTGCCATACTTGCCGTTCTGTTGGCAAAAAATGCTTGCATCTAGGCGGTTTTGATGATAAAATTACACTGTTACAGTACGCCCAAAATCGGGGCATCATAGGAAGGTAAATTTGTAAATTGCGGCAACAGGGTGTACCGCGTGCTGCCAAGGTGCGGTGCGCGGAGAAAGAGGCAGGGAAAACCAAATGGAAATAGACGAGACGATGAAAAAAAGACTTCTGCGGCTGGAACGCTATGCACAGAATATACCGGGTGGCTTTCACTGCTGCGCAGAGGACCCGGAAAACGGCTATCCGTTTGCTTATATCAGCGACCGTTTTCTGGAGATACTGGGCTGGGAGCGGGAAGAATTTGCGGCAAAGTTCGATAACCGCTACACCGCGCTGGTGCACCCGGATGATATGGCGGACGGGCTGCGCTACCGGAACGCAGAAAACAGCGCGACTTACGCACAGGAGGGCGACAGCATCTTCCGGATGTTGGGCAAAAACGGCTACCGCTGGGTCTCCAGTGCTGCCAACCGGGTGGAATGGCACGGCGATGGCTATATCGTGGGCACTATCACGGATATCACCCCCTATATGGAGCTGCGGGAAAAGCTGGAACAGCAGAACCGCACCCAGCGGGAAGCACTGGAAACCGCCAACCGCAACCTGCTGCGGATGATGCAGCAGATGGAGGAGCAAAAGACTCAGTTTGCCCAGACCACCGCTCGGAATATGGAAAAAGAAGAGCGCTACCGGCAGCGGCTGAACCATGACGCCCTGACCGGTACCTACAACCGCCGCTATTACGAGGATGTGGTGCGCAATAACCTTGGCCCGACGGGCATCGCCCTGATGGATATCGACGATTTCAAGATCTGCAACGATACCTACGGCCACCACGCCGGAGATATGGCGCTGGAGACGGTTGCAAATACCATCCGCTCCTGCATCCGGGAAACAGATCTGCTGATCCGCTACGGCGGCGATGAATTTTTGCTGGTGCTGTCCGGCATCCCGGCAGATTACCTCAGGACAAAGCTGGAGCAGATCCGCGATGCCGTGCAAAAAGCTGTGGTGCCGGGCTACCCTCACTTCCGGCTTTCGCTGAGCATCGGCGGCGCGATGCAGACCCTTGCCGACCCCATGGAGAATGTGGTGCGCCGGGCAGACCTTCTGATGTATCAGGCCAAGAACCACAAGGACGCGGTAGCGGTGGACACACAGGACAGCCGGTTGGCGGCTCAGGAGCAAGTCTTGGAGGAAAAGCCCGTCATCCTGCTGGTGGACGATGCCATGATGAACCGCATGATGCTGACCAGCATTCTGGGCGATGACTACCGTATTCTGGAAGCCGAGAACGGCAAACAGTGTCTGGAGCTGCTGCGGGAAAAGGCGGGGCAGATCTCGCTGGTGCTGCTGGATATCAATATGCCGGTCATGGACGGCTTTGAGGTGCTGCGCACCATGAACACCAACCACACCATCGAGGATGTGCCGGTGATCATGATCTCCAGCGACGACTCGGAAGAAGCCATCCGCAAGGCGTATGAGCTGGGCGCAAGCGATTACGTCAGCCGCCCCTTTGACGCCAAGATCGTCTACCGCCGGGTGGTCAACACCATCAAGCTGTATGCCAAGCAGCGGCGGCTGGTGCAGATGGTGTCCGACCAGATCCGCGCCCGCGAAAAGAACACCGATGTGCTGGTAGGCGTGCTGAGCCAGATCGTGGAGTTCCGCAACGGCGAGTCCGGCTCTCATGTGCGGCACATCCGCGTCATCACCGAGACGCTGCTGCACCGGCTGATGGAGCTGACCAGCCGCTACGACCTGACCCCGGAGCAGCAGGATAACATCCCGCTGGCGTCGGCGCTGCACGATATCGGTAAGATCGGCATTGACGAAGCCATCCTGAATAAGCCCGGCAGGCTGACCGCAGAGGAATTTGCGGTGATCAAGACCCACAGTATGCTGGGCGCAGAGATGCTGCAAAAGACCGAAAGCTTTGCAGACCAGCCGCTTTTGCAGACTGCCTACGAGATCGCCCGCTGGCACCACGAGCGCTGGGACGGCAAGGGCTACCCGGACGGGCTGAAAGGGGACGATATCCCCATCAGTGCGCAGCTGGTCTCCATGGCGGATGTGTACGATGCGCTGACCAGCGAGCGGTGCTACAAAAAGGCGTTCCCGCACGAGACTGCTGTCCAGATGATCACAAACGGCGCGTGCGGGGCGTTCAACCCGCTGCTGATCCAGTGCCTGCTGGATGTGCAGGGGGAACTGAAGCAGGATATTTTACAATGGTAATGTGAGGAAAATTACGCGTGACAAAACAGAGATCCAACCATAAAATACCCCGCCGCACCTTTTTAAAAGTGTGTGCGGCGGCAGCGGCAGCCGGGCTGACCGCCTGCGGCAAAACGCAGGCGGCGGCAGCGCTGCCCGAACTTACGGTGGGCAGCGATTCCTACCCGCCTTTTGTCTACCTGAGCAATGACAGCACCCCCACCGGCATTGATGTGGACATTGCCACCGAAGCCTTTGCCCGCATGGGGTATGCGGTGCAGATCGAGATCATTGACTGGGAGCAGAAAACCAATCTGGTGGAAAGCGGTGCCATCGACTGCATCTGGGGCTGCTTTTCCATGGACGGGCGGGAGCAGCTGTACCACTGGGCAGGGCCGTATATGACTAGCCGTCAGGTGGTGGCGGTCAATGCGGACAGCGGCATTGAAACGCTTGCCGACCTTGCGGGCAAAACCATGATGGTGCAAAGCACCACCAAGCCGGAGGAAATTTTCCTTGCCGGTACCGACCCCCGCATCCCGCAGCTGGGCGAAGTGCTGAGCACCGAGGACCGCAGCGTGCAGTACGCTATGCTGAACTGCGGCTATGTGGACGCCGTTGCCGCCCACGAGACTGCCATTTTGCAGTATATGCAGGATTGCAATGCCGATTTCCGCATTCTGGAAGAGCCGCTGCTGGTCACCGGCATCGGCGTGGCTTTTGCGCTGAACGACACCCGCAGGCTGGACGAACAGCTGACCGAGACCTTTGCCGCCATGCGCGCCGACGGCACGATGAAGCAGATCGTAGGCAGGTATCTGCCGGACCCGGAAAAATATCTGGAGGTGGACGCCCTTGAACCGTAAAAAGAAAACGTTCACTCCCAATATGCGGTTAGCGGCGCTCTATCTGCTGATGGGCGTGCTGCTTTTGCTGACAGTGACCCTCTTCTCCGGGCAGGAGTCCATGCGTGCTACCGAGGATTACTTTGCCCGCACCATCAGCTTTGTAAAGGTGCAGTCCACCAGCTTCGAAAAACATAACGACACCATCACCGCAAAGGCACTGCGCCGGATGGCGGTGTCGGTGCGGCAGCTGGCTGAAAATGATGCCTTAGACCTCTACGACCCCGAAAGCCTCCGGGCAGAAACGGAGTCCCTCTGGCTTACCGGCATTGCCGTACTGGACGAAAACGGAAAAGCACTGTGTGAATATACAAGTTGTAATGTTGGCTATGCGCAGTTTGCGGAGTCGCTGCGGGAGAAAGCCGCGCTGAACGTGCTGCAAAACCCGCAAAAGACCTATCTCAAGCGCATTCTGTTACAGGATGGCACGGCGGTGGATGTTGCCACCCACCGCGCCGCAGCAGGGGATGCCATACTGCTGGCTTACCGGGTGACCCCGCCGGAGTTTGTGGAGGGCACAGCCCTGTCCATCCAGAGCGTGCTGGACGGCTACCCGCAGGACATCAGCGGCACCATCTTTATCGTGCAGGATAACAAGGTGATCGCCGCAAACGACCCGGAGCTTATCGGGCTTTACACCACGAACAGCCCGCTGGTGCAGGGCATCCGCAAGGCCGGTGCGCCTGATACTTTGACCCACACCCGCGACTGGGCAAATTCCGGCTGCTATTTTGGGATGTACAGCAACGGACGGAATTTTGATCTGTATATCTATATCAACGAAAAAGCGGTGTTCCGCAATTGCAGCAGCACACTGCTGACAGCACTGATCTTCTACCTGATCTGCGTGGCGGTGCTGCAAATGCTGCGCCGCCGCTCGGCAGCGGCTGCGGAGCAGCAGCGGAAAGAGCAGGAGCAGAAGTACCACGCGCAGCTGGAAGAGCAGAACCGCAAGCTGGAGCTTGCCATCCGGCACGAGGCAGCGGCAAACCGCGCCAAGCGGGAGTTTTTGTTCAATATGAGCCATGACATCCGCACTCCGATGAATGCCATTATCGGCTTCACCTCGCTGGCGGCGACCCATGTTGATAATAAGGAACAGGTGCTGGACTACCTGAAAAAAATCTCTATTTCCAGCCAGCATTTGCTCTCTCTTATCAATGATGTGCTGGATATGAGCCGTATCGAGAGCGGAAAGGTAAAGATCGAAGAAAAGGCAGTGCACCTGCCGGATCTCGTGCACGATGTACGCTCCATCATCCAGCCCAACATCAGCTCCAAACGGTTGGCGCTGTTCATCGACACCATGGACGTGGTGGACGAGGACATCATCACCGACCCGCTGCGGCTGAATCAGGTACTGCTGAACATCCTTTCCAATGCCATCAAGTTCACCCCCACCGGCGGCATGGTGAGCATCCGCATCGCCCAGAAGCCCGGTGCGCCCAAGGGCTGCGGCAACTACGAGTTCCGCATTAAAGACAACGGCATCGGCATCAATAAGGAGTTCCAGAAGCATATCTTTGAGGAGTTCACCCGGGAGGAGAGTTCTACTGTCAGCGGCATTCAGGGCACGGGTTTGGGCCTTTCCATCACCAAGAATATCGTAGACCTGATGGGCGGCACCATCACCCTTGAAAGCGAGCCGGGCAAGGGGAGCGAGTTCATCGTGAACCTCTGCTTCCCCCTCAGCGGGCAGAAGGCGGAGATCAAGCAGCTGCCCCAGCTGGAAGGGCTGCGGGCGCTGGTGGCAGATGACGACACCAACACCTGCCTGAGCGTCAGCACCATGCTTTCCAAGATCGGGATGCGCCCGGAGTGGACCATCTCCGGCAAGGAAGCGGTCATCCGCACCAAGTACGCCGTGGAGCAGGGCGATGCTTTCAGCGTGTATATCATCGACTGGCTCATCCCGGATATGAACGGCATCGAGATCGTGCGGCAGATCCGCAAGGTCATCGGGGACAGCTGCCCCATCATCATCCTGACCGCCTACGACTGGGCGGATATCGAGGAAGAAGCGCGCGCCGCCGGTGTGACCGCCTTCTGCGAAAAGCCGCTGTTCCTCTCGGAGCTGCGCAAGGTGCTGGCAGAGCCCTTCCGGGTGCAGCCGACCCAGACGCCCGCTTTGCAGCCCAAGGCAAGCTTTGACGGCAAGCGCCTGCTGCTGGTGGAGGATAACGCCCTGAACCGGGAGATCGCCATAGAGATCTTAAAGGAAGCGGGCTTCCTTGTGGACACCGCCGAGGACGGCGTTGAAGCGGTGGAAAAGATGGAGCAGTCCGCGCCCGGGCAGTACGACCTGATCCTGATGGACGTCCAGATGCCCCGCATGGACGGCTACGAAGCCACCCGGCGCATTCGCGCCCTGCCCGACCCCCGCAAGGCGGGTATCCCCATTTTTGCCATGACTGCCAACGCCTTTGAGGAGGATAAGCAGAACGCCTTGAATGCGGGCATGAACGGCCACATCGCAAAGCCGCTGGATATCCCGCACCTGCTGAAGGTGCTGGAAGAAGCGCTGAAATAAGACGGAAAAGGGCAGCGGGCTCGCCCTCTCCGTCTGCTCACTTTGTTCGCATCCACCTCTCCCAAAGGGAGAGGCCTTGGCAAAGAGATGAAGTTTGCGTGGATTGCCAAGGGCTCCCACTTTGGGGGAGCTGGCAAAGCCGACAGGCTTTGACTGAGAGGGCGAGGATGCTGACCATGTGCGTCATCCTCGGTTTTTGTCAGTCCTTTTTGGGCACCGGCATCTCAAAGCCGCAGCCCTCCTTGGCGCAGTACAGCTTGCCGCCCTTGCGGAACAGGGTGCTGCCGCACTTTTCGCACTTGGTAGCCACCGGCATATCCCATGTCATAAAGTCGCAGTCCGGGTAGCGCTCGCAGCCGTAGTAGATGCGTCCCTTGGAGCTCTTGCGCTCCAGCAGACGTCCCTTGCCGCACTTGGGGCAGATGCCGCCGGTATCCTTGACAAGGCGCTTGGTGCCCCGGCACTCCGGGAAGCCGCTGCAGGCGAGGAACTTGCCGTACTTGCCCACCTTGATGACCATAGGGCGTCCGCACAGGTCGCACACCTCGCTGGAGGGCTCGTCCGGCACCTTGACCTTTTTGCCTTCCATGTTCTTTTCGGCCTGTTCCAGACTGGCTTCAAAGCCCTGATAGAAGTCGTCCACGGTCTTGCGCCAGTCGGCCTTGCCGCTTTCCACCTTATCCAGATTCTTCTCCATCTGGGCGGAGAAATCCACGTCCACGATGTGAGGGAACTGTTCCAGCATCAGCCCGTCCACAGCCCGTCCCAGCAGGGTGGGCTTGAGCTTTTTCTGGTCGCGCTCCACATAGCCGCGGTCGATGATGGTGGTGATGATGGGCGCATAGGTGGAGGGACGGCCGATGCCGTTTTCTTCCAGCGCCTTGATGAGGGTAGCTTCGGTATAGCGGGCGGGCGGCTGGGTGAACTTCTGTTCGCTCTTCAACTCCCGCAGCTTGAGCACCTGTCCCTGCTCCAGCGGGGGAAGGTTCGTTTCCTTCTTTTCCTTTTCGTCGGTGGCTTCCTCGTATAGGGCGGTAAAGCCGTCAAAGGTCACGGTGTAGCCGCTGGCCTTGAAGTGGTAATCCGCCGCGCTGACGGTGACCGACACGGTGTCCTGCTGGCAGTCTGCCATCTGGCTTGCCATAAAGCGGCTCCAGATCATGCGGTACAGCTTTGCGGTGTCGCCGCTGATGCTCTTGTCCACCTCGTCCGGGGTCAGGGACGGCACAGAGGGACGGATGGCTTCGTGGGCGTCCTGTGCTGCCGTGGCGCTCTTGGTCTTCCATGTGCGCTTATAGGGGCAGATATACGCCTCGCCGTAAGCACCGGCGATATACTCCTTGGCGGCGGCCACAGCCTCGTCCGAGATACGCAGACTGTCGGTACGCATATAGGTGATCAGACCCATCATGCCGTGCCCGGCAATGTCCACGCCTTCATACAACGTCTGGGCGGCACGCATGGTGCGGGTGGCCGTAAAGCCCAAGCGGCGGGATGCCTCCTGCTGCAGAGTACTGGTGATAAAGGCCGGGGTGGGCTGCTTTGCGCGCTTGCCGCGCTTGAGCTCGCTCACCACATAGCTTGCGCCCTCCAAACCCTTCTCGATGGCGCGTGCTTCAGTCTCGCTTTTGGGCAGCAGCTTTTTGCCGTTGGCGTCCGTGGCAAGGCGTGCCACAAAACTCTTGTGCCCGGCACCCAAGGTGGCGTCCACGTTCCAGTATTCATCGGGCTTGAAGTTTTCGATCTCCTTTTCCCGGTCGTCGATCAGCCGCACCGCCACGCTCTGCACACGGCCTGCGGACAGACCGCGGCGCACCTTGCGCCACAAAAACGGGCTGAGCTTGTAGCCCACCAGACGATCCAGCACGCGGCGTGCCTGCTGGGCGTTGAACAGATCTTCATCAATGGCACGGGGATGGGACATACCCTCCTTCACGCCTTTTTTGGTGATCTCGTCAAAGGTGACGCGGTTGGGCTCGTGGGGGTCCAGCCCCAGAATGTTTGCCAGATGCCAGCTGATGGCTTCGCCTTCGCGGTCCGGGTCGGTCGCCAGCAGAACGCCGTCGGCGTGTTTGGCCTTGCTCTTCAGCTCTTTGATGAGCTTTTCTTTGCCCTTGATGCTGATGTATTGCGGGGTATAGCCATGCTCCACATCAATGCCCAGCTGAGATGCGGGCAGATCGCGGATATGACCCATGCTGGCGGTGACCTCGTAGTCATCGCCCAGATATTTGCCGATGGTTTTCGCCTTTGCAGGCGACTCCACGATAACCAGTTTCGCCATTTCTTCTTTTCTCCTCTATCTGCAACGTGCGCCCAAAGGGATGCACGGTCATTCGCTCATATTATTGTACCACAGCTGTTGTGTGCTTTACCAGCGGAAATATTCCACAATTTTACCGCAGCACATACCGCTGCCCCGGCTGCTTGTACACCCGGCCGGTGAGTTCCAGCTTCATCAGGGTGCCCAGCAGTGCGGACATGGGCAGGCCGGTGCTCACGCACAGCTCCTCGATACCCACAGGTTTTGGCCCGATGCCCGCCAGCACCCGGCGCTCGGTATCGCTCAGGGGTGCAGGCTGCTTTGCAGCCGCCGGTGCTGCCTGCCGGGTGTGCAGGCCCAGCGCCGCCAGCAGGTCGGCTGCACCCGCCACTGCCCGGGCGCGTCCGTCCCGCAGCAGGCCGTTCGTGCCCGCCGAGTTGGGGGAGTAGATGCTGCCCGGCACCGCGTACACCGGCTTGCCGTAGCGCTCGGCGTGGGCAACGGTGGACATGGTACCGCTTTTTTCCCGTGCTTCCACCACCAGTACAGCCGTAGAAAGCGCCGCGATGAGCCGGTTGCGCTGCAAAAAGCAGGTAGGACCAATATATTCACTGTAAGGCGGGTACTCGCTGATGACGCAGCCCTTTTGCTCGATCTTCTGCCGCAAAGCGGCATTGGCTGCCGGATAGGTACGGTCGATGGGCACGCCCATCACCGCGATGGTGGGGCAGTCGTTTTTCACTGCCGCCCGGTGCCCGGCGCTGTCCAGCCCATCGGCCAGACCGCTGACGATAATGGCTCCGTTTTTTGCCAGTTCCCCGCCGATATCCGCCGCCGCGTTCAGGCCGTATTCCGTGGGCTTGCGGCTGCCCACGATGCCCACCGCCCCGGGCTCGTTGAGCCAGCGGGGGTCGCCGGTGCAGTAGAGCACCAGCGGCATATCCGGGATGCGGGAAAAAGCCAGCGGGTAATCCGGGTCGTCAAAGGGCAGGATGCGCACCCGCAGGGCATCGCACTGCATCACCAGCGTGTGGAAGCTTTCTGCATCCAGCTGTGCTGCCCGCTTAAAGGCTGTATCCCCTGCTGCCTGCCGGAATTCCTCGGTCTCCCGCGCTTCCCATGCCTCCTGTGCGCCGCCAAAGGCATCCAGCACCTTTCCGGCGTGGAGACTGGCGGGCCCCAGCACCTGCGACAGCCACAGCCAGCACAGCAGCGGGTCGGGTGCAGGCTCCGGCGGGAACAGGCTGGTCTGCCCGGTCACAGGCTCTCCTCCCGGAAGTGCCACAGCAGGATGCTGCCCGCGATGCCGGCGTTCAGGCTTTCCACCCGGTCGGTCATGGGGATGCGCACCGTGCTGTTGCAGGCGGCGATGGTCTCATCGGTCAGGCCCTGACCCTCGCTGCCGATGACCACGCAGACGCCGCCGGGATACCCGGCCTTTGCCGCGCTGAGCGGCTGGGACAGGTACAGCGCCGCCGCAAGGCAGGTGATGCCTTTTTCCCGCAGCAGGGCAATGGCCTGCGGCATGGCACCGGTCTCGATGACCGGGATGCGCACCGCCGCGCCCATGGAAGCGCGCAGGGTCTTGGGGGCGTAGACGCTGGCGCAGCCCTCGCTGAGGATGACGCCGTCAAAGCCAAAGGCGGCAGCGCTGCGCAGCAAGGTGCCCACGTTGCCGGGATCCTGCACCCGTTCCAGCGCCAGATACCGCCCGCCGGGGCGCACCTCTTCCAAGGTGTGCACCGGGGTGCGGAACACCCCGAACACCCCCTGATGGGTGCCCACGTCTGCCAGCTTGTCCGCCACATGATCCTCTACCAGATAATGCTCGCCCGGCAAAGCGGCAAGCTCCGGGCACTTTTCCAGCGCATTTTCGGTATAAAACAGGGTCTCCAGCTCTGCACCGCGGGCAAGCTCCGGGCACAGTTTGCGCCCCTCGGCCAGAAAGCGCCCCTCGGTGCGGCGGAATGCTGCACCGGAAGCTAGGCGGCAGGCATATTTTATTTTTGCGTTTTCCCGGCTGGTGATCTTTTCGTCCATGCGTTCCTCCTGAACAGGTGTGTCTGCTTTTGCTTTATCGCAAGTCAAGAAATCAATGCGGTATCCAAACAGCATACTTGCGATATGCAATTCAACGCTGTTGCCGTCGCATTATAAAGTTGAATTGCTATGGATACAATAGAAAAAGGGCAGCGTCTGCCGCAGGTTTCTGCGGCAGGGCGCTGCCCCGTTGCCTTGTTTCCCTGGCCGCAAAAAATGCCCGGATACAAAACGGACGCCCGCGTATACGCGCGGGCGTCACGATGCAAGGTCTTTATCAGGCGTTCTTCACGGTCTCGACCAGAGCGGCAAAGCTCTGAGGATCGTTGATGGCCATCTCGGACAGCATCTTGCGGTTCAGCTCGATGCCTGCCTTCTTCAGGCCAGCCATAAAGGTGGAGTAGTTCATGCCCAGAGGACGAACTGCGTTGTTGATGCGGCAGATCCACAGGTTGCGGAACTGACGCTTCTTCATGCGGCGGCCAGCCAGAGCGTAGTTGCCGCTCTTCATGACCTGCTGCTTGGCCATCTTAAAGTGCTTGCTCTTGCAGCCGTAGAAGCCCTTGGCCAGCTTCAGCATCTTCTTACGACGTTTGTGGGTCATGGTTGCGCCTTTGATACGTGCCATTTTTTATATCTCCTTTAGTATCTCGTAGAAAGTTTTGTGTACCTGCGGCTCGCTCTTAGGCGTAGGGCAGCATGCTCTTGATGGTAGCTGCGTTGGTCTTATCAACGTAGCTGGGCTGACGGTAGCCACGGGTCAGCTTGGTGGTCTTCTTGGTCAGGATGTGGCTGCGGAATGCATGGCCGCGCTTGATCTTGCCGTTCTTGGTCAGCTTAAAGCGCTTCTTAGCGCCGGAGTGCGTCTTCAGTTTCATCTTAGCCATTTTAGTTTCCTCCTAAAATTAGTCCTTATTGGGTTTCGGGATCAGCAGAATGGACATCGTGCGGCCCTCAAGCACGGGCGGCTTATCGGTGGATGCCTGAGGCAGCGCCTCGGCAAACCGCTTCAGCACGTCTGCGCCCAGAGCACTGTGCGCCATTTCGCGGCCGCGGAAACGGATCGAAACCTTTACCTTGTGTCCGGCTGCCAGGAACTTGGCAGTCTGGTTGAGCTTGGTGTTGAAGTCGTTGGTGTCAATATTGAGCGAAAGGCGGGTCTCCTTGACCTCGACAACCTTCTGGTTCTTCTTGGCTTCCTTCTCCTTCTTCTGCTGTTCAAAACGGTATTTGCCGTAGTCCAGCACCTTGCACACAGGCGGCACAGCCTGCGGTGCGATCTTTACCAGATCGAGCCCGGCTTCTTCTGCAGCGCGCATGGCCACCTGAATGGACACAACGCCCTTCTGCTCGCCGTCAGCACCGATCAGGCGAACCTCACGATCACGGATCTGGCCGTTGATCTCCAGTTCCTTCGACTTTCCAGCGGTAGCGATAATGAATGCACCTCCAAACAAAATCCATAGTGTTGCAATATTTGGCATAGAAAACGCGGCCGCCCATATTCTGGACAGCCGCGCGAAATTTCACACAAAGCCGCAGCATTCTCAAAGGAATAAGCTGCTGTTTCGGGTATAGCCCGGGGACGTTTTCCCGCAAGGCGAGCGCGGCACAGGCCGTAGCTGCTTTCTTTACCCGGCTATTCTACCACGCTCTGCCCGCCCTGTCAAGCACTTTTTATGCGTTCTTTGGAAAAAATATGACTTTCCGGCCTGTGGGACGATTTTGAATGGTCTCCGCTGCGCTCTGACCATATTCAGAGGAAAGATTATTTTAGTTTCGGGTTTCAGGAAAGTCTGCGGACTTTCCTGAAACCCATTTTCACAGGAGGAGTCGCAAATCAAAACAGCATCTGCAACGCCTGTTTCCTGTGGAAACAGCTGCGTTGCGGGTAAAGCTGCCTGTTTTCCGCTACGACCTTTCCCGTGAAAATGCGTTTGGAGCGCTCCGCAGAGCGCGACAAACGCGAAATATAAATAATTCTTCCGCTATTCATGGCCAGAGCGCAGCGGAGGCCCATTTTAATCGTTTTATGCCTCGATCAGTTTGCCCAGCGCAAAGGAGTAGATGCCCTTATAGGTCACCTTTTTAGGCGCAAAGCGCTTTTCGATGGCAATGGCGTAAAGGTTCAGCTGGGCGCGGTAGGCGCACAGGAAATCGCTCTCGGCTTTGCGGCGGTCGGTCTTGTAGTCCAGCAGTTCCAGATGATCCGGGTACACCAGCACAAGGTCGGCGATGCCCTGCACCAGCACCTGCGCGTCTGCGGCAGCAGGCAGCGCTTCGTGCCCCTGTGCCGCCAGTACCGCACCGGCGGGCAGCGCGGTGATAAAGGGCAGTTCCCGCAGCACCTGCTGCGCGGCGCAGATCTTTGCAAAGGCTTCGCTTTCCACAAAGCGGCGGATGCACACCGCGTCCAGCTTTTCCGCGATCTCCGGGGCGGTCAGCTGCACCGCCACCTGACGATCCTGCTCTGCCGGGATGGCTTCGTCCAGCGTGCCCGCAGCCTTGGCCGCAGCCAGCCGGGCAAAGTCTGCGTGCTCCAGAAAAGCGTGCAGAGCCGTGCCCATCTCGGCGGCGGTCAGACCGTCCTTGGAAAGGAAGCCCGGGCGCTCCAGCGTGGTCTGTTCGGCCTTGTGCACGATGCTGGTCACGCTGACCTTGGCGGGCACCTGTGCAAGCGCTGCCGCCGGGTACTGCCATGCAAAGCCCTGCCGCAGCTTCTCCACCAGTGCCGGGTCGGTCTCCGGTGCTTCGTCCGGCGTGGCTGCATCCGGTTCCTCGGACAGCTGTACAGCATCGTCACACACCTCGATATCCATCACGCTTTCAGTCTGCACAAAAAGCAGCTCCCGGTTGCCGGAAAGCTGCCGCAGCACCCCGCCGTTCGGGTGCACCAGCAGTGCCGCCCGCAGCCAGTCGGCAAAGCTGTTGGCCTGCTGGTGCAGCGTAGCCCCCGCCCCGGCAGCCAGAAAAGCCGCCGCCTTGGCAAAGGGCTTTGCAGTCTTACCGCTGCTCAGGGGCACAGTGAGGATGAGCTTATCCTGTGCGCGGGTGAGCGCCACATATAAAAGGCGCATCTGCTCGCTGCGCAGTTCCTTGGCATGGACAGCAGCCAGCGCGGTGTAGGCGGCGGTCTTGTAAGCGCCCTCGCCGTTTTCCGGGCGCAGCCGCAGCCCTGCGCCGAAAGTGCGGTGCACCAGCACCGGCTGACGGATATCCGAAGCGTTGAACTTGCGGGCTGTATCCCCCACGAACACCACCGGGAACTGCAAGCCCTTGGAGCGGTGAATGGTCATGATGGACACGCACCCCGGGTGCACCCCGCTGGGCACGGTGTCCTGTCCGGTGCTGCCGGCCTGCGCGGCGGCATCAATAGCGCGTACCAACGCCGATATGCCGCCTGCACCGGAAGTGGCGCAGAAGGAGGCAAAGCGGCGGGCATCCTCCCGGCGGCGGGCACCGTTTTCCAGTACGCCCAGCGCCGCCAGATAGCCGGTGGAGGCAAAAATTTCTTCCAGCAGCTGCTCCGCCGGGGCGCTGCGCGCCATCTGCCGCAGCGCGGTGAGATGGGCGTAGAAGTCCTTCACCTTCTCGGTAAAGGGATCATCTGCCAGGTCCTCCAGCGCCAGCAGCAGCGCGCCGTACAAGCTGATGCGGGCGGGCTTTTTGTCCGGCTCGGCCTGCACCTGACGGCTGCGGGCGCGCAGCCGCACAAGGTCGTCCTCGGTAAAGCCGAACATGGGGCCCAGCATGGCGGCGGCCAGATAGATATCCTGCGAGGGGTCGTCGATGACCTTGAGCAGGGCGATGAGGGGGCGGATGTGGGGCGCAAGCATCAGGTTCTCCCGGGCGTCGGCGTATACCGGGATGCCCCGGGCAGTCAGCGCCTCCACATACACCGGGAAATCCGTGCGCGCCGCCAGCAGCACGCAGCAGTCCTCGTACCGCACCGGGCGGGTGGTGCTGCCCTCTCGCACCGGCTCTCCGGCAGAAACCAGCTGCTCGATGCGCTCGGCGATCCAGCCCGCATCCGTTTCGGCTTCGTCATCCGGCAGAAACTGCACCTCCACGCTGCCCTGATATTCCCCGGGTGCGCCGCAGACCAGACGCTGCCCGTCACCGTAGGCGGTATCGCCCAGCTCCGGGGTCATGAGCTGCTCAAAGAGGTAGTTGATGCCCGCCACCACCTGCGGTGCAGAGCGGAAGTTTGCATCCAGCGCCAGCAGAGCGTCTGTGCCCGGGGTGCCCTCCGGCGGGCGGGGACGGGCTTTTGCGCCCGGCAGCAGCGGCCAGCTGTCCAGCTTTTGCCGGAAGATGCCCGGCTCTGCCTGCCGGAAACGGTAGATGCTCTGTTTTAAGTCGCCCACAAGGAAGAGGTTATCTCCCGCCGGGGCGGCAAGGCAGCGGTAAAGGGCATCCTGCAGGGCGTTCGTGTCCTGATATTCGTCCACCATCACGGCGGCGTAGTCCTGACGGATGTTCTCACACAAGGGGGTGGGCGTGCCCTCCGGGGTGCGCAGCAGCCGCAGGGCAAGGTGCTCAAAATCGCTGAATTCCAGCAGCTTGCGCTCCCTTTTTCTGGCTGTGAACCGGGCATCGAAGTCCCGCACGGCGGCAAACAGCGCCCGCAGCCGGGGCAGGGTGATCTGCCGGTCGGTCTCGGCTTCGGCTTCGGAACAGCAGATGAGCTGGGTCATCTGCTCGAACAGGGCGGCGGCTTCGTCCGAGCGGGTCTTGATCTCCGCCTTGTGGTCGCCGCCCAGACGCTTTTTCATGCCCTTCAGCCCGGGCGCTTCCTCCATGCCCAGCACATAGGGGGTGAGCAGATCATACAGCGGGTCCCACTGTCCGGCAGCAGCCAGCTGCTCTGCCTGCGCAAAGAGGGCGGCGGCTTTTTCCAGCCTTGTACCGGCTTCCTCGTATTTTTCTGCCACCGCAAGCTGTGCCTTTGCCCGGGCAGAGGGGGTCTTTTTCTCCTCAGCGACTGCCAGTTCCTGATCAAAATCCGCATGGCAATCGGCCAGTGCTGCCATCAGCAGCTCCCGTGCAGCCTTGGCGCAGCGGGCAGCTTCGGCCAGCAGCAGGTCGTGCCAACAGGTGGAAGCAAAGCCGTTCTCCTGCTCGTAAGGGGCAAGAAACTCATCCAGCTTGCGGTCGTAGTCCGGCAGTGCCCGCAGAAAATCGTAGATCTGCAAAATGGCATCGCCCGCCGGTTTATCCGTGCGGCCCTTGCCGTACAGATCTGCAAAGGCGCAGAAATCCGGGTCGCGGTAGGCGTTTTCCAGCGTTTCGGCCAGTGCCGCCCCCCGCAGCAGCTGTACGGTACCGGGGTCTGCCGGGGCAAAATCCGGCGGGATGTCCAGCGCCTGAAAGTGCTTGTGCAGCAGGTTCAGGCAAAAAGCATCAATGGTGCAGATGGGCGCGCGCTGCAATAGCATCCGCTGACGGCGCAGCATGGCGTTGCCGGGCTGCAGCTGGCTGCGGTGCAGCAGCGCCTGCCCGATGCGGGCGCGCAGCTCTGCCGCCGCCGCGTTGGTAAAGGTGACGATGAGCAGCCGGTCGGCGTTGACCGGGTGCTCCGGGTCGGTGATCAATTGCACCGCCCGCTCGGTCAGCACGGCGGTCTTGCCGCTGCCTGCGGCTGCGCTTACCAGCAGCGCACCGCCCCGGTCGGCAATGGCAGCCTGCTGCGCCGGGGTCCATTTGGGTCCGCTCACGGCTGTTCCTCCTTTTCTTCGGGTTCTTCCTCGGGTTCAAAGGGCTTTGCAGGGGCTTCCAGCGCACGCTCGTGCACCCCGGTCTCGTGGCAGCAGATAAAGCTGTAATCGCACCAGGTGCAGGGGCTTTTGCTGCTGCTCACCACCAGCGGCTCGGCGTCGATCTGCCCGCCGTAAAGCTGCTCGCCCATCTGGGTGACAAGGTCGTCCAGATGCAGCTGGATACGGCTGAGCTTGGCACTGTCGGCTCGTTTCTCCTTCTGGTAGGGACTGGGTGCGCCGTTGCGGTAGCCAAAGGGCAGGTACTTGCCCGTTTCGTCCGCGTCCATGGCGTCAAAGATCTTCTGCTCGTCCCGCACAAGACCGTCCAGCTGGTACTCCACTGCCCGGGCGGCCTGCCCGCGCGGCAGGGTCTGGGGGGCGGGGTCGGCCAGCAGATACAAAACGCCCGCCGGCTGCGCGCCGGTAAAGCGCCCGCCCGCATCCCGGGTCAGGCTGAACAGATACAGCAGCATCTGGCAGTCCAGCCCGCAGTAGACTTCCTTCAAGTCCAGCTTTTTGCTGCCGGTCTTGTAGTCCACCACCCGCACCCAGCGGGTGCCGTCATCCTCGATCCACTCATCCGCACGATCCACCGTGCCCACCAGCTGCACCGTGCGCCCGTCTGACAGGCGGTACACCTGCCCGGGCACGGCATCCTCACCTCGGCCTATTTTCAGCTCACAGGCCACGGGCTTGAATTGGGACTGGTTCTGCTCGTCCCGCAGGTAGCACAACAGGCTGGTCATGCTCTTTTTCAGCCGGGAGAGCAGATAGGCAAAGCGTGCGGTATCCTCCGGCAGATAACGCCGCGCATACTCATCCACCAGCGCGGCGGCAAGGTCAGCCATGGCGGCGTCGTCCAGTTCCAAAAAAGGACGCAGCCCGGCGCAGGGATTGTCCGCCCCGGGGTGGGGGTCCAGTGCCATCTGCAAGACCCAGTGCATCAGGGTGCCGCTCTGGTCAGCCGAAAGCTCCGCACGGCGGCGGGGTTTGAGCCCCAGCACATACTGCAAAAAGTAGCCGTAGCGGCAGGTATAGTATTTTTCCAGCTGGCTGGGCGAGATGTGCAGCCGCCTGCCCAGCAGCATTTCCAGCGTGGGCAGATCCTGCACCTGCCGGGGCGGATCCTCCTCCATGCGCTGCAGCAGGGCCAGTCCCCGGGGTGCCTGCACCCCTTCGCCGGGGGCGCGCAGCGCCTCGGTCAGGCTGGCGCGTTCCAGTTCGGTCATCGGCCAGCCGCCGCCCAGCACGTCCAGACCGTCTGCGGGAGTGGCGGCAAGGTCGATGAGTTCCAGCTGCGGCGCGGCGGGCTGCAATGTCTCCACGATGGGTTCCAGCGCAGCGCACAGGGTCTGCCCCTGTCCTTTCGGCCAGCTCATCCACAGCCCCTTTGCCGGGGCGGTAAGGGCTTTGTAGAAACAGACCTGCTCGCGCACCACGCGGTTCTCAAAGCAGTCCGGCAGGTCGATCTGTTTTGCCATCAGCAGATCGCGGTCGGCGTGGGTCAGCAGGCCGCTTTCTGCGGGAGTAGAGGGAAATTCCCCCTCCGCAAGCCCCAGCACGAACACATAGTCCGGTGCATCCAGACGCATTTTGCCGGCGCTTGCCAGCACCACTGCGTCCAAGGTCTGCGGGATGTGCCCAAGGTCGGAGGAGCGCAGCAGCAGGCTGAAAAGATCCTCGTACTCCGGCACGGTGATGCCCTGACTGCCCAGCAGCCGCGCCATCTCGTCCAGCAGCTGCATCACCACGTTCCACTCGCGGGCGGCTTCCTCTGCCGCCGGGATGCCCCGGGCAGTGCGGATATCCTCCACCTGCACAGCCTGCTGTCCCTCTGCGCCCAGCTCCTTCAGGCAGAAATACAGCGCCCGGCTGATCTGTTCCGCATTGGCGCCGCGCACCTTGCCGCGCAAAGTATCCACCGCCGTCACCAGCTTTTTACGGGCGTTCTCGGCACGGGTCAGGTTCTGGGTGTCCTCCTCAGTCAGTTCGGCATCGCCGAAGCCCCGGGGGCTTTTGGTAAATTCTGCCCGCCACGCCGCAGCATTGGGCGACCACGTGTAGGCGTAGTTTTCCAGCGCACAGACTTCCGGCTCAGTCAGGTCGCACAGGCCGGTCTTTGCCAGTACGGTCAGCTGCTCGGTCATGTCCGCGCCCCGCAGCAGTGCCAGCAGCGCCCGCACCGCCGTGGCGGGTGCGCTGAACTCCGGGGTGGTGGGCTCGTCGCAGTACAACGGGATCTCTGCCATGCGGAACTCGTACCGCACCGCAGCCCGGTACAGACTGATATCGCGGCAGACCACCGCGATCTTTCCGCAGCGCACGCCCTGCCGCATCAGGCGGCGGATGGCGGCAGCAGCGCAGCGGGCTTCCTCCTCCCGGCTGGCGGCGGCAAACAGCCGCAGCTCCGGGGCGCTTTCCGGCGGGGTGCAGCTGCCGGTCTCCAGCAGCTCGGTCAAGGCAGCAAGCCCCGGCGCATCCTTATGGCGCAGGTCCCGCCGCAGCAGTTCCGGCGCGGCCACCTGTGCGCCGTTTTTGCGCGCCAGCTGGCGCAGCTGCGCCGCCACCTGCTTTGCACCGGAGAACAGTTCCAGGTCCCCGGGCTGCATGGGTGCGCCGTCCTCGCACAGCGCCACCGTCACGGCGGGCAGAGCGGCCAGCATCGCGCCCATCAGCCGCTTTTTGGGCGCGTTGAAGGTGTCGAACTCATCAATGAACACCTCGCGCTCGCGCAGAAAGTCCGGCAGTTCGTCCCGGGCAAGCGCAGCTTCCAGACGGTCTGCCGCCAGTTCCAGACGGTCGGCGGGATCCATGCCAGTGCCCGCCAGCAGGCTTTCGTAGCCCTGAAAAATGAGTGCCAGTTCGCCCAGCTTTGCGCTCTCGGAGCCGCAGTCCCGGGCAAGCTCCTGCAATTGCTGCCCGGAAAGCCCGGCGCTTTTCAGCTCATCAATGGTCTCGGCAGCCATCTGGCAAAAGGCCGCGCTGCGCCGGTGGCGGTAGTAGTAGTGCACGTTATCCTGCAATTCCTCCAGCGCACGGCGCACCAGCACCGCCCGCCCGGCATCGGTCAGGGTCTGCACCGCCGCGCCGCCCTCTACCGCAAGGATATGCTCGGCCAGACTGGTAAAGGAATAGCTTTCCACCATGCCGGAAAGGGCATCTCCCAGCTCCCGGTAGATGCGCGCTTCGGTGCTGGAAGTAAACTGCTCCGGCACCAGCAGGATGCTGCGCTTTCCCGCCTCGGCGCGGGCACGGATGCGGGCATACAGCAGGGTGGTCTTGCCGCTGCCGGAAGCGCCCAGAACCAGTTTCAGCATTTCGGTTTCCTCCCGCTCGTTGATTTTTGCTTTTATTGTAACACGAAACCGGTGATAAAACCACAGCTTTTCTTTGCAATCCCGCCGCCGCTGTGGTACACTGAAAAAAACAGCCTGCACACCGGAAAGGGACTTTGTATGAAGATTTTAGCCGTTGACTACGGGGACAGCCGCACCGGCCTTGCCACCTGCGACCGCACCGAATTTCTTACCACCGCCATCACGCCCCAGATCACTTTAAAAGCCCGCAATAAGGTAGCCGCCCGGGTATGCGAGGTGGCGAAGGAGATCGAAGCCGAGATGATTCTGATCGGTCTGCCGCTGAATATGGACGGCACCGAGGGCGAACGCGCCGCCAAGAGCCGCAAGCTGGCAAAGACCGTAGAGCTTTGGAGCGGCCTGCCGGTGCGGATGTGGGACGAGCGCCAGACCACCTGCGCCGCCGCCGACCTTCTGGACGAAAGCGGCACCTACGGCAGCCGCCGCAAGGAGATATTGGATTCGGTCAGTGCCACAGTGATTTTAGAGGACTACCTTGCATGGCGCAAGGAGCACCCCGGGGAGATATAAAAAATGATGCCTGTGCTCACGCACAGGCATCATTTTTTTGACTTTACTATTTATCCCTGATAGGTCTCGATGCTCACGCTGTTGATGGTGATATCGGCGGTGGGCTTCTGGTTTTCGTCCACGGCGGTCTGGGCGATGGTGTCCACAATGTCCATGCCCTCGTACACCTGCCCGAACACGGTATCGGTGTAGTCCAGATAAGGCGCACCGCCCGCCGTCTGGTAAGCGGATACCACCTCGGCGCGGTAACCGGCAGCATTCATCTGATCCACCAGTTCCTGCGTTACCGACTGCTCTCCCGGCAGCGATTCCACCACGTAGAACACGCTGGCGCACTCGCCGGAGGCGTCCACGCCCATGCACAGCGCCCCGGCGTAGTGGTGCAGGCTGTCCGATGTCTCCACCGGGTAGCGGCTGCCCTTCCAGATGGTAGAGCCCTTGCCGTCTGCGCCCTGCCCGGCTTCCACCACGAACTGATTTTCCACCCGGCTTACGGTAAGGCCGTTGTAGTAGCCCTGCTGCACAAGGCCGATAAAGTTATCGCAGGCCTGCGGAGCCTTTTCCGGGAAGAGCACCGCCCGGAAAACACCCGCCGAGGTATCGAACACCGCAACCGTGTCCCCTGCTGCCGGGTGGGTGAACTGCAGCTCGGCGGATTCCACCGCCGGGCGGCTGATGCTCTGGACTTTGCTGCCGTTTTCCTGCGGCCGCAGCGTGCAGCCGGTAAGCAGCAGCACCGCCGCAAGACAGACTGCCCCGAATTTTTTCAACATATTCCCGCTCCCTGTTCCATATACTGTACTGCACGCTGCACGGTGCAGCGCAAAAGATTCAACCAGTAGTATACCATATTCTGCGCGGCAGTGCGAGAGGAAAATGCGTGAAAATTTATCCAATGATTTCTGTGCGAAAAAGCATCTTGACGAACTGCACAAAACACGCTACACTATAAGCAGACCAAGCGGGGTGCAGCCCGCAGCATCAACTGCTTTTTGTGATAAAGCAATACAGGAGCGTATTATGTCTGACGAGATCAAGAACCCTAATACTGAGGAAGAATATCAGCCTGACCTGATGACCCTTGAGGACGAGGACGGCAACGAGGTCACCTTTGAGGTGATCGATGCGCTGGACCACAAGGGTGTGCATTATCTGGCTGTTGTGGAATACGCCGAAAACGAAGAGGACCTGAACGAGGACGCCCAGCTGGTGATCCTGAGTGTCGGGGAGGACGATGAAGGCGAATATCTGGACGTTGTAGAGGATGACGAGGTGCTGATGGAAGTCAGCAAGCTGTTCGAGCAGCGTCTGAGCGAGGACTACGATATCGAGTAAGTCCTTTGACGGATTGACCCGTGCAAGACTTCCTGCCCGGCTCGATTTGTTGCGGTTTGTATGATCCTACTAATCATTCAACGGGAGCCCGGAGTTCTCCGGTGGATTGCAGACCTCCCCGCCATGGGTCGACCATGGAGGCTCGATGAGGAAGCGTGATTCCGGAGACAGGGCACCCACCTGTCCGTAAGGGTAGGTTTGATTGACCGCAGACGACCGGGCGGGATCTTTATAGTAATCCAATCCACCGCTTGTGCCCCTGCAAACACAGGGCACGGCTGTGGATTTTTTTATCACCACTTGAAAGGATGTGCAATTGCGGCATGAGTTCTGAGCATCTGGTTGGTACTTCCATTCCCCGGTTCACCTTTGACACCCCCACCACCCCGGGCAACGATTTTTACGCCCTGTGTGCGGGCACCGAGCCCCTATGCATGATCTTTCTGCCCGGGTTCGACCACCCGGTCACCCGGGAATACCTGACCCGCTACTTAAAGACCCTGCCGCGGCTGCGGGGTGTGCGGCTGGCGTGTGTGGTGCGCTCAGCGCCCCGCGCGGTGGCCGAGGCTACACAGGGGAAGGAGTTTCCCTTCCCCATCATCTGCGATGCGCCGGGTGTGCTGTACAGCTATCTGGGGGTGGAGCAGGCGCGCGGGCTTTTAAGCTGGAGCTTTTCTGCCCAGCGCATCTACAAAAGCGCCCGGGATGCCGGCTATCATTACGACCGCAATGCCCCGCAGATCCTGCCCATGACCCTGATCGTAGGGCATGAGGGAAAAATTTTATTCACCCACTCCGGCCGCAGCCAGACCGACCTGCCGGAGGACTGCGTTGCCATCCGGGAACTTGCCCGCGAGGTAGTGCACACCAAGGCCGCCGACCAGCGCCGCACAAGCCATCACTGCTCGGACGAAACGCTGACCCTGCCCGACCTGATCGGCTGGGATGATGTGGATAACGACAAGTAATCCACGCAGAAAACGTTTTTTATTTTCAGGTCTGGAAAATCCAAGGATTTTCCAGACCTGCTTTTTTACCGGAAGCGCTGCAATGCGCAAACGGCTGCTGCACGCTTTTGTGCAGCAGCCGTTTTTGTTATTCTTCCGGTTTCTCGCTGAACATCTCCGGGATGGCACCAAGGGCAGCCAAGCCCACCAGCGCAAACACGATGCGGGACCACACCGAGGTGCTGCCGCCCAGCAGCCAGCCCACAAGGTCGAACTGAAACAAACCTACGAGCCCCCAGTTCACACCGCCCACGATGAGCAGCAGCAGACAGATTTTGTAAAAGGTCTGCACTAAAAAGACCTCCTTCCTTTGGGGCCAGTATGCCCTGCGGGAAGGAGGTTTATACTTTTTAGCGGATCACCCGGGCACCGCCGCGGTCGGGCTGCGCCACATACACCTGCGGCCACTGCCGCTTTGCTGCCGCTGCGGCGGCTCTGGCGGCAGCTTCGTCCCGGAACACGCCGAACACTGCCGCGCCGCTGCCGGTCATCAGCGCGGTGACAGCGCCGTGCGCCCGGAGCAGGGCCTTGATTGCTTCGTTATCCTTTGCGCCGCTGCACTCTTCCAGCGCATTGCCGGCGGCAGCACATACGGCGTCCAGATCTCCGGCGCGGATGGCTGCTTCCTGCGCTTCACAGTCCGGGTGGGTGCTGCTGCCCACGGTATCGTAGGCGGCAAAGGCCTCCGGGGTGGACACGCCGTAGTCCGGCATCACCACCGTGAACCAGCAGTCCGGCACGGGCGGCAGCGCCTTGATCACATCGCCCACACCCTGCACCCGGCAGGTGCCGCCCATCAGGGCAAAGGGCACGTCCGCACCAATGCCCGCGCCCAGCGCACACAGCTCGCTCATGGAAAGCTTTGCGCCGTACAAAGCGTTCAGTCCCACCAGCACGGCGGCGGCGTCCGCGCTGCCGCCGGCCATACCAGCCCGCACCGGGGTGTTTTTGTGGATGATGATATCCACCCCCGCCAACAGCCCGGTGTAGTGAAAAAACGCCAGCGCTGCCTTGATGGCGGTGTTTTTATCGTTGGGCTGCACAGGGCTGCCCGGCAGCTGCAGGCTGAGCCCGGCGCTGCGGCGCAGCACCACACGCTCGTATAGAGTGATGGTCTGCATGGTCATGTCCAGCGCATGGTAGCCGTTTGGCAGCAGCCCTACCACGTCCAGTGCCAGATTGAGCTTGGCCGGGGCCAGCACCGTCACTGCATTTCTCCGCTCTCGCCGTTCCATCTGTGTTCCTCCTCAGTTGCCGTGGTAAATGTTGTTTTCCACCAGAAATTCCCGGATGCGCTTCAGCGCTTCGGTCAGGTGCTCCACGCTGTACGCGTAGGAAACGCGGCAGTAGCCATCACCGGAAGCGCCAAAGGCATCGCCGGGGATGATGGCAACGTGCTTTTGCTCCAAAAGCTTTGTGCAGAACTCCTGACTGCTCATGCCGGTGCTCTTGATGCAGGGGAAGGCGTAGAATGCGCCCCGGGGCTCAAAGCAGGTCAAGCCCATGTCGTTGAAACTGCGCACCACCAAGCGGCGGCGCATATTGTACTCGTCCCGCATCCGGTCGATCTCGCCGTCACACTCTTTCAAGGCGGTGATGGCGGCGTACTGGCTGGTGGTGGGAGCGCTCATGATGGCGCTCTGGTGGATCTTGGTCATGATTTTAATGACCGCCTCCGGACCGCAGGCGTAGCCCAGCCGCCAGCCGGTCATGGCGTAGCTCTTGGAAAAGCCGTTCACCACGATGGTGCGCTCTGCCATGCCGGGCAGGGTGGCAATGGAAACGTGCGGCCGCAGGCCGTAGTTCAGCTCGGCGTAGATCTCGTCGGACAGCACCATGATATCGGTGCCGCGCAGCACCTCGGCCACCGCTTCCAGATCTTCCCGCTCCATCACCGCACCGGTTGGGTTGTTGGGGAAGGGCATGATGACCAGCTTGGTCTTGGGGGTGATGGCAGCCTTCAGCGCATCGGCACGCAGACGGAACTCGTCCTCCTGACGGCAGGCAACGTGCACCGGCACGCCGCCGGACAGGGTGGTAATGGGCTCGTAGCACACAAAGCAGGGTTCCGGGATGATCACCTCGTCCCCGGGCTTGACCAGCGTGCGGATGCACATATCAATGGCTTCGCTGCCGCCTACGGTCACTAAGATCTGCCGCATGGGGTCGTAGCGCAGGTTCATGCGCCGCTCCAGATACCGGCTGATCTCGGCGCGCAGCTCTTTTAAGCCGGCGTTGGAGGTATAGCGAGTGCGGCCGTGCTCAAGGCTTTCGATGCCGGCCTCGCGCACAGCCCACGGGGTCTTAAAGTCCGGTTCGCCTACGCCAAGGCTGATGCACTCGGGCATTTCGGCGGCCAGATCGAAAAATTTGCGGATGCCGGAGGGGCGCATGGCCTTGGCGGCAGGCGCGATCAGTTTATCATAATCCATCACAGCACCGTGCACTCTCTTTCATCAATTTCTTCATCCTGATACAGCCGCCCCTCTTTTTTGTAGGTGCGCAGCACAAAATGGGTGGCGGTGGACAGCACATCGTCCAGCGGCGAGAGCCGCTTTGCCACAAACAGGGCGATCTCCTGGAAGGTCTGACCCTTGATCACCAGCTGCAGGTCGTACCCGCCGCTCATCAGCAGCACGCTCTCCACCTCGTCAAAGGCGGCAATGGTGGCAGCGATTTCGTCAAAGCCGCGGCTCTTTTTGGGGCTGACGTTCAGCTCGATGACCGCCTCCACGCGGTTCACCTTGGCCTTTTCCCAGTCCACAAGGGTCTTGTAGCCCTTGATGATGCCCTGCGCCCGGGCAAGATCCATCATCGCCGCCACCTCGGCGGGGGATTTGTTCAGCATGGTGGCAATGTCCTCCACGGGCAGCCGGGCGTTGTTTTCCAGAATCTTCAAAAGCTGTTCCATTGTCATATACTCCTTATCAACCCTCTACACGGAAATCCGCGGGAAATTATGTATAAGTATAGCACAAGCCCCGGCAGATTGCACTTGATTTTTATATAGAATGTCTTTTGCCCCTGGATTCTGCTCTTTTTTACAAAAAGTGTGTTCAAAATTTGCTAAATCTGCTATACTGAAAGGGTAAGCGTGTGCCGGGTCTTTGGCGGCACCAATCACTATAAGGAAAACGAGGGTGGAAACCATGAAAGCTTTCATTACCGTCATTGGACACGATACCGTGGGCGTTGTCGCAAAGGTGGCCGGTCTGTGCACCGAGTTGAACATCAATATCGAGGATGTGACCCAGAGCATCCTGCAGGGGATGTTTGCCATGATCATGCTGGTGGACCTTTCCAACTGCAATGTTGACCACGACCAGCTGCACAAGCGCACCGATGCGCTTGCCGCCGAGATGGGAATGCAGATCAACGTGACCCGTCAGGAAGTTTTTGACGCCATGCACACCATCTGAGCCGGAAAGGAGCCCGCAACCGCTATGAGTATGTTTAACACCGGGGATATCCTGGAGACCATCGAGATGTTCACGCAGGATAATCTGGACGTGCGCACCGTGACCATGGGCATCAGCCTGCTGGACTGCATCGACCCGGACCCCAAGAAGGCCTGCGAGAACATCTACAACAAGATCACCACCAAGGCCGCGAATCTTGTCTCCACCGTGGAGCACATCAGCGCCGAGTACGGTATTCCCATCATCAACAAGCGCATCAGCGTTACCCCCATTGCCATGCTGCTGGGTGCCTGCCCGGACGCAGACCCCGTGGACTTTGCAAAAACGCTGGACGCCGCCGGCAAAAAGGTGGGCGTCAACTTTGTGGGCGGCTACAGCGCACTGGTGCACAAGGGCTTTTCTGCCGGTGACCGCCGCCTGATCGAGTCCATCCCCCGCGCACTGGCCGAGACCGACATCGTGTGCAGCTCGGTGAACATCGGCGCCACCAAGGCTGGTCTGAACATGGACGCCATCAAGCTGATGGGCGAAGCCGTAAAGAAAGCCAGCGAGCTGACCGCCGACCGTCAGTGCATCGGCGCTGCCAAGCTGGTGGTGTTCTGCAACGCACCGGAGGATAATCCCTTCATGGCCGGTGCCTTCCACGGCCCCGGCGAGCCGGACTGCGAGATTCATGTGGGCGTTTCCGGCCCGGGTGCTGTACGTGCCGCGCTGGCACGCCTGCCCAAGGACGCCCCCATTGATGAGGTGGCAGAGCTGGTCAAGCGCACCGCCTTCAAGATCACCCGCGTAGGTCAGCTGGTGGCAAACCTTGCCTCCAAGGCACTGGGCGTGCCCGCCGGTATCATCGACCTTTCTCTGGCTCCCACTCCGGCCATCGGCGACAGCGTGGCCAACATTCTGGAAGAGATGGGTCTGGAGACCTGCGGCTGCTGCGGCACCACCGCCTGCCTTGCCCTGCTGAACGATGCCGTGAAGAAGGGCGGCGTGATGGCCTCCAACCACGTCGGCGGCCTGTCCGGTGCCTTTATCCCGGTCAGCGAGGATGCCGGCATGATCCACGCTGCCGAGATCGGCTGCCTGACCATTGAAAAGCTGGAAGCCATGACCGCCGTTTGCTCTGTGGGCATCGACATGGTCATCATCCCCGGCGACACCACCCCTGCCGTCATCAGCGCCCTGATCGCGGACGAAGCCGCAATCGGCATGGTGAACAGCAAGACCACCGCCGTGCGCGTGATCCCCGCCATCGGCCGCAAGGCCGGTGAGGTGCTGGACTTCGGCGGTTTGCTGGGCTACGGTCCCATCATGCCGGTGAATAGCCACGACCCCTCGGTGTTCATCAACCGCGGCGGCCGCCTGCCCGCTCCCATGCAGTCGTTGAAGAACTGATACGAACCCTCTCAGTCATTGCCCAGCAATGACTGAGAGGGTTTATTTTTCTGTATAATTCCGCCGCAGCAGACCCATCCTCTGGTTATCATTTCCAGAAGAGGGGTCTGTTTTTTATGGTTCACTGGTTTTCAAAACCGCTTTCCGTCCGGCAGATGCGGCTGCTGTGCGCCAGCTTGCTGGCGGGCTTTGTGCTATACGGCGCTTTGCAGGGGCTGTACTGGGGGCGCACCCAGCTGGATGCCGGGGCAGCGCTGTGCACCGACACCCTGCGGCTGCACATCCGGGCAGCCAGCGATGCCGTGGCTGACCAGAGCGCCAAGCTCCGGGTGCGGGACGCGGTGCTTTCCGTGATGCAGCAGTGCCCGGCGCAAAGTGCACCGGAGGCGCGGGCGTGGGCGGCGGGGCGGCTTTTGCAGTTTCAGCTGGCGGCGCAGCGGGCGCTGACCGCACAGGGCATCCGTGCCCCGGTGCGGGTGTATCTCGTGAATATGTACTTTCCCGCCCGGCGCTACCCCACCGGTCAGCTGCCTGCCGGGCGGTACGATGCGGTGCGCATCGACATCGGCAGCGGCGGCGGGCGCAACTGGTGGTGTGTGCTGTACCCGGGGCTGTGCAGCTTTGCGCAGGGCGGCTACGCCCTGCCTGCGGAGAACGACCTTGTCTGCGGGCAGTACATCCTGCGGTTCCGGCTGGTGGACTGGGCGCACCGGCTGACTGCCCGGCGGCAGACGGTGCTGCTGGCGGGGTGACGCCGCACCCCGCCGGAGCATAGCATGGAGGGAAAGGAGGGATCCCTCTATGGCGATTCCCGGTTATTATTCCCTGCTCCAGCGCGGCTCCTCCGGGCCGGACGTGGCACTTGTGCAGACATGGCTCAACGGCGTGCGTGATGCGTGCACATGGTATGACGAGCTGAAGGCGGACGGCAAGTTCGGCGTCGGCACCCAGCGTGCCGTGCAGGAGTTCCAGCTGAAGAACAAAATGAACATGGACGGCAAGGTGGGGCAGAACACATGGAACGTGCTCTACACCCGCTACACCGCAAAGCACGGACTGAAGGTGCCATACCCCGGCATCGTGCTGCACACCGGCGATTCCGGCGGCACAGTGCGGCTGGTGCAGCAAAAGCTCAACTCTCTGGGCGAGCGGCTGCGGGATGACGGCAAGTACGGTGCAGCCACCGCTGCCGCCGTGCAGCGGTTCCAGCGGCGCAACGGCCTGACGGCAGACGGCAGCGTGGGCTACGCCACTTGGGAAAAGATGTTCTGACCTGACCCCTTCAGTCGCCTGCGGCGACAGCTTCCCCAAGGGGACGCCTTGCCGGATGCCGGAAGGTTTTCCGGCACTGCGAAAGCCTCCCCCTTGGGGGAGGTGGCTTGACGCGCAGCGGCAAGACGGAAGGGGTTCTCCCCCTGCACCTGCATTGTTTCCAGACATTGCAGGTGCTTTTTCTGTTCTCCTTGGTTGCGCCCGCAGTGGCGGCTGCGTTATAATGGGACAAAGCATTTTTTGAAAGGCGGTGTTCCTGTTTGCGTTTTCTGCATTTGTCCGACCTGCATCTGGGCAAGCGGGTGTGCGAGTTTTCCATGCTGGAGGATCAGCGGTATATTCTGGAACAAATTCTAGCCCTGCTGGATGAGACCCCCGTGGACGGCGTGCTGCTGGCAGGCGACCTTTACGACAAGCCCGTTCCCCCTGCCGAAGCAGTGCGGCTGCTGGACTGGTTTTTAACCCAGCTGGCAGCGCGGAAGCTGCCGGTGTTCGCCATCAGCGGCAACCACGATTCTGCCGACCGGGTGGCCTTTGGCTCTGCCCTGCTGGCCGACAGCCGGGTCTACGTCAGCCCGGTGTTCACCGGTGCGCCGCATCCCATCCCTTTGCAGGATGCCCACGGCACGGTGGATGTGTACTTACTGCCCTTTTTAAAGCCCGCCATGGTGCGGCACGTCTGGCCGGACGAGCCTATTGAAAGCTACAATGATGCCCTTGCCTGTGTGCTGCGGCACTGCACCCCGGACCCCGGCCACCGCAGCGTGCTGGTGGCGCACCAGTTCGTTGCGGGTGCTGCCGCCTGCGAGAGCGAAGAACCCTCGGTGGGCGGGGTGGACAGCGTGGACGCCGCCCTGTTTGATGCCTTTGACTATGTGGCGCTGGGGCATCTGCACAGCCCGCAGAAGGTGGGGCGGGAGACCTTGCGCTACTGCGGCACGCCGCTGAAATATTCCTTCTCGGAGGCGGGGCAGCACAAAAGCGCCACCTTTGTGGAGCTGGGCGCAAAGAGCGAAGTGCACATCACCACCGCGCCCCTGACCCCCCGGCACGACCTGCGCGGACTGCGGGGCAGCTACATGGAACTGACCGACCGCAGCCGCTACGAAGGCACCGCCGTGGACGATTACCTGCACATCACCCTGACCGACGAGCAGGACGTGCCGGACGCGCTGGCGCGGCTGCGAGTCATCTACCCCAACCTGATGCAGCTGGACTACGATAACCAGCGCACCCGCCAGCAGCAGGAGATCAGCGCCCCGGAGCGCACTGAGAGCATCTCCCCGCTGGAACATCTGGCGGCCTTTTATCAGCTGCAAAATAACCAGCCCCTGACCGCCGAGCAGACGGCGTTCTGCCAAGCGCTGATCGAGGAGATCTGGAAGGAGGGTGACACTGTATGAGACCGCTGCGACTGACCCTTTCGGCCTTTGGCCCCTATGCCGCCCAAACTACCCTTGACCTTGAAAAGCTGGGCAAAGGCGGGCTATACCTCATTACCGGCGACACCGGCGCGGGCAAGACTACCCTTTTTGACGCCATCACCTATGCGCTGTACGATCATTCCAGCAGCGGCATCCGGGAGGGCTCCATGCTGCGCTGCAAGTACGCAGACGACAAGACCCCCACCTTTGTGGAACTGGAATTTGAGGTGCATGGCGTGCGCTACACGGTGCGCCGCAACCCGGAGTACCAGCGCCCCAAGGCCCGGGGCGAGGGCATGACCACCGAAAAGGCGGATGCCACCCTGACCTACCCGGACGACCGCCCGCCGGTGACCAAGGCAAAGGACGTGACCGCCGCCGTGCAGGAGATCATCGGGCTGGACTACAACCAGTTTTCCCAGATCGTGCTCATTGCGCAGGGGCAGTTCACAAAGCTGCTCAACGCTTCTACGGAGGAGCGCAGCCGTATCTTCCGCAAGCTGTTCCGCACCCAGCGCTATGCCCAACTGCAGGAGCGTTTGCAGGCAGAAGCCGCCGCGCTGAACCAGCAGCGCACTGCTCAGAACGCTAAACTGGACAGCCTGCTGGGCGGGCTGCAATTCAGCCCGGAGGACCCAGACGCCGAGGCGCTGCGCGTCCTGTGCGCCCAGACCGTTCCGGAAACGGCGCTTACTTTACTGGACGCCCTGACCGCACGGCAGGCTGCGACGCTGGAAGAAGCCAGCACCGCCCTGCATACCACCGAAGCCCAGCTGGACAAAGTACAGCAGCAGCTGGGTGCCGCCGCACAGGCGCAGCGGCTGGCGCAGCAACTGGCTGCCCGGCAGGCAGAGCTTGCCGCCGCAAAACCCGCATTGGACGCCGCCCGCGCCGAAGCCGACTGCCACGCCGGGGATGCTGCGCAGCTGGATGCCCTCACCGCGCAGGTGACACAGGCGCAGAGCGCCCTTGCCGCCTATGATGCACTGGACGCCCTCTGCCGCCAGCAGACCGAAGCGCGGGACGCCGCCCGGCTGGCAGCGGCACAGGCACAAAAGCGGCGCACCCAGCTGGACAGCCTGAACGCTGCCCTTGCCGCCGCTGAGACCGAACTTTCCGCACTGGCAGACGCAGACACCCGGCTTTTGGCGCTGCAAACCCACAGCACCCAGCTGGCACAGCGCGGCGAAGCGCTGGCAAAGCTGGAACAGCGCCTTGCGGAATGCCAGCATCAGGCCAAACGCGCCCACAAGGCGCAGGAGAGCTACCGCGCCGCTGCCGCCGCACAGGATGAAGCCCGCACCCGGCAGAATACGCTGGAACGGGCATTCTTGGACGCACAGGCCGGACTGCTGGCCGAGAGCCTGACCGAGGGCGCACCCTGCCCGGTGTGCGGCAGTACCCATCACCCTGCCCGCGCCCTGCTGCCCCATACCGCGCCCACGCAGGCGCAGGTGGAAGCTGCACGGCAGGCTGCTGCCGCGGCTGACCGGCAGGCACAGACTGCCAGCGCTGCCGCCCAGAGCGCCCTTGCCGCTGCCAACGAAGCAAAAATCTCTCTCCGGCGGGACGCCGAGACCCTGCTGCCGGAGCGCTTTACCGCCCCGGAGGGCACGGTGCCCCTCACCTTTGCCCTGATGACCAACGTTCTGGCCGAGGAGAGCGCCGCTTTGCAGACGGCACAGGCAGACTGCGCCACACAGTGCCGACAAGCCGAAGCTGACTGCCGCCGCAAGGCACAGCTGGAAGCTGACCGGCAAAATAAGACCCGCCAGCGCCCGGCGCTGGAACAGGCCGCTGCCGAAGCTGACCGCAGCGCCGCCGCCCAGAATGCCGGTGCAGACGCGCTGGAGAGTCAAATCGCAGAGCGGCGCGCCGCCCTGCCCTACCCCCGGCGCGCGGACGCGCAGGCGGCACTGGACAAGCTGGAAGCCGACCGCAGTGCCCTGCGCACCGGCATGGACACGGCACAGCGCCGCCTGAAGCAGGCCGAGCAGACCGTTGCCGCCGCCGAAGCCGCCGTGGATGCACTGACCGCACAGCAGACCGCCGCCCAAAAGGAGCTGCCCGCCCGCAACGCCGAGGAGCTTACCGCACAGCAGACCGAACTGACCGCCGTGCGGGAGACTTTGCGTAGCCGGGAAAAGCAGCTTTCGGCACAATTGCTGCCCAACCGCAAAACGGCGGCGCAGTACCGCGCTGCCGCCGAAGCGCGGCAGACGCTGGAAAGCCGGTGGCAGTGGGTCAGCGCGCTGGCTGCCACAGCGGGCGGCACTTTGACCAGCAAGCAAAAGATCAAACTGGAAGCCTACATCCAGATGAACTATCTGGACCGCATTCTGCGCTACGCCAACACCCGGCTGATGCAGATGACCGCCGGGCAGTACGAGCTGGAGCGCATCGGTGCAGAGAACCAGCGCAGCCAGTCCGGGCTGGACCTTGGCGTTATCGACCACTACAACGGCACCCGCCGCAGCGTAAAGACCCTTTCCGGCGGCGAGAGCTTCAAGGCTTCGCTGGCGCTGGCGCTTGGCCTTTCGGACGAGGTACAGAGCAGCGCCGGGGGCATCCGGCTGGACACCCTGTTCCTCGATGAGGGCTTCGGCTCGCTGGACGAGGAATCGCTGGAGCTGGCCATCCGGGTGCTTTCCGGCCTGACCGAGGGCGACCGGCTGGTGGGCATCATCTCCCATGTGGGGGCGCTGAAGGACCGCATCGACCGGCAGGTGGTGGTGCACAAAGCCCGCACCGGCGGCTCCACCGTAGAGCTGCGGGTGTAAAACGCTTCTGGCGGGGCACACTAGGGGCGGAGGTGATTTTGATGAACTCTCTGGAACCCTTCATCCGCCACGAACTGGAAAACCAGCCCGGCACCGCTGCCGCCCCGCAGGCAAACAGCACCCGCAATGCCCCGCCGCTGGGCAGTATGCCCCTGCAGCCCCCTGCTGCACCGGACACACCCGGCACCCAACTGCCCCCACCGGAACTGCCGCAGCCGGAAAAGCCCGGCGTCCCCATGACAGACGGCACCCCCATGGCCTGCCGCCAGAAGAACGCCGCCGCCTTTCTGGCCGGGGACGTGCAGACCAGCGTGATGGCGCACTACGCGCCCGGGCTGTTCAGTACAAAGCAGAAGCTGCACAGCCGTCACCCTGCCCCGGACGAGGATACCGCCGCCGTTTTGGAGCTGGTGGAATGGCGCGAGGATGCCCCTTACGGTTGAGCGTAACAAAAATTTTTTAAAATATTTCAGTTTACCTGTTGAAATCTCGCCGCACTTCCCTTATTATGGTAGCATACAAACATAAAGGCAGGTTTTGCAATATGGCAGAGATCAAATACGAAGTTGTCCAGCGTGTAGCCGTGCTGAGCCAGCGTCCCCGCGGCTGGGAGCGTCAGCTGAACCTTATCAGCTGGAACGACGGCGAGCCCAAGTACGACATCCGCGACTGGTCCCCGGACGGCACCCGCATGGGCAAGGGTATCTCCCTGAGCCACGACGAGCTGGCCATCCTTAAGGGCATTCTGGAGGATATGGAGCTGTGAGCGGGGGCGACCGCGCAGAGTTTCTGGACATCTGGCAGCAGCACGTCACCCGTCCGGGCAGCGAAAAGCTGCTGGACTGGCTGGACAAAAAGACGGATTTTTTCACCGCACCGGCGTCCACCCGCTTCCACGGAGCCTGTGAAGGCGGGCTGTGTATGCACAGCCTGAACGTCTACCATGCGCTGCACGACAGCTTTTTTACCGAGGGTGAAAGCGAGGAGAGCTACGCCATCTGTGCCCTGCTGCACGATCTATGCAAGGCAAACTACTACAAGCTGGGCACCCGTAACGTGAAGAACGAAGCCACCGGTCAGTGGGAAAAAGCGCCCTTTTACAGTGTGGAGGACCTTTTCCCCTACGGTCACGGCGAAAAGAGCGTGTTCCTCATCGAGCGGTTCATGAAGCTGAAGGTGGAAGAAGCAGTTGCCATCCGCTGGCACATGGGCGGCTTTGATGATGCTGCCCGGGGCGGCTGCTTTGCCATCTCGGAAGCCTACGACAAGTACCCGCTGGCGGTCAAGCTGCACATCGCAGACCTGCAGGCTACCTACCTGATGGAGCACCGCACCAGTAATATGCGCTAGAGAACAAAAAAGCGTTGCACAGTGTTTTGTGCAACGCTTTTTGTTATCCGTTTTCTTTATTGCGGTACATCCGGACGTCCGCCTGACGGATGGCTTCGGTCAGGGGCTGCACATCGCATACCCCGCCAATGCTTACCGAAAGCCGGAGCTCCGGGTGGCTGGGCACCCGTGCCGCCTGCACGGCGTCCTGCACACGCCGGATGACGCTTTCCACCCCGTTGGGGCGGCTCTGGGGCATCAGCAGCAAAAATTCATCGCCGCCGTAGCGGATCAGGATATCGGTCTGGCGCAGGCAGTTCTGCATGGCTTCCGCCACCGTTTTCAGTGCTTCATCTCCCACCAGATGCCCAAAGCTGTCGTTGACCGACTTGAACTGATCCACGTCGATCATCGCCACGCCGCCGCTCATCTCGCCGCTGGCAAGGAACTTATCAAAATAGCGGCGGGTATAGGCCCCGGTCAGGGGGTCTACGAACGCACCGCGCTCCATTCCGTCGCAGCGGTCCAGCAGCAGCCGGTGGTCGCCCATGTCCAGCCAGCGGCCGTCCGTCAGCCGGGTGACCATTTCCAGCATACAGCCCCTGCCGCCTACCTCGATGTACTTGGAGATGACAAAGTAGGCTTCCTCGTCCTTGAACTCGATCTTATTCAGGATGGTCTTTCGGGCGTATGCTTTGGCCGAGATGCAGTTTTCGCACCGGGAGTCCCGGTTCCACACCATGTGGCAGTGGCCGGGTTCTTCGGTCAGGATGCCGTCACTGTCCAGCGCAAGCACCTTGCGGTGCCCCGGGTCCACCAGACGCACCACATCAAAGATGCCCCGCAGCCGCTGCAGGAACTGGGCGGGGGGGTCCTCCGGGTCGGTGGCAGTCAACAGCTCTGCCTGACGCTCCACGCGGTGCTGTTCATCGGTGAGCTGCCCCAGCACGTTCACGCAGCGGCGCACCCCGGCACCGCTCCAGATGGTGTGCAGCGTCATCCGGTGCAATCGCGGTTCCCCGTCCCGCTCCACCATGACCGACAGCACCACGTCCGGCGCTTCCGGCGTGGCGCGGCTGATGGCCTTGGAAAGCTTGCGCCGATCCTGCTCGTTCAAAAAGCCAAGTCCCCTGCCATGCGCAAAATCGGCCACTGTTTTTTGCTGCATCGGCTCGGCGTGGTAGTCATACACCGTCACGCTGCCAGCCAGCAGATCGTAGTCGAACCGGATGCCACCGCACTGGGCGGCGTAGAAATCCGTGCGTTCCTTTTCCTGCTCCAGCAGCAGCTGGGAGTGGTTCTCCCGGGGCAGCGCTTCCCGGTGCAAAATCTCCTCGGTAAGGCGGTGGGTCTCCTGCCGGAAGCCCCGATTCCACTCCGAGCGGGTCAGCTCGGTGCGCAGCTGCTCCGAGGACTCCTGCAGGCAATCCAGCAGCAGCGGGTTGAAGGCACCGCACTCGCCGTTCAATATCATGCGCAGCGCGGTGTCGTGGTCGTAAGCGTGCTTATAGCAGCGCTCGCTGGTCAGGGCGTCGTACACGTCTGCCAGCGCCACCACCTGCGCCGCAATGGGGATCTCGTCCCCTTTCAGCCGGTCAGGGTAGCCATTGCCGTCCCAGCGCTCATGGTGCCAGCGGCAGATGGCGTGCGCCACCTGCAACAGCGGCTCGTCCCGGGCAATGGACTGTCCCAGATCCTGCAGCATCTGCGCGCCCGCCACGGTATGGTTCTTGATGACGGCAAACTCTTCGGCGGTCAGGCGTCCGGGCTTGTTCAGGATCTCCTCCGGGATGACGATCTTGCCGATATCGTGCAGCGCCGAGGCGGTGCTGATGCGGGCGATATCGCTTTCGTCCAGCTGATAGCGGTCGGTCTTTTGCACCAGCCGGTGCAAAAGCAGATCGGTCAGGGTGCGGATGTGCAGAACGTGCAGCCCGCTTTCGCTGTTGCGGAACTCCACCACATGGCTCAGGATGCTGATCATCAGCACATTGTTATGCTCTTTTTCGTACACCTGATCGGTGACAAGGCGGGTGAGCCGCTTTTGCTTGGCATACAGCATCAGGATGTTCTTCACCCGGCGCAGCACCATGATCCGCTCGAAGGGACGGCGGATATAGTCCGTTACGCCCAGATCGTAGGCACGCTCGATGTTGGCAGTATCCTCTGCCGCCGAGATGACGATGACCGGGATCTCGTCCAGCCATGCGTGATACTTCATCACCCGCAGCACGTCAAAGCCGTCCATGCCCGGCATCATCAGGTCCAGCAGCAGCAGGGAGATATCCGTGCGCTGCCGCATCAGCTCCACCGCCGCTGCGCCGTCCTCGGCTTCCAGATAGTCATAGCCATCGCCCAGTATCTCCTTGAGCAGGGCACGGTTGATCTCGGAATCATCCGTGATCAGGATCTTCGGTTTTTCGTTCATGGCCATGTCTCTCCTTCTGCCGCAGCTCCGCTCCGGGCACGCCGTCCGCACTGACCGGATGCAGCGGGCTTACACCCAGCATCCGTTTTTTTACATTCATTTATACTTTAATGGATTTTACAGTAAAATGCAAGACCATGCACTGCATTTCTGCCATTTTTCGGTATCTTCTGCAAGCATTCTCACTCCCGGCTGTATAAATGCAATCCAATTTTTACAGTACCTTTTGCAAACGTTGTTCGAAAGCAAGCCGTTTGTCGTTACAGCCCTTCCTGTGAAAATGCGGTTGCTGCGCTCCGCAGAGCGCGGCAACCGCGAAATATAAACCTTATTTCCGCTGATGATGCGCAAAGCAAAGCGGAGCGCATTTTAAATCGTCCCACGCAGAAAGAAAAAGGACTGTTGCGCAAAACACGCAACAGTCCTTTCTAGGTTCACTCTTGGGGCATCATGGCATCGAACCAGCCCATCAGCTCCGCGGCCATCTGCTCCAGCCGGGTCTCCGGCTGCCATGCAGACTGTGCGGGCTCCGGGGGCAGCGCCTGTTCCGGGGCACAGAGAGTCTCTTCCGTTTCCGGTGCAGGCTGTTCCGGGGCAGTCTCACATTGCGGCTCAACCTCGGGGGTTGTATCCGGCTGTGCGGGTGTTTCCGGGGCAGTCTGCTGTATGGCTGCAAGGGCAGCCTCGGCTCTGCGGCAAGCGGCTTCAGCCTTTTCTGCCCGGGCGTTGGCCAGCTCCAGCTGCTCCCATGCCTGCTCGCAGGCGGTCTCCAGCTCTGCATTATCGTGCTTGAGGGCAAGCAGAGTGCGCTCAAAGGCGAACATCCGGGTCTGATACCGGCGCACCTCGGCGCGTGCCGCAGCCAGCTTGCGGCTCAGCTGCTCTGCCTGCGCCCGGGCGCTTTCCGCCTGAGCTGCGGCAGATGCCTGTACAGTGACCTGCCGGGCAAATTGTCCGCGCAAGGCACCGGTCTCCCGCTCTGTCTGCACCATGATGCCCTCCCATGCACACCTTACATGGAACCGGCGCTGACCGCATGGGCGCAGCTGCCAGCCCCATTGTAGCCTGATCTTACTTACGCTTGTTCAGGATGGCCAGCAGCTCGTCGTAGTAACGGTTGTCACTGCTTTCCTCCTCCACGGCCTTCTTTTCAGCCGGAGCAGCAGCCGGGGCGGTATTGCCTGCCGGGGCTGCGCTTGCGCCGGTGTCGCTGCTGAACACCGCAGACGGCACAGACTGTGCACCGCCCATGGCGTTGTTGATGCTGTTGCGCAGGTCGCTGGCGCTCTTGTTGTCGAAACCGGTGGCCACAACGGTCACGCGCATCTCATCGGACAGGTTCTCATCAAATGCAGTACCCCAGATGATGTTTGCATCGGGATGTGCGCTCTGGGTGATAAGACCTGCGGCGGTCTCCACGTCCTCCAGACCGATGTCCGGGCTGGAAGTGATGTTGATGATAACGCCGTGTGCACCGGCAATGCTGGTCTCCAGCAGCGGGCTGGAGATAGCAGCCTTGGCGGCGTTCTCGGCCTTGCCTGCACCCTTGGCGCTGCCCACGCCCATGTGGGCGTAGCCGGCATCCTTCATGATGGAGCGCACATCGGCAAAGTCCAGGTTGATGAAGGCGGGCACGTTGATCAGGGCAGAGATGGACTCAACGCCCTGACGCAGCACGTTGTCGGCAGCCTGAAAGGCATTCATCAGGGTGATCTTTTCCTGACTGATCATCTTCAGGCGCTCGTTGGGGATGACGATCAGGCTGTCAACGTGCATCAGCAGGTTGGCAATGCCCTGCTCGGCCAGACCCATCTTGCGCTTGCCCTCAAAGGAGAAGGGCTTGGTAACGATGCCAACAGTCAGGATGCCCAGATCATGTGCCACCTCGGCCACAACGGGTGCTGCACCGGTGCCGGTGCCGCCGCCCATACCGGCGGTGATAAAGACCATCTGGGAGCCCTTGAGGGCATTGGCGATCTCGTCCTTGCTTTCTTCAGCGGCGCGCTGGCCGATCTCCGGGTCTGCACCCGCACCGCGGCCCTTGGTCAGCTTGGAACCCAGCTGCACCTTGACCGAGGCATGGTTCTTGGCCAGTGCCTGCTGGTCAGTATTCATGGCGATGAACTCCACGCCCTGCAGGCCGTCGCTCACCATGCGGTTCACAGCGTTGCCGCCGCCGCCGCCCACACCGATCACCTTGATCGTCGTAACGTTTTCGTCCAGTTCTTCATCGAGCATCAATGCCATAACTTTGTCCTCCATCGGATTTTTATGTGGAACTGCGCAAATGCCGCACAGAAATTATCATACGATATTTATATAACTGTATCGTATCATTTTTTTGCACCGATTGCAAGACAAAATTGCTTTTTCGTGGGTGTTTTTTTCACAAGCCCGCTCCGGGCGGGTATTTCCTGCATAATCTGTGCGCCCAGCCCCGCCAAAAGCCGGTCAAGGTCCGCATAGCCGCGCCGGATAAATTCTGTCCCGCCAAGGCGGCTGCTGCCCCGGGCAGCCAGCGCCGCAACCACCAGCGCCGCCCCGCCGCGCAGGTCCGGTGCGGTCAGTTTTGCCCCGTGCAGTGCCCCGCCGGGCTGCACATATAGCGTGCGCTCTGCCACCCGGACGTTTGCGCCCAGCGCCGCAAAGCCATCGGCGCAGGCAAAACGGTTTTCAAACACCCTGTCCTGCAAGCTGCTTTCGCCCTGTGCGCAGAGCGTCACCGCCGCCAGCAGCGGGGCGGCGTCCGTGGCAAGGCCGGGATAGGGCGCAGTGTGCACATTTCCCGCGCCGCGCAGCGCCCCGAACCGTGAAATGGCGGCAGCATCGTGCGCCCGCTCTACGGTGCAGCCCATTTGTTCCAGAATTTCCAGCAGCGGCGCATACAGCCCGGGTGCGCAGCCCGTCAGCTCCACCCTGCCGCCCGCCGCAGCCGCCGCACAGGCCAGCGTGGAAGCGATGATGCGGTCTGCCACCGGCGTAAAGGTGCAGCCCGCAAGGCAGCGCTTTCCCTGCACCCGGATGGTGTCGGTGCCTGCGCCTTCCACGCAGCCGCCGCAGGCGTTGAGGAAAGCGGCAAGATCTGCGATCTCCGGTTCTTTTGCAGCGCCGTGCAGCACGGTCTGCCCCTGCGCCGTGGCAGCGGCCAGCAGCAGCGTTTCGGTAGCGCCTACGCTGGGAAAAGCTAGACAGATTTCCGCGCCCCGCAGCCCCGCCGGGGCGTACAGCGTAAGCTGTCCGGGCGCAGCGGGCAGCTGCCGCACGCCCATCTGCGCCAGCCCCTGCAAATGCAGGTCGATGGGTCTTGCCCCGATGCGGCAGCCCCCGGGCAGCACGGTGCTCACCCGCCCCAGCCGCGCCAGCAGCGGGGCGCAGAACAGGATAGACGCCCGCATCCGGCCTGCGGCCTCCGGTGCAAGGTCGGTGCGCATGGGCTGTCCCTGCACCGCCAGCGCTGCGCCCTGCCAGCCCGCCGTGCAGCCCACGCCCCGCAGCAGGGCAAGACAATCCTCCACGTCGGTCAGGCGCGGCACATTTTGCAGCCGCACCGGCCCGCTGCACAGCAGCGCAGCTGCCAGCAGCGGCAGCGCACTGTTTTTGGCCGCAGGCACTTCCACCCTGCCCTGCAAAGGCCGTCCACCCGTAATGATCCAATCCCCAGCCATGCCAAGACCCCCGTTCTGCAAAAGATACCCCATGGTATGCAAAACGAGGGTCTTTGGTCAAAGAAATGCACCGGAAACGGCTTTCCCGCTGTCTGCGGGATTTGTCCGGTCATTTGTCCGCTTTTTTCGGCTTTCCTGCACCGATATTTCCCCTTTGCGGCTGGAAATGCCGGTCTATATCAGCTTTCGCCCCGGGATACCGAGAGCACGATGCCCATCTCGCCCAGAAGCATCATCAGGCTGGTGCCGCCGGAGGAGAAAAAGGGCAGACTGATGCCGGTGTTTGGGATGGTGTTAGTAACTACCGCAATATTCAGCACCGCCTGCAGCGCCACCTGCACCACAAAACCCACCACCAGCAGTGCCCCGAAGCGGTCCGGCGCGTGCGCCGCCAGCGTGATGCCCCGCCACAGCAGCGCACTGAACAGCAGAATGACCGCACACGCGCCCAGAAAGCCCAGTTCTTCGCAGAGGATGGAAAAGATGAAGTCGTTCTGCGGCTCGGGCACGAACAGATGTTTCTGACGACTGTTTCCCAGCCCCAGCCCTGCCGCCCCGCCGGAGCCGATGGCATATAGGCTCTGGATGGTCTGGTGGCCGTCCCCCAGCGGGTCGGCAAAGGGGTCCAGCCACGAATTAAGCCGGTCGGCGGCGTAGGGCACCAGCTCCGGCATGAGCACGATGGCCGTACCGATGGCGGCAGCGCCGCCCGCCCCCGCCAGCATGAACCACCGCAGCCCGGTGCCGCCCACGAACATGAGCACCGCGCCGATACTCAAGATCAGCACCGTGCCGGAAAGGTGGGGCTCCAGCAGCATGAGTACCGCCACCACCCCCAGCACCAGTGCAAAGGGCACTACCCCCACCGCAAAGCTGCCCATGCGGTCGTGGTTCAAAGCGATGATGTGGGCAAATACCAGCACCACCGCAAATTTGGCGATCTCGCTGGGCTGTAATGTGCCCAGCCCCGGCAGCACCAGCCAGCGCTTACAGCCGTTATACTCCGGCATGAACAGCACCACCGTCAGCAGCACCAGCGAGAGCGCCAGCAGCGGCCACGCCAGTTTGTGATAGATGTGGTAGTCCACCCGGCTGGCCATCCACATCGCCGCCAGACCCATGGCGGCGTACAGCAGCTGCGGCCGCACATAGGCAAAGGCGTCCTGCCGCCGGTACAGTGCCACCGCGCTGCTGGCGCTGCACAGCATCACCAGCCCAAAGGCTACCAGCGTGAGCACCAGCACCAGAAAGGGCAGGTCTATGGGCGGCAGCGGCCGCAGCAGCCCTTTGCGGGCAGCAGTTCTGTGCAATCCCGGTCACCTCCGTTTTATGTTATTGTACGCGGGTGCGGGGGCGGTTAGTCATACACGCTGCCGCCGGGCGCATAAACTGCCCACAAAGGGGGGTGCTGCCATGCGCGGCTCAAAACCCACGGACGCCCTGCGCACTTTACCGGAGCGGGCGTTCCGTCTGCGGGCGCGGCTCATTGCGGTGGGGCTGTGCGCCGTCTGCTTTGCAGGGCTCATCGGGCGGTTGTTCTGGCTGCAATTATGCACCGGCGGCTGGTACACCCAGCGGGCGCTGGGACAGCAGCTGCGGGACACCGTTGTGCCCGCCGACCGGGGCAAAATATACAGCGCCGATGGTGCGCTGCTTGCTGCCAACAGCAGCTGCTGGACCCTGCGCGCCAGCCCCCGGGAGATGCCGGAGGAGAAGCTTGCCCTTGCCGCCAAAGGGCTTGCGGAGATACTGGAATTGGACGAAACAAAACTGCTGGAAAAGTTCAGCGACCGGCGCTCCAACGATTGCCTTTTGCGCTACCGGGTGGAGCGGGAAACTGCCGATGCCGTGCGGGATTTCTGCGCGGCGAACGGCATTACCGGCGTGCGCATCAATCAGGACTCCAAGCGCTGGTACCCGCAGGGAGAGTTTCTGGCCTCGGTGCTGGGGTTCACCAACGTGGACAATGCCGGGGTCAGCGGGCTGGAACTGAAATACAACGACACCCTTACCGGGCAGAATGGGGTGGTGCTGACTGCGGTGAATGCTTGGGGCTACACGCTGGCGCAGAGCTACGAGACGGAACTTACGCCCGTGGAGGGCAGCGGGCTGCGGCTGACCATCGATGCAAATATTCAACATTACCTTGAAAATGCGTTGAATTATGCGGTGCAGGAGCATCATGTAGCCGCCCGCAGCGTGGGCATCGTGATGGAGGTGAACACCGGGGCAGTACTGGCCATGGCCACCACCCCGGCCTACGACCCTAACCAGCCCCGGGTGATCGCCGACAAAGCCGCGCGCGCCGCCGTGGACGCTCTTTCCGGTAAAGAGCGCGCCGCCGCCCTGCAGCTGGCGCAGCAGACCCAGTGGCGCAACAAGGCGGTAAGCGACTTATACGAGCCGGGCAGTGTGTTCAAACTCATCACCTGTGCGGCGGCGCTGGATGCCGGTGCCATCACCCGGCACTCCACCTTTTACTGCGGAGACTCCATCTCGGTGGCAGGCACGCGGTTCCACTGCGCCAACCACAAACGCCACGGCAGCCAGACCGTGACACAGGCGCTGGAAAACTCCTGCAATCAGAGCTTCATCCAGATCGGGGCGCGGCTGGGCAAGCAGGCTTTCTGCGATTATTTTGCCGCTTTCGGCCTACGGGAGCCCACCGGCATCGACCTGCCCGCCGAGCCGAAAAAGAGCCTGTACTACACCGCCGACCGCATGGGGCCGGTAGAGCTGGCGTCCTGTGCCTTCGGGCAGAGCAGCAAAATTTCCTATCTGGAAATGGCTGCTGCCGTCTGCGCGGTGGTAAACGGCGGGCGTCTGATGCAGCCGTATCTGGTATCGGACATCCTAGCGCCGGACGGCAGCGTTTTGCAGCACAATGCCCCGGTGTGCAAGCGGCAGGTGATCCAGCCCGCCACCTCCGCCGCCATGCGGGAGATGATGGAGGCGGTGGTGCTGTATGGCGGCGGACGCAACGCACAGATCGCGGGCTACCGGGTGGGCGGCAAAAGCGGCACCAGCCAGAAGCTGGACAGCACCGACGAGAAGGCCCGCATCGCCAGCTTTGTGGCGGTAGCGCCCATTGATGATCCGCAGTTTTTGTGTCTGGTCTGTCTGGATGAGCCACACAGCTGGACCACCGCCGGCGGCAGTCTTTCAGCACCGGTCTGCGCCGAAGTGCTGGAGCAGACGCTGGTGTACAAGGGCGTCCCCCGGGCAGCGGACACCAGCAGCGCAGACGCGCCGACTGCTGCCCTGCCCGCCGATGGGGACAGCTTTGATGGGGCGTGATGATTTGGAATGCGCGCCGCGTTCGCTTTGCGCATATTCAGCGGAAAAATTATTTTAAATGGAGCAATGCCGGAGCGTCTGCGGACGCTCCGGCATTGCATTTTCACAGGAGGGGTCGTGGAGGAAAACAGCATTTGCAGCGCCGCTTTCTGCGAAAGCGTGGCGCTGCGGGCGGGCGCTTGCTCCCCCGAGAGGGCCGACTTCCCCCGGCCGGGGGAAGATGTCACCGCAGGTGACAAAAAGGGGAATCTGTCGCGCAGCGACTGAGGGGCTATAAATGGAGAAGCGAAAAAAGCGTTAAAGCGCTAGCGCCGACTGGCGCAGCG
>ENA-UEPS01000335-UEPS01000335.1-human-gut-metagenome-genome-assembly--contig:-NODE-335-length-42675-cov-23.095521_pt1 | contig 42675 bp, 39 predicted proteins | sample MGYA00242904_ERZ507924 | MGnify/ENA primary metagenome ERZ507924 (study PRJEB26167, sample SAMN06115422) | human gut metagenome | host: Homo sapiens | place: China:Sichuan | collected 2014-10-16...
AGGTAGCGGCGTACCTTGCTCATGGAAGCTTCCTGCTCTATCTTGATGACAATCTTCCGGATGAAAAGCGATTGTATCCGTGCCACGGGTGGTTTGTCCGGACCTAATATCCGTTCGCCCATGCCTTGTCGCAGGTGAGCGGCCATCAGGTCGGCTGCCTGATTCAGGATGTCTTCCTTGCGGTGCTTCAAATATACATAAATCAGCCGGTAGAAGGGAGGGTATTTGAACAGGCTGCGTTCTTCCATCTGTTCCTGATACAAACGGGTGTAATCGTTGGCCATAATCTGATGAATAAGCGGATTCTCCGGCGACTTCGTCTGAAGCACCACCAGTCCCTGCTTGTTCTTTCGTCCGGCTCTTCCGGCCACTTGTGCCATGAGCTGGAACGCCCGTTCGTACGAGCGGAAATCAGGATAATTCATCATCGAGTCGGCATTCAGGATACCTACCACGCTTACCCGGTCGAAGTCCAGTCCTTTGGAAATCATCTGCGTACCAATCAGAATATCCGTCTTCCCCTCTTCAAAGTCGTTGATGATACGCTCGTAGGCCGTACGGGTACGGGTGGTATCCAAATCCATTCGGGCCACTTTGGCTTCCGGAAAAATCTGCTTGATGTCGTCTTCAATTTTTTCCGTGCCGAATCCGCGGTTCATAAGTTCCACTCCTCCACAAGCCGGACAGGCTGTAGGCACGGCGTAGGTATAGCCGCAATAGTGACACGTCAGCTGGTGAAGCCCTTTGTGATAGGTCAGACTCACATCGCAGTTCTTGCAGCGTGGTACCCATCCGCAGGTGCGGCATTCAATCATCGGGGCAAAACCCCGTCGGTTCTGGAACAAGATGACTTGTTCTTTCTGCTCCAGTGCTTCCCGTATTTTCTGTAATAAAAGTGGAGAGAACTGTGCCGTCATCCGTTTCTTACGTGCCAGTTCCTTGATGTCTACTAACTCAATATGTGGTAACTGAATCTGCTGATGGCGTTCGGTCAGTTCCACCAGACCGTATTTCCCGTTTCGGGCGTGGTAATAACTCTCCAGGCTGGGAGTGGCTGTACCTAACAGGGTTTTGGCCCCGTACATGGAAGCCAGCATGATGGCGGCATTCCGTGCATGATAGCGTGGAGCAGGGTCTTGCTGCTTGTAGCTCGTTTCATGTTCCTCGTCCACGATGACCAGTCCCAGTCGCCGGAACGGAAGGAATACCGAGGAACGGACTCCCAATATTACGTCGTAACCTTGTTCAGTCAGTTGTTTTTGCCAGATTTCCACCCGTTCCGCATCCGGAAACTTGGAGTGATATACTCCTAAACGTTTGCCGAATACCCTTCGTAACCGTTCGGTAATCTGGGTCGTCAGGGCAATTTCCGGAAGAAGATAGAGCACCTGCTTGCCAGCTTTCAGCACTTCTTCTATCAGGTGGATATAGATTTCTGTTTTTCCGCTGGCCGTCACGCCGTGGAGCAGACATACGTTCTTGGTCTGGAAGGAAGTCAGGATTTCATAAAACGCCCGTTGCTGTGCGGGGCTCAGGGTGTGTAGTGGAACCGTTTCGGCGTGGTTTCCCGTAAGTCGGCCAATCTCATGCAAGTACGTCTCCAGTATTTGTTTGTCTACTAAGTTCTTGAAGACGGATTGCGTCTGTCCGGAGGCATCGAGCAACTCCTTCTTGCTGACTTCCCGGATATTTTTCCCTTCGGTGTTCCATCCCGACAATTCAAGGTATTTCATCAGAATGGCCTGTTGCTTGGGGGCCCGTGCCAGTAAATCAAACTGAATGTGCAGGTGATGTTCGTTCTGCAACGCTTCTGTCAGTCGCACCCGCACTTCCGTACGCGGTTTATAGCTTCGTTTGATTTCTTCCTTGATGCAGATAGCCTCTTTCTCCAGTAGCGATTTGATGACCGGCAACAAATTCTTCATGCCGCTGGCCTTCTCCAGTTGGGTGACGCATTGCTCCGGGTCGGCACTGAGCAAGTCCAGAATACGCTGTTCCCGAGGAGGGAGCGGTTCCGAGGCCACAAAGTCCGGATTGTATTCCACCAATGTTTCGCTTTCCAGTTTCATACCCGAAGGCAGGGCTGCCTTGTACACGTCTCCCAAGGTGCAGAGGTAATAGTCGGCCAGCCATTTCCAGAAAGAAAACTGCTGTCCTAACAAAACCGGACGTGAATCGAGTACTTCCGAGATGTCTTTGGTTTCATACGCCTCCGGAGCCGTTTCGTGTACCTTGGTGACAATGCCCGTATAAAACTTTTTAGGTCCGAAAGGCACAATGACCCGGCAGCCAGGCTGTATGCTTGCTTCCATACTTTCCGGAAGCGAATACGTGTACTGGCTGGCAATAGGCAGGGGTACTATGACATCCACGAATTTTTTCATATTGCAAAGTTACAAAAAGCCCCTCACATAGGTGGTTCCCTCCTGAAACTTTTATAGATTTGTACCTGCTGTTTTTAATCTTTAATTCAAAATGAAAATTTATAATATTGGAATCATCGGATGTGGTAGCATTGCGGCAAAAATGGCGGCTACGCTTGGAGGAATGAAAGGGGTGAAACGCTATGCCGTGGCTTCGCGCACGGTAGAAAAGGCAAAGGCTTTTGCCGAGAAATGGCAGTTTGCAAAGGCTTACGGAAGTTATGAAGAACTGGTTTCCGATGCGGAAGTGGATTTGATTTATATTGCCACTCCTCATGCCATGCACTATGACAATACTCGTCTGTGTATTGAGAAGGGTAAGCCGGTGCTGTGTGAGAAGGCCTTTACGGCCAATGCCCGTCAGGCAGCCGACCTGCTGAAACAGGCTGAAGAAAAGAAAGTATTTCTGACCGAAGCTATCTGGACCCGTTACATGCCACTTTCGTTGAAGATTCGTGAGCTATTAGAAGACGGAGTAATCGGTACCCCTCATATCTTATCGGCCAATTTAGGGTATGTAATTGACCGGAAGGAACGTATCCTGCGTCCGGAATTGGCGGGGGGTGCTTTGCTAGATTTGGGTGTGTACCTGCTCAATTTTGCCGCCATGTGTTTTGGAAAGGAAGTGGCTTCCGTGCATTCTGTCTGTCAGAAAACGGATACGGGAGTGGATGCACAGGAAAATATTACGTTGTTGTTTAAGGATGGCAGGATGGCTGCCTTACAGGCAAGCATTCATGCCGCTACCGACCGTATGGGAATCATTTCAGGTGATAAAGGCCATTTGATAGTGGAAAACATCAATAATCCGCAATCGGTCAAAGTGCTGGATACGAATTATCAGACTGTAGCCGTGTATGATGCTCCGCAACAGATTACAGGCTATGAGTATCAGGTGTACGCTTCACTGGAAGCAATTGAAAAAGGCTGGCTGGAATCGCCTTATATGCCGCATGCCGAGACTCTTCGTATCATGCAGCAGATGGATGCCCTTCGCCGGGAATGGGGAGTAGTGTATCCTTGTGATAACGAATAAACGGTTTATATAATACAAAAAGGAAACCTCCTTTCAAGTGAATATCCAGTGTCACCTGAAAGGAGGTTTTTTTATGGTTCTCTATGTATCTTTCTTTAGAATAGATAAGCAACAGAAACCTGCCATGTGTTCTGTTTGAAACCGATAGTAGTTAAATCATCCGGGTCGCCGCTATGTATCTTTCCATTGTCTTTTAATGCAAAGTTATAGTTGGCTCCTACCTGCAAATGGCCAAGAAGTTTCAAGCCGGCACCGACATTGAAGCTGGTCGTGTTTTTCTTGAATTCACATACATTGTCAAACCAGCGGTCGCCTACATTAAATCCGAACTGAGGACCTACAGCTACGTATGCGCCAATCAGACTGCTGAATCCGACAGTCCATCTCAGATTGATAGGAATTTCTATACTTTTCTTGGTTGACGTTCCTTCTTCAGAATCTACGCCAAATTGGTTATACAATGCGGAGGCATCAATACCTAATCCTAAAAGTGGCAGGGTAAATTCTGCTGTCGGACCGATAAAGAAGCCGGTTCTGTTGTCTGATTTGAATGTTTCTTCAGAAAGATGTAGTTTGGAAACATTCAAACCGCCTTTTACTCCAAATTTTATTTGGGCTTGCGCCGGAATGGCAAGTGCCAGACAGGCAATTACCATCAGTGTAGATAATAACTTCTTCATATATTACTTCTTTTAGAGGTTTTTTACAAAGTTAGATATTAATTGGAAATAAAAAAGAGGATGCTGAAGAAATGTGCATGTGAGAGTGAATTAATTACGAAATAACTTCGTGCTTTTGTGTAAAAATATAGTTAAAAATACCTCGACACGAACGTGACGAGGTCGTGACACGAATGCGTCGAATTCTCCGCACGTACGTGATGATGTCTCCGCACGAACGTGCCGAGGTATTTTTGTCTTGTTATTTGGCTATAACTGAATTTGCTCTCTACTTTTAATAGGCTTGTTACTGAGAAAGTTCACATGCCTTTTTAACTTTTTCGGTTTGGAGTGGCGTATTGGTAGAAAAATAAAAAATCCCGATTCTTTTGAGAATCAGGATTTTAAGTGGTGCCACCAGGAATCGTTATTTATTTCCAAGTGGGTGAATATCATTCTTTTCTAAAAGCTACTCAACTGTAATCTCCTCCGTTTGCTCCACCAATGATTTGCTGCGTTCTGCGCAAGGTTGCGTGAAGGTTTCCAAAGGCAAAGGTAGTGAATTACTTTGAACTTTTATCATTATTATCTTTCAATTTCTTGATTTCCTTATCAAAATCACTTTCCAATAAATCCATTTCACGCTTGCGATAGATAGCAAACTCCTTTTCTGCCTTCTCAATCGCTTGTTTATGCGAAATGTTTCCCTTGCCAATCAAAACCTTTCGCTTGTGTGCTATAATTTGGTTGTCCAGTGCTTCTATCCAATCTTTCATTGTCATAGGATTCATTTCCAATGCTTGGAACTCGGCAAAGTCCAGAAAACCGGAAACAAGCAGATTCAAACGTTGGAGTTCAATCTCAGACAAATAGTTTTTAGCAATTTTTACATCATCCTTTGTCACATAATTTCCCTTGAAGTTCGTCATGCCCACAAACGGCTTCTCGTTGTCCACACGATTGTAAATAACCTCAGCAGCCGTATTCTCGTGGACAGCGTAATGCAACTTGTTCTGAACGGAGGCAAAAAAGGTCTTTGTCATCTCGTCACGTGGGTCATAATCGGTGGCGGTAGAGTATATATCTGTTACTTGCTGGTAAAAGTTACGTTCGCTACTACGAATATCCCTGATGCGTTGCAACAACTCTCGAAAATAACGGTTTCCACCTTGCTTCAATCGCTCATCATCCATCGCAAATCCCTTTTGGATATACTCATGAAGCCGCTGAGTCGCCCAACGACGGAAACGGGTTGCGACCTGTGATTGCACACGATAGCCCAAAGCAATAACCATGTCAAGGTTATAGTGCAACACGCTACGTTGCACTTGTCGTTTACCCTCTTGCCGAACTGTCAAGAAATCCTTTACAGTTCGATTATAATCTAACTCTCCATCATTTAAAATGTTGTCTATGTGCTGACTGATATTCTGCTTTGTGGTGCAATATATCTCTGCCAATTGATTTTGTGTCAACCACAAGTCTTCATCAGCAAAGCGAACAGACACGCGAGTTATCTCGTCATCGTCCTGATAGAGTATTATTTTGTTTTCTTCCGCCATATTTTATCTTTTCTAAACTGTTGCAAATGTAAACACTGATATGTTATCTCTTTTTGAAGATAAATAAGAAATCTATGAACTTAACATAATTGACTATGCTTGCCAAGTGCCTATTATTACCGGAATGGTTCCTGCTTATATAGGCAGGCGTAGTGTCAAGAATCTGTTGATACCTTTTTATGTCCTTTTGGTTGTCCACTTCATAAAGAGAGGCATAACCATCTTTTTCCAACTCATCCTTAATGAAATTAGAACAACTCATTAGTGTGGTTGCATAAGCATTACATGATGTAGGACTAAGACCTATTAGCTCCATGAACATCAAGAAGTGCTTTCTGTTAAGTATTTCTTTTCCCGTTAACTCTCTCATGATTATGGCATTACAAATCCTTTATTTTCTATTTTATCTATAATTTTCATCAGTTGCTTACATTGTTTAGGAGAAGGCAACTTTCCCAAATTGATATAGTCGCCTATACCATTAATGAATGATAATTCACCATAAGGAAGAATTGCTTCTTTCGCAACCTCGGCATAAACCTTATGCCAATAAGTCGCACCCAACTTAAAGATTTCAACAGATAAGTCAACACAGCTATTGAACTTGTGTGCTCGCTTGGCAACCATTTCCGCATCCCTCGTTTCTTGTAGTGAAACAAGACTGGCTATAAACTGGTCGGAAAGTTTGAGTTTCAAATCCTTGCATTTCTTCCAAGTGTCAAGTTTACGAGACATAGAACGTACCAATCCACCATCAGCCTCTTTCATTAAAAACTCATGGATAGCATGAGCGATTTGCTCCAATTCGGTTGCAAGTTGATGGTACAATGTCTGGTTTTTCCACATGGAAACCCAATCAAGGTCTGTGTTTTTGGGTAGCATTAACATCAACTTAGCAATAGAATAAGGCACAATCTGTGCCTTATTACCACCCGAAGGATACCACTCTGCTTTGTTTACCATACGGTCTAGGGTGTCAAATACGATAACACAACAAACACATTTCTTGAAATACTCTTCGTTTATGCTATCTCTTGACTTCTCATATATATCGTCAATGGTGCCTGCAAAGCGTTTAAAGTTAATAGCAGAACTTTGACACACTTCATGAGGATTCATAGCAAAAGCATTCAAACACTTTGCCAGTTTCTCTTTTTTGAGGACTTGGTTTTTAGGATGTTTAGCTATGAACTGCTGGCGCTGTGCAGGTGCCAGTTTCATTTGGTCTTGTTCCCATTTTCCCCTTGAACGCTCATAATACCAAATAGTTTGAAATGGATTCCCATTTACCGGTGGTGCCATTGTCTTCAAAGATAGTTTCTCCATCATTACATGGAATGGATGATTAGAAAAGAAGTCTGCGTCGGATACTGCATTTTGGCTATTAGCACATTGAGAAATCTTCTTCGTGATATCATTGTAGCGTTCTACCTCATCTTCTGACATTTCGTTTTCGATATTGAGAACGGTCAATTTCATAGGTACAAAGAGGTTTTTCATATCATCCGCCATCTTTTCTTTTTTGATAATGGCATTAGCCAAAGACGCTGTTGTTTGACCACCATTTATGATTTGTGGATCTCGCATGTGAACTATCTTTGTGCCGTCTGCTGAAAAACGAACAGAACGTGCTACAACGGCAATACCATTGTTATAGGTAAAAAAGTTTTCTGGGGATTTGATAATCGTCTCTCGTATTCCACGATTAACTTTTCCTCGTATACTTAAAAATGCACGGACATTTCCTTGAAGCAACTTGCTACCATATTTTAGATAAGCATTTGCTAAGAAGCTACCAGGAACAATACCCAAATACGCATCATAGTCAGCCTCTTCGCCAATCTGTGCTTTCAAGCATTGTATGCCGTCACATCCAAACTCCTCGGTATCAAATTCAATAATCTCAGAAGAATTAGACGAGTATGTTTGGAAAAACCGTTCTAATGTCCAAATGTTTAATACAACTGGACGGTCTAAGAAATCTTCTCGACTAATATTTTTAACCTGTTTACTGAGGATAGAGTTTGAGATTATAACGAATTTGAATCGCACAATATCCCAGTTCAGTCTGCCTTTGCCAGCTCTTTCCTTTATCTCCTTGGCAATATTTAATGCGGGGTCAGAGTCATCACAATAATCAGACATTTTACCGGTAACGCTCTCCTCTATAAAATTGCGCATTCTTATATAAAGTTCATCAATGCGTGTATTAGTGAGAGTTTGAACGGTATCAATCTCATTTGAAAAATCACTGGCAATCATTATTAGTGCACCGTCTGCTTCATCGTAGGTATAGGCATCAAACGCCATTAGACGGTTCCTCTTGCCACGAATCTCTACAGAGATGGGCATGGCATCACTAACATCTCCCGTTTCTTCTAGGATTTCGAGAGATTTTTCTATGAATTGTGTTTCTGGAGCCGTTCCTTCATGCTCCGCATCGAAGCGAAGTTGCTCCATGAATTGTTTTCTATAATCTTCTATCTCCATGGGGTCGTTGACTTGAAGGTGTCTAATTCAGACAAAATTATTTCGTACTGTGATTTTGCAATTGCCCTTGGAAGCAAATCTCTCCTCAACCTCGGAAAGTCCTCTGTTACAGCAAACGTCAAACAGTCTGTTATCTCATAAACATAGTTGTCGTATTCTGGAGATCCCTCATATCCATAAGTTGAAAGTTTAGACATGAAAACGTCTCTCACAAACTGATTGTGTATGTTAATCAGTAGTGCATTGACAATATTGTTTAGCTTTAAACCTTTGTAGTTGGTACTCATCTTTTCAAGAGCAAAAACGACAAGGCTACCATTTTCATTTCCATCAAGCTGTTCAATGGAAGAAATTTTAACTAACTCTTTTCCTGAAGAGACTGTTTTAATTTCAATCCATTTATCATCAAAGGAAAAGTCCTTATGAGTCTTTTCTGGACCCATCCAACTTTCAATAGCTTTTTCTACACCAAATGTAGGAATCATTGTGTCTTTCAAGAAGAGCAATTCACCAATGATACCCATAATTTCTGGCTCTGTAAGATTTCCAGTTGATGGCTTAAACAGCTTCTTCCAAGAGAAAAAGCGGTTGCAAATTTCCTTGTAACCTTGGTTTACGTCCGTAATTCCATCTACAGCGTCAGCCAAGTCTTGGCAGAAAATGCTAAAACGTTCGAGCAATTCATCTTTCTCTAATGAGAAACAGATTGAGTTGAAGGAGCCGTGCTTAAACTGCTCGACTAAAATCAGCTCTGAACATTTAACCTTAATGGGTGTAAATGCACCTCTGTATTCAAAAGAATAGAGTCCACTATCGTTTTTCCCGACATACAAATCTAATGCCGGGTTGCCATTTAATCTTTTGTAAAATCCTGCATCGAAACCTTCCTTGAAGGTGTCGAAAATAGAGTTATTCGTCTTCATCGTCCAGTTCTTCAGGTTCGTCCATCAAGTTTTGTGTATAGTAAACTTTATTCACCTTATAGTGTTTGGCTTTATCTACACCTTTCACACCAGGAAAACCCATTGCAAATGCCGCTATGTATGATTGTCCCAAATCACTTCTGAACTTGATGAGTTTCTGCTCTTCATCCTCATTCTCTTTGGGCGGTTTTGGTACAATCAACATTACAATCAGAATTGGCTTCCTATTTGGCAAATGTTCAAAATAAGCCTTTGAGGGGATAGTTCGGTCTATGCTGGAGCCTTCTTCTTCCCACTTTGCTTTGCAAGCACTAACGGCTTTAGCAATCTGTTCCTCACTCAATGCCAATTTACCAGCACTAGTGTTAAGAAGGCGCCGTCTTGAGCTGACGACAACAGCATTGTGCTCAATGTGGATAGCTCGTCCTGCACAGGTCAATTCCTCTAATCCTTCTATATCAAAATGCGTTTCAGATTCACCTCCTTGGAAAACGATATCCCAATAATCAAGACCTATTGTGTTGACGTCATCTATGAAGTCTTTGATATACTCCTCGTTGAAACTTGGATTCATCTTGGAACACACTATGCCACCAACAAAACTTGAAATCAATGATTTGGGTACATCTCTAACAATATATGCGCCCTTACCAGACTTCTTGAAATTATAGCCTTGGCTCCACAGTTGAAAAGCCAAGGCTTTTGTCTGTGCGACATTCTTCTTGTTTTGTTCGGTATTCAGACTAATGTACGGGGTTTCATGTAAATTACCATAGAATGAAACTTGCTCATTCAGGTCAAATGACATTCGCATTTTGTTAGAGGCAGTGATTTGCAACTCTTCGCAATTATCTCGTACCTTAATACCAAAATCCTTTGGAGTGAGGTGTTGGTCAAACATCTTACGAAGCTGCTCTTTTAAATCTTCTGAAGCCTTTGAAATTTCATCGTACCATCTTGCGCTTGCCATGGTGGTCCAAATCTGAAATATGTCCTCGTATTTAGGTCTATATCCAAACCATCTTCCCATCTGCATTAACACATCAAAGGTCGCTGTGTTTCGATAGAAATAACTGGTAAGTAGGCCTTCCAATGTCAAGCCTCGTGAAAGAGCAATACCACCAACTGCAATAACACGTAATGATGGATTTTTTTTATAGTCTAATTTATTACTATTTTTAGACCCATTGACCACGACAATTTTAATGTCTTTGATTGCTTTGATAAGATTCTCTTTATGAAGGACTCTGTCAATAGAAATGTTACCAATAAAAGAATAGTGCTTATTCCATAATTCTTCCAAAGTCTTATATAAAGGAAGGTTCTTGTCGGCATCTGTTCCACTGAAAGAAAATTCTATTTTTGATTTGAAATCATTATAGATTTTCTCAACATGTTCCTTGATTACCCTCTGGACTTTTACAAAGCGTGACATATTTACAAGCATACTACGTGGTTTCCCGCTATCTCCGCGCAAGTCTCTAATAGCATTAGCTAAGAAGAAGCAATACATGGAATGAGTTAGTGATTTCGGAAAAACACCATCCCAGTTCTTGCTGTGCTTATAGTAAAATGGACCATTGTTAAGTCCATCTATATCGTTAGATGCTCTATCTTTATATTCATCGCTTGCATAGTCAGGCTCTTCAATATCTGTAATGAAGCGCACATTTCTATGAAACGCTCCATCTTCATCAAAGATTTTCTTTGCTCCTATATATGTGGATGGACTCGGCAAAACGTACATGAAGTTTTCAGGAAAAAGATCTGCATTCTTCATGCTGTCAACTGAATCAGGATCAATGAAACAGTTGGCGAAGGGAGTTGCTGTGAAACCGACATACGTTGCGTTTTTGAACAATGCGCAGATTTGCCTGATTTTTGCATTGGTCTTTGTCGGATTGGTTTCGTCCTTATTAGTGTTCAGTGAAGCGTTATCTGCCTCGTCATCAATAAGTAATAGTGGGCAGTCGATATATCCCTTAGAAGGATCGTAGTTATTGTTTTTAAGCCAGTTGTATAGCTTGTTAAGAACCGAAACATTCTTCTTTATGACAAGTAAAACTGTCTTGTGCGAAGCCAAAGATGTAACAATGTTGTCATTGGTTGCAATAAAGTCATACGCTTGTGTCGTTAGCGAAGTTGCCCGTACTTCCTTCATATCCAATCCGACACCGACACGATGCGTTTCTGGTGTTTTTAGAATAGGATTCATGGTGCGGGCTAACCCAACGATACCTTCGTCAATACGTTGCTGAGTCTGTTGACGTAGGCTCTCTGTAATTCCAGCCAAAAGAATCACAACTTTATAGCCCGCATCAACAGCCTTGCATATCAGCCCTGAATAGGTTGCGGTTTTGCCTGATTGCACATCACCAATCACAAGACCTCTACGAAGGCGTATGCCCTCAAATTCTTCAGTCGGATTACCAAGGCAATTCATGATTTGAGGGAGAGTTGTTTTGTCAAGGAGTTCAATGCTTTTGGGATTCAGCGAAGAAAACTCCTCAAGATACCTTTTGTATCTCGTCCAAAAGTAAGGGTCTTCAATGTTTTCTTCATGATACCAATCTCTCAATTGGTCGTAATCATCAAAAATGGCACACCCTTTACTATGTTTGATAGAGAAACGTTGTTCTATATCATGGAATACCAGTTTGTACTCATCCTCAGTAAGTGTAACATTAAGAAATTTTTTGGTACTCTCAATGTATTTGTCAATGTTATTATAATTGACTTCTATACCTCGATTTATGTCTGCCTTTACATTCTGGTTCGTAATAATCAGAAAACTTTGTAGGAGTTCATTTTCCATATTTTTCGATGCAATAGTTGTTCAACATTTCTTTTAATTCGCTCTTGGTGCAGAAAGGTTCGGAGGTCATAACGTATTCTATAGCCTCTTCTTTGGATTTCCCAAATTTCATAACGGCTTCTACAAGAGTTATACCTTGTTGATACAAATCGTCAAGGCGGTCGTCTTTTTCCGGGATTTCGATAGCTTCGTTGCACCTGTCTATATATATCTGTTGAATGGGTATGCTTAACTGGATTTCATCCAACATAATATCAATGTATGAATGGTAGTCAGCAGGTATATGGTCTTTTATATTTTTGAAAAGCGGATTTTCCTTGTTTAACTCATAGTAGAAGTTATTGTTGCGTCCTTGCATACGGTTCCAAATATAGCTGATATTGGCATCCACATTTTCTTTTCTTCCTCGATGAGTCTGCTTTCTTGTTGCAATATCCATAGCGTCCTTAACCGTTTTTCTTAACTGGTTAAGGATGTTTTTTGGAATCGTTGCAGTTCTTTTTGTAATATCAATACCCCAAATATCATCAAGACTGTTGGGAATATCAACTCTAATTCTTGCATTCTTAGTAAGTTCGCCTAAACGCATACCAAACCAAGTGCCCCAAATGATAAGTCTCTTGTTTCGGTATATGTAAAAACCCTGAAGGGAACGAAAATTCTCCGCCCCTCCTGCATTTTTCATATCTTCAGCTGTCATGTCCGTAGCAAACGGCAACACAAAAGCCTTGACTTTAATCTGTCGTTCTATGTTTGAAGAATCACGATTGCTTATGGAAACCTCTTTCTTTTGAGTGGTCTTTTTATTCTTTTCAAGGAAAGGGTCTCTGGGCTTTAACGCGTGATTGTTTATTTTAATTTTAATAGACTTGTCGTCAAGAAATCTATGATAGATTAAAGACAGATAGTCTGATGTCTTGTTTTGTAGTTCAGTAAGCGCATCAAAGATTTGCCCATCGGAAGATTTTTCAAGTACATCAAAGTCTTGCCAGACTACTAATGTGCCATCTTGCGATGACTCTAATAAATTCTTCACATAAGGTATTGATGCAACTTCATCCTTGTTGAGTTCTTGAAGAATCCATGCTTTCTTTTCAAGGATATAGTTATAATCCCATCTGAAAGCATGTACCTCATTAGCTTGTTTACTAATAACAGTTAATATACGACACTGTGACATAGATGCGGATTTCATTCCAAGTCCAAAACGTCCTAGGTCAGTTTCCTGCCGTTCTTCTTCGGAGTCACTTCCATATCTCATTGCCTCAAACAATTCGTCAGAAGACATACCTTTTCCATCATCCAAAATACCGACAGCAAGAGTGTCGTAACTTCTAAGAGGGAAGTATAAGATGACATTTTTGCAATTGGCACTGATGCTGTTGTCTATAATGTCTGCCACTGCTGACTCAAAGGAGTAGCCCATTGAGCGCATTGAGCCCATTAACATATTTGCTCTCGGTATGTTCTCTCTATCTTTACTCATTAGATTTTATTCTCTATAAGAAAGGATTTTTTTTACGACTGCTTTTGCAAGCAGAGGGGGAACAGCATTCCCTATTTGTTGCTGTATATGGGAAATGGGACCTTCAAAGATAAAATCATCAGGAAAACTCTGAATACGCGCAGCTTCTCTTACAGACAATCCTCTATCTTGAAATGGATGAATAAGCATACTTTTGCGATAATTTGATATTACAACAGAAGGTTTGTCTGCTAATAAACGCCTGTAGATACCGCTGTGTGTACGTTTTTTATCTGTATAGTTCTCCATTAGACTGTCAGGAATTGCACGCCAATTTTGCCCCTGTTTTATGTGCTTGTATCTTTCAATAACAAGGTCGTTATTTTTAGAAACAAAATTTTGAGTTGCATTTTCCGAACATTTACGCATTTGCTGAGCATATCCGCTTGCTTCTTCCAATGGGACACGATATGGTAGGATATTGTAACTATCTCCATTATCAAGTATTGGCAAATCACCGATAGCTTCTTCTACACTGATTTGTTTCTCGTGCTTTTCGGGAAACTCGAACTTGACACCATAAGCATTACCAATCAAGAAAAATCGGTTCCGATGTTGTGGAACACCATAATCGGAAGCCCATAGTACCGCTGGAGAAACAGTATATCCAAGATTTTCAAAACATTTCTCAATCATTTTTTGAGTTTCTCCATGATTCATGCTTGTAAGTCCTGATACATTCTCAAAAACAAACCAAGTAGGATGTAATTCATCCACAAAACGAACAAATTCCCTGAACAATAAATTCTTAGGATTGTTCATATTTCGATTCATGGTATTTGACAAAGAAAAGCCTTGGCACGGAGGCCCCCCCATAATGATAAAGACTTGATTATCACCTACGATTTCTTTTGGCGATAATTTGGTAATATCGTCACAGATAACATGAGTTCCTTTATGATTTCTTCGGAAGGTTTGAGCTGCGCTTTTGTTAATTTCAATAGCATACTTAACATCAATCCCAGCCATTTCCGCACCGAGACTCAAACCACCAGCACCCGAAAATATATCTAGCCCTATTTTAGGTTGCGTTACATTGTCCTTCCTTTTGGTCATATTGTCAATGTAATATTATTTTAGTATGGCAAGGAATTTCCCTTCATCATTAATTTCAAGGGTTGAATGTTTTTATTCAAAACATCCAACATCTCGCTTAATTTGTTTGTTTGCTCAATGAGCAAAGTTCTTTGTTTCTGTATCATGACTAAATTATGTCTCTTCTTGCCAAATCATCAAGTGTAACATTAAGGACATTGGCGATTTTTATCATTGTCTTAAAACTTGGCTGACAGGTATTTGTCACCCACCTGGAAACAGTGGTTTGGTCCCGATGTAATTCATCTGCCAGCCATTTGTTTGTAAGCTGTTTCTCAGCGAGTATGACTTTTATCCTATTAAGTTGTTTGCTCATAATCCGGCTGTTATTTAAAGTCTGAATGCAAAATTACAAAATTTCATATAGATATAACATTAACAGGCCTAAAATTTTGGCAGAAAACATCAATTTTATAGCAATTTCTGCAAATCTGTGTGTACATTTGCACTGGGCTTATTATTTTGGGCTCAGGTACTAATAGGATTGAAACTTGCAGGAGATGCACGAGTTGCGTATATTGAAGTGCCGAAATTCCCGGACAACAAAATCATAGTCGATTTGGTGTGGGCTGATTGTCTGCATACTTTCCACGGTTATTCTGTCTGTAAAGTTGAAAGTACAACCAAGGTCATGCTACAAAATATGTATGTTGATCGTATTCGTGCCAGTCAGCCTCAACTGTACACATAGGAAAGACTTGCTATTGATGGTGTAACAATGACGGATCTTAACGAAAAATTTATTCGTAATAGCATCTGTCGAAGTATTGATGGCGGACGCATCCCAAAGTTGGTTTTGTCGCCAAATGGAAATCGTTAAAAATGAAATTCCAACCTTAGTTTAGAATGTAAAGAGCAACTTGAAGTGCCTCATCATGTGTTGTGCGAAGCTCTTATCAATTGTATGCTATCGGTATTGGGAAAACTTACGATTCGTCTCGCTATCTATGATGACCGCATCGAGATAGCCCCCCGGCACGTTTCCTCCGCAGATAACACCCGAAAATATCAAGGGACCTCATGAGTCATTCCCTCATAACTTGAAGGTTGCGGAAGCTCTTTATCGGATGACTTATCTGAAAAACTGGGGTAGCAGTGCAAAACGAATCATCGATGCTTGCAAGGCACAAGGTGTGGAAGTTCCCATATGGTCTTCTGATGGCGGCTTTGTAACTATCACGTTCGAGCGACTTTACTTCAAGGCAAACACTCTTAAAACTGGCAGAGAGGATAACAGGACAAGTAAACAGAACAAGTACCGCTCAAGTTCAAGAAATAATTCTTTCAATGGGCGAAGACTATATGACGATGAATGAAATAATGTCAAATATGGGACTCAAACATCGTACATCACTCCGAGAAAATTATTTTCTCCCTGCGTTGGAGGATGGAGCGATTGAACTACAATATCCAGAACAGCCAAAGCATCCAAAGCAAAAATATAGACTTACGAAAGTGGCTAAAGAATGGCTTAAGACCAATATCTAAGGGAATCGCATCGGAATAGCAGTCGTATTCCGATGCGATTTTTATAGGCAGCACTCCTCTCTGCACACAGCAGGAAAGTGTCTTAATTGTTGCCGTGTTTCTCGGGCTTATTATTGATACTTTCCTGCATCAAACTGTCAGACGTCAACTTCAGAGACGTGTCATACCCATCTGCCTGCTTTCGCACCCACTTAATAGCTTTCTCGTCTCGGTTGATGTCGAACACTTTGTTTAGCCAAAGGACATCATTGGAATTGCATCCGCCCCATGCGCGGATGGCACGGAACTTTAAGGCATCGTCAGCGTACTGACGTTTGAATTGCCACTGCGCGATGTTGCCCCATAGGGATAAGGCGCAGACCACACCTAACCCAGCGACAAAAGAAAAGACTTTCTTTGATTTGATGTCGAAGCTGTGCTTGTGAATATGCTCCTGTGGCTGCTGGTCTTGCTGCACGCCTTGCTTGTCCTGCGTCTTTTTGATGGTGTCAAGGTGCTGCAGAATTACAGTGGAAATTTGGGCATACGCCTTCCAGTGCTTTGCCAACAAGCCCTTAATATCTTCCGATTGGGCTTTGCTCATTTCCGTCACGACCTCCTTAATCGGAGATAAATCTTGGGCGTAGGTTTCGCTTTGCGGGACTTGCGCCACCACTTTGGGCAACTCTTCTAACTTGTTATTGATGCCGTTTAAGGCGGTTTTGATTTCTTCGAAGAGGATGAATACATTGTTGTCTGCCATTGTTACCAGTTGATTTTACGTTGTTTCTTCTTTTTCTTATTTCTCAAATAAGGGTCGTAAGGCTGCTGTTCCTCCGGCGCATTGTTTGGAGTAAGCAAGCCTAAAGAGCCGCTAATAAGCTCGCCACCGCTACTTGATGTAGGACTAATTTCTCCTCGATAAGCCTGCGGTTGAGGGTGTGTCTGCCGTTCTCCGTAATTGTTATGGCTTAGTGCCGCGTCAATCTTGGAGTAGCTAAATTGTCTGTCCACCTTGGAACCGCTGAAGCGGTAGCCATTCATCAAGAATATGATGCCTTGAATTTCATCCGTCTGCCCCTTATACTTGAACTGCACACCGATGCCTTGCCTTTCCAATCGTTCAAGCGAGGTGTTCCAATCACGGCATCTACCGACTTCCGTTTTCAGAATTTTGTATAGTTCATACCTAGTCTTATCCGGCTCGCGCAATCGGTCAATCTTCACTTGTTCCTTGCCATTGGCGAAGTGAAGCCCGTATTTCTTGGTAAGTTCCTTGCAGATACGCTCGCTGCGGAAGCGATCGTTTCGGTCGGAGATGGTCTTGCCGTTATTGTTGATACGGTTGAAGGCGATATGCAGGTGCGGATGCTCTTTGTCAAAGTGCTGCCCGATAAGGTACTGCGTGTCCTTGATGCCCATCCGTTCCATATACTCACGGGCTATCTGTGCCATGACAGCGTTGTTCAACCGTGGAGCATCTTCCTTGGAAAAGCTCAACGCGATGTGACCTACGGCCTTTGTCACCTTTGGATTCATCTGCGCTTGGCCGATAAATCCTTGTGCTATCGTGTCGTTATTTTCTAGAAATAAGCCGTCGGCATCTATGATTTGAGTGCCTTTTTCTTCATTCAGGATGTAGTTCACTACACCACGGAAGTCCGAGCCTTTCATGATTTTTGCTATCATAGGCGTATGCGGTTCACAAGGTTGTCCATCTCTATCATCAAGGTGCGGCAGGGAACAAATACAGAGGCGTAGCCCTCTGCGTTCGCCTTTCGTGCCAGCTGGTTCAGATTGTTCGCCATGCCACACAACTTGCGGATAAGGTCGCCATGTTCTTTCGAGAGTCGTTCTCTTACGCTGCCTTCCGAGATGCAGCCACGGATGAACTCACTGGCAGAGACTCCTGCCGACTTGGCCTTGGACTTCAACAGATAGTAGTCCTCCGTTGCCATTTTCACGGTGACACGGTATTTCAACTTTTCGGCAACACCCTTGACGGGGCGACCGCCTTTATTCTTTCTTTTCTTGCTGTTCATGATTATCAAGTTTACTTTGATTACTGATTGTAGTAGTTATAGACCAACGGATGTCCTTCCCCTGCGAGGTTTGGAACGGGGCAAGTGGTTTCGGTCTGTCCGAAACATAAACTTGCCCTCTCCAAACTTCGTTACGGGGATTTAGAGCAACTCTAAAAAGCCGTCCGTTAGTTACTCCTTAATTCTCACAATTTACGCCATTGATCAATGTCGTTCCCGTATGTAGAGAGATGGTGGCGGGCGAGGTTCTCAACCAGTCCGGACACGCTCATTCCTCTACCCCCAAGACAGCGGACTATCTTGTCCAACTCATCGCGCACCTCACTGCTGACGAACACAGGCTTGCGGTCAATTATCTTGGGAACTTGCAGATAGGTGTCGCGATACTCGTCCAGCGAGAGCCTGCGTTGCTTGCTGCTGATGCGTCTGATGATGGAGCGCTCCACCGGGGAATCGCCCGACTCTGTGGTTGCTTTCTCACGCTCGTGTGAGATGGTCGGTGACACCACCGCCTGCACTACCGAAGTGTCCGGCTCTTCCAACGGTGGGAAGATACTGCCCGTTTCGGCAGACACTTCCGATTTCTCATCAGTCAACTTCTCCTCCCGCACCACATTGGGCATGGAAGGCAGATAGTCTTCCAACTTGAAGTTCTTGAACGCTTCATCGTTCTCAATGTTTTTGAATTTCTTGCTCATTGTTGTTTCTTTTTAAAGTGAATACTTGTTGGTCTGTATGCGCATAGTTGACCGTTTGTCGAGAGCAAAGTAAGAGGCTTTAGTTCAGGCAGTCAAGGACTTGGATTCTGTTAGGCAATTTTGTGTGGTTTTGCCTTATGGCGGTATAAACAATGGTGCGGACTTCTTCGATTTGCCGGACATGAATCACAGGAAGAATAAAGATGTATTTACAGGTAAATTTGAATTAAGCCCTTATTTTGTTCTTGGCATTCTTGTTAAAATCCCCAATTAAGATGATAACGATAATTAGTACCCCGGACAACCTCTACCAGACCGGTGCCAAATGCTTCCACTTTTAGAAAATCCATTGTCGGATAACTGATTATATATTCCTTTGCGGCAAAAGAAACAATAACAACAAAGAATAATGTATATGGAAATCGTATCAATCGAAAGAAAGACCTTTGAGGCGATGGTCGCCAAGTTCGACCGCTTCGTCCACCGTATGGAAGCCATCTGCCATCGGCACGGAGAAAAGACAATGAGCGAGTGGATGGACAATCAGGACGTGTGCCGGATGCTGAACATCAGTCCCCGCACGTTACAGACCCTGCGGGACAACGGCACGCTTGCCTACTCGCAGATAAACCACAAGACGTATTACCGTCCCGAAGATGTGCAACGTATCGTTTCTGTTGTGGAGAACAGACGAAAAGAAGCGAGATTCAAGGGACGGACGATATAATCTCAGTGCAATAAACGAATTATAATAACAATACCCACTAAATCCAAGTAACATGAACGAATTGATTAACAAAGACAACGAGTGGATAATCCACTTCATGGGCAGCCTTGACCGTCTGCTGGACAACTACGAGCGAATGACTGCCGACTATCGCCCGACACTGGGCGGAGAGCGTTTCTTCACCGACAAGGAGGTGTCGGCACGGCTGAAGGTGAGCCGCCGGACACTCCAGGATTACCGCAACGAGGGACGGATATCCTACATCCAGTTGGGTGGCAAGATTCTCTATCGCGAGTCGGACATCGAGAAGATGCTGCTTGACGGCTACCGATCCGCCTACCGACAGACGGCCATCTGATTTTCTTGAAGGAGCGCAGTTTGCCGTCTGCCTTATGACTTGCGACAGCAAAAACAAAAAGGAACGGCTTACGGATAAAGCATCAATGCTACGCTTCGTCTGTAAGCTGTTCCTGAATTTTCATCTGATTTCCCGTCAGTCACTTGTTTCCGTTGCCGGATGCTTTTTCTGCGTATGGTCGGTAGAGGCAAGGTTTTCGGGCTGAATACGCTCCGCAGGAGGAAGATTCCGCCCGAAACGGCATTGCCGCCTGACCTTGCCGCTGCCATCAAAGCCATGCGCTACCTTTGCATCCGAGCATCGGGAACAGGCGACTGGCGGAATGAACCTCAACTATACCATAGGTTGCGCCCTCTGCCACAGGAGAGAAACAATGTTATCGGAGTTTCTCTCTTGGTGGCGCTAATTTCATTTATTACAAACCGTCTAAACAATGCACTTTCTTTACTGTATATCCTGAATGCAATGGCTATAATCATTTCAAGGTTATAAACGTCATAACTGATACCATCCGTTTGCCTGACATACTTCATCGTATCAAACTCGTTCAGTTCCTTGTTCTTGTAAATCGCATGAATTGCCTTCCGAACATCGCATGAGAACACCCCGAACAAGTCGGCAATCTCAAATAGAGTCATCCACACGGTTGTAGTAGGCATACTCACCACACCACCTTCACTGATTGTAATAATTCCTCTTTCCATACTCATCCCATTACTTTAGCCATCATGTCCTTTACATTGTTCATATCGCGCAGAATGGAGGAATCCAATACGCGGGCATAGTGCTGGGTCATCTTGATATTGGAGTGACCGAGCATTTTGGCCACGTTCTCAATGCTCACGCCATTGGCGAGGCAGACCGAGGTAGCATACGAATGCCGGGCTGTGTGAGTGGTCAAGGTCTTGTTTATCATGCACAAATCAGCAATTTCTTTCAGATAGCTGTTCATTTTCTGATTACATGGAACAGGCAGCAACACATTTTTCTTTTGGCAAGTAGGATGTGTTGCGTACTTTCGGAGAATGGCCAGTGGGATATCAAGTAAAGGGATGTTGCACATGTTCTTGGTCTTCTGGCGAGGCTTGCGAATCCAAAGATTTCCATTGTGGTCTTCCACGATATGTTCGGGAGCCAGTTGTTGTACATCAATGAAAGCTAACCCGGTGAAAGCGGCGAAAATAAAAACATCGCGCACAACGATGATACGCTCTAAAGGAAACTCCTTGTGATAGATGGTGAGCAGCTCATCCATTGTCAGGAACTCACGGATAACCTCCTTCTCGTGGAACTTTATACCGATGAATGGGTCTTTGGCTATCCATTCGTTGGCAAGGGCGAGATTGGTTATCTTCTTTAGACACTTCATATAGCGGATAACCGTATTCTGCTGACAGGACTTTTCCGTTTTGAGGTAGAACTCAAAAGCACGTACCAATTCGCCGTTGACTTCTGCCAAAGGCAAATCCTCTTTCCCGTATTTCAACTTGATAAGTTCTGCCAGATAACGCTTGCAGCTCTCGTAACGGCGCACGGTAATCAGGGCGTAGTCCTTACCTACAAGTTCACGGCACTGGTCGTTGTGTTCCTGCATCGTGCCGATGATGGTACGGACAATCTCCGGCTCTTTGTCTTGCCCAAAGAATTTTTCCTGCAACAGGCGGGCGTGAATGGGAAGCCCCTCGCTTTCCAACTCGTTGAAAATGCCGTGCAGTTTGATCCTTGCTTCTTCAATATAAGCATTCAGGTCGTAGGCTTTGCGGCTCTTGCCCTTGGCGCACTCCTTCGCTTGATTCCACAAAGCAGGGTCGATGCTCTTGCGGATGTTGTTTTCCACTCGCGCACCGTTCACAGTGATGCGCATACATACGGAGGCTTCTCCGTTTTTCAGCAGTTTAGCTTTCTTGATGAAGAAAAGCACATTGAATGAGTCTCTTTTCATGTTCCAACAGTTTTATTCGTGGTACAAAAGTAGGAAACCATGCACGCTTTCTTGATACGCAAAACACTGCAAATCAACGCAAAGGAAGACTTCGAGGTGGAGATTCTCGCTCCACCTATTTTGCTCCACCTTTTGGAACACCGCAAACGGTAATATATTGCCGTTTTTTGCGTCGAGCGGGAAAACAAAAACTCCCGATTTCGTTTGGAAATCAGGAGTTTGCTGGGAATTGCTTTTCTTCAAAGTGGTGCCACCAGGAATCGAACCGGGGACACAAGGATTTTCAGTAATTAACTGATATATCTATTTCTAATTGATAATCAATTAAATAGCTATATATCCCAACTCTATGGTTAAAACTCTGGATAAAACAGAGTGCTTTCAAAGTTAATATTAAATTATTAATATACAATCAATAAGACCTTTGCTAAGTGTATGTTGAGTATTGTACTACTTTAGGTATTACAACTCTATTATCATGTACAATAGCCAATATAGTCCAGAAGAGGGGTATTGTTAGCTACTGTGGCATCACCAGTCTACTTTAACCTGAATGTAGGTAGCTCTTTCTTATCTGGTACTATCTGTACAAATGAGAGTGTCCAAGCATCTGTGTCAAGTGTACCTATCCACTTCTTATTGCTATTGGTCAGTACCACTTCATTGCCATTCCTTTGATAGCTGAAAGTCTCTTCTTTAGGGCTTATATAGGATTCCTCTGTGTCAGATGATTCCTTTCCAAATAAAGTTTTACATTTACATTTTCTTGCTACAGGCTTCTTTATACTCTACAGCCTCCTTGCATCCTAATTCTACGGCTCTTGACAAGTAACCATAAGCGTCGGCATACTCCTCTTTACTCTTAGCTTCCAAAAATAGTTTTTTGCCTATTTCAAATAAGTTTTGAGCCTCTTTTTCAGCTATAATACTTTCATTATCAGTAGTAGTCTTTTCCATAGCAATCTTACATTGTTCCATAGCCTTTTGAGCTTTAGAATTGCCATGTTTGCTATATGCCATCTCGAATAATTTATAAGCCTCCTCATATTCTTCTGAATAATAGGCACAATAGCCTTTCTGATATATCAAATCACTCCATTTCCCTAAAGCTCCTTTAAACACAGCATTTAACTTAATACATTTGTCACAATATAGTGACGCAATATGGTAATTAGGAGACTTGGATGTCACCTCCTTTGTAAATTTAAGTTGATACTCTTCATACTCTTGTTCTGCTTTTTTATAAGCCTCTGTTGCCATTTGCAGTGGTGCTAACATATCTCCGTAGTTGAAAGCTTTGAATTGAGTATTATTGCTGTAATTGAACTGAGCATTGACCTCTACTGTGGTCAGCAGCATCACTAAAATAGTTATTATCTTTAATGATGGTAGAACTGAGTGTTTTATCATTTAGCTAAATAAATTTTAAGTTTATCAAAGTCTATAATCCACTTGTTGGCTCTCAGGAAAGGTATTCCAAGATTACATGCCTTGTTTCATAGTTCATCCTCAATATGCTTTATGTCATTGTATTCATCTATAATGGGAAATGCTCCAAAGCATTCTTTTCCACCCAGTTGAAAGGTTGTCCCATGTATTTGGCTTTTGATGTTTCTTACCTCTTGAACCTATCACAGAACCATTATCTTCAAACTTAGTGAAAGGTTTGATGAAGTGCTTGCATCAGTGTATAGCATTTTCTGCATAGCTTAGTTGCCTAACATGGCTTGTATCAAGCTCATTATGAGTGCTGCAATTATAACTGTTATCCAAAACTCTTTGGTCAGTATGGCACTCTTCTCCTTTACTATTTTGAGTTTATCTTTCACCTCTTGTGGTAGCTTTTTTATCTCACTATCTGTGAGAAAGTTCACTACTTCTTGAGCAACTTTATCAAGTTCCTCTTCTGTCATTCCATCAAGTTTCTCAATGGTTAATGACTTTAATTCTTCATGTTTCATACTATTGTTGAGTTAAAATTTATAATATTATTTGCATTTCATTGAAGTCTATAATCCACTTATGCTCAATCAAAAAGTCTGTACCGAGTATTCCATGCACTTGTATCCCACTTTCAACTTCCATATCCTTAAAGGCTTCAAGAAGTGGCTTTACACAGAATTTTGGATTAAATGACTGACCTTCAAAAGAGAAAGGTAATGTAATCACATCCACCTTATACTTGATTCCATCTATTCCATTGATATTACGATTCCCTACAGGAGTTATAATTTCTTTGAAATATTCTTTTACATTACTGTCAATCAGACTGCATGTACTTCCTGTATCAATGATGAAGCAGAGGTGCTTGCCCTCTACTTCAACAGGGATAATAGGTAGCCGAGTTTTATTCAATCCATAATTGAGATGATAAATCATATTTGTTTAATGGGATAGAGTTTGTTTTTTAATTAAGTTCCCAGTAGTATTAGAAAAGGAACGACCTTAAGCAGGGTATGAAATTTTTGAAGTTCAAGTATATTGTGATGATGTTTTTCTACCATAATTTCTCATTTTAGGTAAGACAGAATATCTGTTAGTTATTTCCTAAGTTTTCAAATTCAGCAGCATTAGCACTATCATCATCCCACATACTTTCACCCCAAGCTGTACCTGTATCTGCAAGTGGTGACTTAACCATTTGAGGCTTAGTCCTGTCTATTGCAGTAGGTGATAATATCTGCGGTCTTATATTGATGAACTTGTCATTATTGGCATCTGATGTTTTTTGAGCCCTTTTGTTATCAATATTTTGAGATACTTTATTGCCTGTGTCTTGAGCTTTTATACTTTTGAACGAATTAGTAAACTTATTGAATTTCTCATTCAAGCCATCATTGGTTATTATAGTCAGACAAATGATAAAGTTATCTTTCCAGAACATTACTCCTTTCTGGGCATATCCCTTTGTGGTGCATGTCATCACATATCCAGGGTATTCATTATAGCTGAATCTAATAGGCTTATAATTAGAGAAATTAGCCATACTCTCTTTCATAAGTTTTTCAATGCCATGAGCTAATTCCTGTTTGGATAAATCCTTATATCCAACAGGTAGGCGATTTACTATAATTTGGTAAGCTGTCATTTTATTGGGGTCATCCTCATTTATTATTCCTCCATAATTTATAAAGGAATTACCATGTACATGTTGTGACACATCCTTTAATTTACATGGAGCCTTAATAGCAAAGCCACATACTTGAAAATATTGATATTCATCTTCTGAAAAGGAATAAGTAGAATCAAGCAAAGTGGTATCTGTTTGCTGTAGAGCATTATGCATATGTTCTTTTGTCTGTGTCTTGAATTGACATGAGCAGAGCAAAAAAGCTAACGTGAGAATAATACTTGTTTTCATCTTATTTTTTATTTAAAAGGTTATACACTAAAGCAATAATTGCAAGAGCAATAAATATTAAGAAACCAATACCAACAACAAGGTTTATGATGGAGAACAACCAAGCAAGTAATGGTAATAATGCAATTATTCCAACTCCCATTAGAATCATTCCCAAGCAACCTCCATAAGAGCTATCTTTAGAACTTCGTATAATCCAGAATCCTAACGGAAGAACAATAAGTGCAACAATGAATCCAATACCCACTTCACTTCCTTGTGGTAATCCTATGTTTGGAAAATCACGTATTCTCCCTCTTGGCTCATAGGCATATAAAGGAGTGAATAAAGTCAAGCTGCACAATGATAGAATATATCTTTTTTCTATGTTATGAATTTGAATAACTCTTGGGGGCTTGAAACTTGCAATCTTCATTTCTATATTCTTTTTGTTGCCATACCACAAAAAAGAAGGTGTGATACTTTCCTGTTCAAGTCCAAGGTATCACCACAACACCTACAATCACAAACAGGGAAAGCCCACACCTTATGGTATGAGCATTCACTTGCTTACTGCTGTGATTGTTAGTCTTCTAAGTGGTGATTTTAGGACTATCACAAGTAAGAAGCAAACACTTCTTTTTCCAATATGTCTTTGTTAAACCTTTACTTCATTGGCAATTACTTTAATTATTCCTGCTACAAAGATACTACTTTTCAGCAAGAACCAATCATGTAAAAGCCACTTTTTCAAAGTTAAACTCCAACATATCAGACACCATAGGCATGGGCTGTACCTTATTGCATACAAAGGTACTCTTATTCCATGTTATTAATGTAGGATAGTTTAAGTAAAATTCTGTTGCAAACAATACAACAATGAACTTTACTGATAATATTCATTCATTATAGGTATAGTACATCAAAGCTCCAACCAGCAATAAGTTGGAGCTTGTACAACATTAAACTACAGACATGGGCTGTTACCAGTCCAATACCTTAGCCATTATGAATAGACCAATAAAGAACATGGCTATCTCCCTTAAGATACTTAATACAATATCCATTTCTTAAAGCTGTTATTTATTCAACAAAACTCAATACAAGTGGCCTTCTTATGGTCAAGAAGAGGACTAAGTTAAGGATGAGGGAATAAAATACATACCCCCCCCAAACTTCCTTAAACAAACCTCTTCCTGACCATAATAGCCAACTTGTCTAATAACTAAATGCACATCTAACTCTGTTTTTATATAGAAAATTTTCAAGTTGGATGTGCAATTCTTGATTACCCTCCTTGTCCTTATAACAGGTGTACTCACTTTCCTATAAATCAAACAAGAGAAGAGAGTACAATCCTGCTCTGCTGTAAAGCTTATATGTTACAATATATAATATCTATAGCTTAGTGCGCAGATGTCGATTTTTTACCTTAATTCCTATAAGACAGTCCAGTATTTTTCGACACAGCAAGAATTTCCTATCATAATGGATAAGAAAAGCAAGGAGAGGGAAAAGATTACTAATCAAGGTGATTACTGGATAAACCAGGAATACTCATTTTCTCCATAGAGGGCCTTGTTAAGTCCCTCAGCAAGTCGGGTGGCATTGTAGGCTCTATCCAAGAAATTATCAATATAGCTACTTTTGTTTGCACCTGTAAGCAGGTTATACACATTCCACATGTTGATTCCACTATTAGGGTCTTGAAGGGCAAAGTTTTCATCATGATAATATGCCTTAGCTACAAGGTTCACTTGGGTATCAGTCATAAGCATCTGGGGAAGCCTTTTCTTCTGTTCATTAGGCAGGTATTGATATAATCTGCTCTTGCCCAAGAACTGTGCAAACTGATGCTCTGTCATGTAACTGTCCTTGAAGGCTGACATATAATAGAGATGCTTTGAGATATTATAATCTTGGAACAGATACATAGCTGATGCAAACAGGTCATTGATGCTCATCACCTTTAGCTCTGACTTGTAACCATCAGTAGATACACACATATTGCAGCATACCATATTCTTGAAGCCAATGAACACCTTGAATTTCTCCATTCCTTTCCTGCTATAAAGATTCTCATGGTTGTATGCCCTTACACCACCTATTGTAAGGTTCAATCTGTTACCTGCAATATCCTCATGAATGGTGGGTATCTCAAAACAGAACATCATTCTTTCATAGTAGATGGTCTTGTCAGTTTCCAACAAGTCCTTTACTGGCTTATGGATGGCTTCTGGGGTTCTTCCCTTGATTACATGGCTTACCCTTATGGCTGGTTCTTCTATAGTTTCATGGGGAAATACCCTGTTGGCAGCTTCCCAGACTGATTCTATAAAAGCAGGATGGCTGATGGTTATCTCATTGTCCTTGCTGAATACTGGTACCACACAGTCATTCTTCAAATGCTCAATGGTGACTTCTTTAGTGTTAGCCTCAATGAAAGGTAACTTATTGCCTCTTCCTGACTGTAACACCTCTGGCTCTATTGTCTCTATTGGAGTAATGACCTCCGCATCATACTTCAAACTTCTTTTCACTCTACTTGGATAAACCATGTTAGCCCTGACAGGCTGTAACTGCATTGCTTCCATATCTTATGAAATTTGGGTTATAGTTAATACTCTTGTTCTTAATCTCCTGCAACTCTGATTTCTTGTTCATAAAGTCAGATGTTAGCTGCTGATACCACTCAGGATATTGGTGGTAGATGGAAGTAAGTTCTTCAATACTTTTGGCTTGAGTAATCTTACTTCTAATCATTTCCACAGTGACCCCATCATTGCACCAGTCATTGATGATTTTCCCTGTAATGGGCGTTATCATGAAGTCTGGTTTGTTAATGAAAAGGTTTGTCCTGTCCTTAGACACCACACACTGATGCTTCATGTTGATGTCAAAGACAATGGTAAATTCATAGTCTATTCCATCCCTCATGACTGCCTTTAGTCCTACCTTTTCAGGCACCATCTTGCCATTCTTCTCATTCAGCACATAGTCCTGCTTGCACCTCATGGTACAGATGATGTGCCTCTCACTTTGCAGTATCTTCTGCATGAAAGCATTCATCCTTGGAGTAATCTTCTGCCAGTTGGTGAATGAGTTTCCTTGCAGGTTGGCATGATACTCCAACAAATTATCCCAGCATTGGGAAATGGAATCAATGATAATCACTTCCATGCCTGCATCCTCACATACCTTTATGGCTTCAATGTATGTTTCAGGAGTAAAATTATCTTGAAGAGGCAACACATTATAGTCCCCTAAATGAGCATAGAGGTCTGCACTTCCATTTTCACTGTCAATGACTGCAATCTTACTCCAGTCATTGCAAAGTCCATAAGCCAACAATAAGGCTGAGTAGGTCTTTCCTGACCCTGCACAACCTTGCAAGGCTAACTTGATTTTAGCCTGCTTCTTGGATGATTTTCTTAAATTCATCATATCAAATTGACAATTAGTTAAACTCTTTGATAAATAAAAAAGGCAGTAAGCCTTTGACTTACTACCTCTTCAAGACCACCTTGACTATGTTTTAGAGAGTAGCCAGCGTAGGTGCCCCACCATCACCTTTCTGATGGAGCATATAGAACATATCACCTGTATCAGGTGAGCAAACTTGTGATATGACAGGCTGTGATATTTCACCATTAATGAACTTCTCACTCACTGCCCCTGTCTCAAAGCCATACACAAAGAAGCATTTTCCTGTGTGGGGATTCTGCTTCACTTCAATCTTGTTCACACTCATTTTGGACTTAAACTCTTCTACAGTCATAGTTTCCAGAAATTTCAGCTTTTCCATATCTGTAATCATTTAGTTGTTATGGAGGGGAATATCCCACTCCAAAGTAGGGGGAGGGAGGTTGTGGTGGTTAAACTCTCTTTGTGGCTATATTATAGTCAGAAAAATAAAAAAATTAATTTAGAAATAACCTCAACAGACAGTAAAAAGAGTAATGTTACAGGATGTCCATATAGAATAATCCCCTGCTTTCTGGGGTGAAAACAGGGGTAGTGGTTTGATACTCTGCTTATGGAAATATAAACAAGTCTAATGGGTTGATGCTTCCTGCAATGTACTGCATAGGCTCAGGCAAATCTAACGGGTTTAGTCCTAATATCTTGTCATTGGCACCAGTTCTTGATGTCTTAAAGAAACAGCTAAAAAAGTCAGACAGCACATTATCAGAAATGTCTGTTTTTCTTAGTTGGACTCTAAATACCTCTTTTAACTTATCAAGTTTCTCTTGCGTGCTAACAATCCCTATATTTCTTTCACCTAAATGAGATTGAATGTTATGATAGTCAAATTTAGCCAGCACATCAGCTTTAAAGGCATTGTCAAATGGCATAATATGGAATACTACTTTATTGACATAGTTACGTAATTCTTTTTGATGCTGAAAATGCTCTGCAAGTCCATCAAAAAGGATTTCATTGTCAATATATGGGGACAATTTCTTAAACTCCTTGCATAAGTTTTTTACTTGCTTATCTTGCTCTTTACACAGTTGTTGGTATTGAGTTTCATCTTTTCCCTCTCTACTCCAAGCTAATAATTGGGGCTTTAACGTTGTAACAACATATTCTGTTCTATGTTCTTTATTGCGTCCTTTAATATCAGATATGGAAGTATCATGGTTTTCTTGCTTGATAAGGTTTACGCTTTTATTTATATGATGTCCTTGTTCTAAAAGTTCTTTATATAAATTATCTTTATGTGTATATAAAGAATGTACAAGATACCATTTTTCAGTCAAGGCATCTATATTGAAGAATGATGGCTTAAAAGTCTTTTCAATAGAATCTATCCTTATTATTTTTATAGGATAATCATTATTGTTCACTTTTGCCTTGGCTGAATAGTCAACAAAGGAATCTATAAAGCTACCCAATTCTTCCAATTCTGGATTCCTTTTTATGGTTTCTTTTGTGCTATTCATAAATTCAGCATAAGTTTTAGCTCTGTCAAGAAGTGAGGTCTGATATTCCTCTTTATTTTGAAATTTGCTGTCAGGTGCTTCTTGTGGAATGTCATAGATTATGGTTTCAGACAAATTCCCATTTCTACATCTTCCTGCAATCTGTTCCATTCTTCTTATGGACAGGTAGGTAAAAGGTTGCAAGCGCGATGTAATTGTAATAAGGTGGCATTGGTCTTGAATGTCTATTCCTGCAAAATAAGCACAAGTCATAAACACAATCTTCTTCTGAAGATATGCTTCTTCATTAATGACATTGTCAGCATCTTCAAGATATTCCTTAACCTTATCATTATTTCTTTCACTGCATAGAATGCCACAATTGGATTTGTTTACATCCACAATACCTTTTTTACTTAGTTGTTCCAATATGTTAAGTATTCCATCCAAAGAATTATATGCTACAAGTATCTTGTCATTTGGATTATCAGTCAGCTTCTGCCTTATGATTTCAACCGTCGTATCATCTACATAGTTGGTATAGATAAGGTCTATATTCCTCTTAGGATTATCTTTCCAACGGGTAGTCACTCTTGATTCATTCTCCAATAGGGGATTGGAAAAATCATTCAGTGTTGCAGATACCGCACTTCTATGCTTCCAATCAAATTTGAAGTAGTAGTCCATTACATCTTCCAATTTTGGTCTATAGGCACTATCAGCTTGCATGGTATCAATCTCATCTACCATTAAGAAATAATTGTGATATACATCTATCCCGTTTGATTCAAGAATTTTAATTAAGCGTGGCAAGCTGTCTGCTACTACAAGAAACTTCTTTTTCCAATGATTGTTACTATTCAAATAAGCCTGTACTTGACGTGGCGTTACATTACTTTTAATTTCCTTTATGGGACTTCCAAAATATAATGCATACCCATCACCTTTACTTAGGTTTGCAGATTTACATTTGCTATATGCCAAAGATTTGGTGGGTACTACAATTATGGAATCCCTTTCTTGATTCATTATTTCCAAAGTAGTGGCTCCTAAACCTGTAATGGTCTTATTGATAATTCCAAAAGGAACTCTATCCATTACTTCACCTATTCTTTTTCCTTGTTTAATTGTTATAGTCCACTTTGTATATTCTCCCTTAGAGTCTTTTACCTCATCAAGTGTGACCAATTCTACTCCATCAGTATCATTGAAGTGGGCTTCATTAAGCATGGAAAACTGTGATGGATAGTTGCTGTCCAACTCATAACAAGCTTCTGCAAGTGATTTTATATCTTCAGCCATAGTCTTAAATTTTTAATTTGCACATCCAACTCGAAATGTATATAGTAAAATTCCAAGTTAGATGTGCAAATATACTCATTTTAAAAATTCCAAAGCCTTGTCTATCTGATTATTTTCAAAACTATCAAGATATATCTGAGTGACTTTCTCAGAGCTGTGCCCCAATGATTCACTGATGATTGAAGTAGCCACTCCAGCCCTCTTCAAGACTGTGGCATAAGAGTGTCTTGCACAATAGGTTGTGAGCTTGATAGGTATGTTCAGTTCCTCACCAATGGCTTTCAGAACCTTGTTTACCTTTGTGATGACCTTATGCAACCTATTCAGCTTCTGCTGTTCTGTCTTGTGGGCATTGGATAGAATAGGGAACAAATAACCTTTGCTGTTATCCTTATACCCCTTCAAGACCATAAGAGCCTCATCCTGTAAGGGCAGGTTTATCAGTTTTGAGGTTTTCTTTCTGTGATAGATGAGCCTTCCCTCTGTGATATTCCTGCTTGTCAGGTAAGCCATATCCACGAAGTTAATTCCACCCATAAAATAAGAAAAGGTGAATAAAGCCACTGCAAGCCTTGTATAGAAGTCCTTGCCTTTAGTTGGATAATTTATCACGGCAAGTATCTCATCCTTGCTTAAAGCTCTCTTGGCTGTTTCTTGGTGCAGCTTTGATACCTTGAACTTCTTGAAAGGGTAGTCCTCCTGCTTGACAAGTTCCATGTCTATTGCAAGGTTGAAGATAGTCCTGATGTTTCTGAATCTTATGCCAATGGTGTTCTCTGACTTGCTCTGCTTCCTCAGCCAAGTCTCATATCTCCTCAGCCAGTTGCAATCCATTTCAGAGAAAGGAATATCAAGATGCCTGTTGAATTTGATTAGGGAGTTATAAGTTTGCTGTATGGAGAGCCTGTAACCAGTTCTCTTTTCTTCTTCAAGACGTGACAGATACTGCTTGAACAGCTCTCCAACAGTCACAAGCCTTACAGGATTGGAAACCTTATCAACAAGTGTAGTGGCTGAAAACTCCTTATTCTCTGATTTTAACTCCACTATCTTGCTCTTTACTTCACTTATCTTACTGGATATGAGCTTCTCAAGTAACTCTCTGTCTGGGCAGGTGGACTTAGGCTGGTTCTTCTCAAAATCCCAATACTCTGCTTTGGTAGAAACACCAAGATTGATATACCTTGTCTTTCTGTCCTTGCAGACTTTAATCTTTAGGGGTAACTCTCCTGTTTTCAGGGGTTTGTACTTGTAACAGATAACATCTACTGTAGTCATTTTAGGTAAAACATTGGAGAAAACATTTCCCTGTTTTAGCCATATTTGACCATAAAAAAAGAGCTACATTGCTGTAACTCTCTGATTATCAGTGGTGCCACCAGGAATCGAACCGGGGACACAAGGATTTTCAGTCCTTTGCTCTACCAACTGAGCTATGGCACCATTATTTCTTGTTTGCGGTTGCAAAGGTAGTGAAACTTTTTTAAACTGCAAACTATTTCTAAAAAAAAACACTGATAAAAACATAAGATGCTTATTATCAGTGTTGTTTAATTAAAATTATTTTTCTTTTAGTGGATTCCAACCTTGCGCTTTCAGCTCAAACTCTTGTCCGTCACGGGTAATCAGGGCACATCCCAGCTCCGGTTTGGTGATGTGACCAATCACTTTTATACCTTCTATAGCCGAAACTCGTTCATGCTCTGTTAAAGGTACAGTAAATAATAGCTCATAGTCCTCACCACCATTTAAAGCGCATGTTGTCACATTCATATTCAGCTCTTCCGCCATTACAGCCGTTTGGTAATCAATGGGAATTCTTTCCTCGTAAACGCGGCAGCCGGTATCGCTTTGTGAGCATATATGCAGCAGTTCCGAAGAAAGACCGTCGGAAATATCCATCATAGCGGTGGGCTTGATTCCCGCTTTAGCCAGTTTCTCAATGATATCCTTACGTGCTTCAGGCTTTAACTGACGTTCCAAAATATATTCTTTTCCGGAAAAATCCGGATTTGCTTCTTTTTCTCCTTGGAAAACAGCCTTTTCACGCTCTAGAAGTTGAAGTCCCATATAAGCTCCCCCCAAGTCACCGCTGACACAAATCAAGTCTGTATCTTGTGCGCCGTTGCGATAAACCACTTTGTCCTTGTCCGCTTCACCTATGCAAGTAATACTGATGGCGAGCCCGGTTACGGATGAAGTTGTATCTCCACCCACAATATCTACATGGTGTAGTTCACAAGCCAGTTTTAGCCCATCATAGAACTGTTCTAAATCTTCAATACAAAAGCGTTTGGACAGTGCGATAGAAACTGTGATTTGTTTTGGAGTACCATTCATGGCATAAATGTCCGAGAAGTTTACGATGGCCGATTTATATCCCAAATGTTTCAATGGGGTATAAACCAAATCAAAATGTACCCCTTCCATCAGTAAGTCTGTGGTTACCAATACCTCTTTATCTTTAAATTCCAATACGGCTGCATCGTCTCCCACACCATATTGGGTTTCCGGATTTTTTAACTCGATATCCTTCGTTAGATGTTTAATGAGGCCGAACTCACCTAAGGTCGCTATTTCTGTTCTGTTTATTTCCTGCATGTCCTTAAATTCGATTAATCATTTCACGCATAATGGTAGTCATGCGCGGTTGCGCTTCATCTGCCGCTTTCTGAACCTCTTCGTGTGAAACTTCCACAATTTTTCCCTCCACGCCTAGGTCGGTGATAACCGATACTCCAAACACTTTGATGCCACAATGGTTTGCTACAATAACTTCGGGAACGGTAGACATACCTACGGCGTCAGCTCCAAGAATGTGGAACATCTTGTATTCTGCCGGAGTCTCGAAGGTAGGTCCCTGTGTACCGATATATACTCCTTGTTGTACTTTGATACCTTTTTCTTTAGCGATCTCCAGTGCTTTGTCTATCAGATCTTTGGAGTAGGCTTCACTCATATCCGGGAAACGGGGACCGTATTCAATGTTCTTGCCGTGTAACGGATGTTCGGGAAAAAAGTTGATATGATCTCTGATAATCATCAGATCACCGATTTCAAAGTCTGCATTCGTACCTCCAGCTGCATTGGATACGAACAATGTTTTGATGCCTAATTCACGCATCACCCGTACGGGGAAAGTAACTTCTTTCATGGAGTATCCTTCATAGAAGTGGAAACGTCCCTGCATAGCCATGATGTCTTTATTACCTAATTTGCCGAAAATCAATTTACCGCTATGTCCCTCTACGGTTGAAACAGGGAAATTAGGGATATCTTTGTAACTGATCTCGTATTTATCGGTAATTTCGTGTACCAGGCTTCCTAAGCCGGTACCTAATATAATAGCAGTTTCGGGACTGGTATGCATCTTTTCTCTAAGAAAAGTTGCTGTTTCTTGAATTTTTTCTAACATAGTCGGTTATATTTGAGTTAAACAGTTCTTGTTGGTCTTGTAAAAAGACTACCTCAATGGGCAGCATATATATATAAGGTTTTAGCGCTTCGTCCATCAGTGGATGGGCTGCTAGTCGTACAGAGTCTTTTTCAGTGGTGATAATCATGCGTTTACCTTCCGGAAGTTTCATGAAACGCTTCTTTATCAGTTCCATATCTCTTGCTGTAAAGTCATGGTGGTCACTGAAAGCCAGTGACTCAATGTGCTCATTGTATGGTGATAAATCTTGAATGAGTTTTGCTGGGGAGGCTATGCCTGTCACCAATAGGATATGCTTGTCTTTTTCTATCTCTTTTAATGAAACTGCATTCCCTGCTGTAAACAACGGATGCAGCTTGCCGTATGCTAATGTTGTGAAGTAGAGCTGCTGATAGGGGTAAAGTTCCATTTGCTTGCTTAAGACTCTTAAATCCATAGGGGTGATGTCCTTAGGACATTTAGTGACAATGACAATATGTGCCCGGCTTTTTCCGTTTTCAGGTTCGCGCATTCGTCCGGCAGGCAGCAAGGTGTCTTCGCAAATCAGTCGGTGGTAATCTACTAATAAGATGTTTATTCCGGGCTTTACATATCGGTGCTGGAAAGCATCATCCAAAATAATCACTTCTGTTCCAGGGGCGATGTGACTATTGCATAACTGCTCTATGCCATGACAACGGTCCCGGTCTACTGCCATATGGATATCCGGAAACTTCTGTTTCATTTGGAAAGGTTCGTCACCTATCATCTGTACGGACGTATCCGGTCTGGCAAGTACAAAGCCTTTGGATTTGCGTTTGTAGCCGCGGCTCAGTACGGCTACTTTGTAATCTTTCTGCAATAATCTTATCAGGTATTCTGTATGGGGGGTCTTTCCGGTTCCGCCTACGGTGATGTTGCCTACCGAGATGACCGGAATATCAAACTTACGTTCTTTGTATATTCCCCAGTCAAACAATTTATTACGCAGCCATACACCGGTTCCATAAATCCATGAAACCGGATATAGCCACTTGTTTATCTTGATAAGATTACCTTCCATGTGCAATTTATTGGATATTAGGGTCAAACGGCATACGTGCCTGTATACAGTTGGCGTCTTTTATGTTCTCCAGCGCCTTGAAGCTGTTATAATAGCTTCCCAAATATTCTTTAATTTCGCTGTTTATATAATGTTTTTTCTGATTGCCCAGCAGGCTTGCGAAAATATTTTCTTTTTCAGGATAGCCGATAATACTGTAATTTTCGATACCGGCTTGGGTGGCGGCGGCATTCAATGCTTTGTCTATACCTCCCAGCTCGTCTACCAGACCAAGGTCTTTTGCCATGGCACCGGTCCATACACGGCCTTCAGCAACTTTTTCAATAGCCTCTGTAGACATTTTTCTACCTTCAGCGCAACGGTTTACGAACAACTTGTATCCTCGGTTGACATAGTTCTGCATTAATTCTTGTTCTGATGCATTTAGCGGGCGGGTGAGAACCGGACCTAGGCTGGCACCCAGATCAGCCATTTTATTAGTTTTCACTACATCAAAATTTAGTCCTAAAGTTTCAGTAAACAGTTTCTCACCTGAATACATCATGCCGAATATGCCGATAGAACCAGTCAGCGTAGTCGGGTCAGCGAAAATGCGGTTTGCAGCGCAGGAAATGTAATAGCCTCCTGATGCAGCATAATCTCCCATAGAAACGATTACCGGTTTTTTCTCTTTCAGTCTTACTACTTCACGCCATATTTGATCTGAACCGTATGCGCTGCCACCCGGTGAGTTGACGCGTAATACAACAGCTTTTACGTCATCGTTGTCACGTAATTTGCGCAGGTCTTTACACATCTTTTGTACATCAATACAATCTTCTGTGGAACTGCCGGGAGCATCCAGGATCTCGCCGTATGCATAATATACGGCTATTATATTTCCACTTTTGTCTTTGGGCACATTTTTCTTGACGTTTATCATGTCTTCTATGAAAAGACTGTTCAGTTTGTCGTCTTCGTCACGACCGCTTAATTGTTTCAGATAGGAAATAACCTCATCTTTATACATCAGGGTATCTGCCAGTTTGCATTGAATATATTCTTCTGCCTGACAAAAATCCATATATCGGTCAGCATAAGCATTCAAAGTATCTGTCGGGATGCGTCGTGAGTCGGATACATCTGCAAGAATACGATGCCAGACAGATTCCAGACATTCGGTCATCTGTTCGCGGTTGGCCGGACTCATTTCTGTAGCGATAAACGGTTCCACGGCTGATTTGTAAGTACCCACTCTGAATACCTGTACTTCCAGTCCTAGTTTGGAAACCAGATTTTTGAAGAAAACAGGTTGCATGCCTGCTCCGTGCCATCCAATACTTCCTTGCGGATTGATAATTATTTTATCGGCTACGCTGGAAAGATAATATATCCCCTGTGCATATTGGTCTGCATAAGCAACGATGAATTTGCCGCTTTCTTTGAAATCCAGTAATGCATTGCGTATTTCCTCTAAGGAAGCGTATGATGCTTCCAAATAAGAAGGTTGGATATAAATACCCTTGATTTTGTCATTGTCTTTTGCCTTCTTGATAGAAGCTAGAATGTCATCCAAACCGTATGCTTCAAATTCTTCTCCCAAAAGTTGTTGGAGTGGGTTTTCCTGTACACGTTCGGACAAACTGCCTTTAAAGTCGAGTACGAAGATAGAGTTGTCTTTCACCACCGTTTCAGTATCCGATGAGGCGACTATGCCAACCAGAGTGATAATCCCTAGTATAGTGAACACTACGCCTGCCAGAATGACGCCGATGACGCTGGCAAACGTAAATTTTAGAAAATCTTTCATTGAATGTGTTGTTTTAATGTTAATAATTAGCTAACAAAAATAGGTTATTGCATTGAAAAAAGCAAAAAAAGTGAACTTCTTTTGTTACCTGTTTGTTCTTCATTTATAATAACCCATAAATACGTCGTTTTATATGACAAAAAGTTTTAAGGAGGCTCTGAAAGCCCGTCGTACATTTTATCGGATCCAAAACAAATCGACATTGTCTGATAAAGAAATAAGAGATTTAATTCGTTTTGCTGTAGAATTTGTCCCCTCAGCTTTCAATTCTCAAACCACTCGTGTTGTGTTATTAACAGGTAAGGCACATGAAAAGTTGTGGAACATTGTAAAAAATGTCTTGCGTAAGCGGGTTCCGGCTGAGGTATTTGGCAAGACCGAAGAAAAGATTGATGGCTGTTTCGCTTGTGGATATGGTACTATTCTCTATTTTGAAGATATGGCTATCGTTCGCTCTTTGCAGGAAAGTTTCCCCACTTATAAAGATAATTTCCCTATCTGGGCAGAGCAGACCGATGCTATGCATCAGTTGGCAGTCTGGACCATGCTGGAAGATGCAGGAATGGGGGCGTCTTTGCAACATTATAATCCGCTGATTGATGATGAAGTACGTAAAGCTTGGAATTTGTCTGATGACTGGAAATTGATAGCGCAGATGCCATTCGGTGTGCCTGTTACACAACCGGGCTTTAAGGAAGTGATGTCATTGGATGAGCGTGTTTTTGAATTTACTGATTAAAATTCATGTCTTATCTTTTGGCTTATTAGGGGAAAATAAGCATCTTTGTGTGCAATAAAAACAAAGATGTGCTATGAAAAAATTATTATCACTTCCCCCTAATCTGGTGGAATGTTTTCATGATATAGAGAAAGCGGACCAGACAGAGTGGTTTTGTACTTCCGATCCTATAGGTAGTAAGCTAGGATCAGGCGGGGGGACTGCATGGCTGTTGGAGGCTTGTTGTCAGAAAGTAGCTCTTGACAGCGATTTTCTTACTTGGCTGGGAAAAGAAAAACGTATTTTACTTCATGCAGGCGGGCAGAGTCGTCGTTTGCCCGGATATGCGCCATCCGGCAAAATTCTTACTCCCATTCCTGTATTCCGGTGGGCCAGAGGACAACGGCTGTCACAAAATCTGCTTTCCCTCCAGCTCCCTTTATATGAACAAATCATGGAGAAAGCTCCGTCTTCTCTTCATACATTGATTGCAAGTGGAGATGTTTATATCCGTGCGGGCCAACCGCTTCAGACTATTCCTGATGCGGATGTGGTGTGTTACGGTTTATGGGTAGATCCTAATCTGGCAAAAAACCATGGTGTTTTTGTTTCTTCACGGGCTACTCCCGATAAGCTTGATTTCATGCTTCAAAAACCTTCGGTGGAGGAATTGGGGAAATTAATGCAAACCCATCTTTTTCTGATGGATATCGGAATTTGGCTGTTAAGTGACCGTGCGGTTAGTCTGTTGGTAAAACGATCTTATAAGGAAGGAAAACTCTCTTATTATGACATGTATTCTGATTTCGGACTTACATTGGGAGAGCACCCGCGTATGATGGACGATGAACTTAACAAGCTGAGTGTGGCTATTCTGCCGTTGCCCGGAGGGGAGTTTTATCATTACGGAACCAGTCGTGAACTTATTTCTTCTACATTGGCAGTACAAAATCTGGTAAACGACCAGCGGGAGATTATGCACAAGAAGGTAAAACCGCATCCGGCCATGTTTGTTCAAAATGCTGAGGTAGGTTATCAACTTACCTCACAAAATTCGGAAATATGGATAGAGAACAGTTATGTAGGAGCAGGATGGAATATCCATCACCAGACCATCATAACAGGGGTTCCCGCTAATAATTGGAACCTAGAGGTTCCGTCCGGTGTGTGTATTGATGTGGTTCCTTTTGGAGAATCTGGCTATGTAGCGCGTCCATACGGCTTCAATGATACTTTCAAGGGAGCTTTGGCTAAGGAAGAAACATATTATCAAGGAATGTCTGTAGGTGAGTGGTGTGCTGTACGCGGCATTTCGGTGGAAGAAATAGAAAACGGTCACGACTTGCAGGCCGCGCGTTTGTTTCCGGTTTGCTCATCTGTAGAGGAATTGGGAGCAGTTATGCGCTGGATGGTCTCTGAACCGGCATTACAGCAAGGAAAAGAAATATGGCAACGCTGTCGTAAGTTATCTGCCGATGATATATCTGCTTATTCTAATCTTTATCGTCTGGCAGAACAGCGTGAAGCTTTCCGGATAAAGAATTGGCCGGCATTGGCGCATAATTATGAACGAAGTGTCTTTTATCAGCTAAATTTGGAGAATGCTGCTGGAGAATTTGCTCGGTATGATCTGTCGTTGCCTGAGCCTTTATCAGAATCGGCTCCGCTGATGACACGTATCAGTGATAATATGTTCCGTGCCCGGGTGCAGCAGCTTAAGGGGCTGGCTTATCGGGAATATGAGAATGAGGCTTTTCGTTTGATGCGCGACGGACTTACTGCTTCGGCTTTAGCCAAGAGGCAGCAACCGCATTTGTCAGTGTACTCCGATCAGATTGTCTGGGGGCGTAGTCCGGTCCGTATTGATCTGGCCGGCGGATGGACGGATACTCCACCTTATTGCTTGAATGAAGGGGGGAGTGTGGTGAATATTGCTATTGAGTTGAACGGGCAGCCTCCTCTACAAGTTTACGTGAAACCCTGTCGGGAGTATAAGATAATTCTTCGTTCTATAGACTTAGGCGCTATGGAAGTGGTTACAACTTACGGGGAGGTAAGGGATTTCATGCAAGTGGGATCCCCATTCTCTATACCTAAAGCGGCATTGGTGCTGGCAGGTTTCCAGCCGGGCTTTTCCACCGAATCGTATGTTTCATTGGAAGAGCAGTTGAAGGCGTTTGGCTCCGGAATGGAAATCACTCTGCTTTCTGCGATTCCTGCGGGCTCCGGTCTGGGTACAAGTTCTATTCTTGCATCAACTGTGCTGGGGGCAATCTCTGATTTTTGCGGACTGAACTGGGATAAGAACGAGATATGTAACCGTACGCTTATTTTGGAACAGTTGCTGACTACCGGAGGGGGGTGGCAAGATCAATACGGAGGTGTGCTTCGTGGAGTGAAATTATTGCAGACTCATGCAGGTATGGATCAGAGTCCGTTAGTGCGCTGGTTGCCCGATTATTTGTTTACAGGTGGCGAATATCAGAAGTGCCATTTGCTTTATTACACGGGAATTACCCGTACAGCCAAAGGAATTTTAGCTGAAATCGTGCGTAGCATGTTCCTCAACTCCACAGAGCATTTGTCTATACTTGGCGGTATGAAGGGGCATGCTCTTGACTTGTACGAAGCCATTCAGCGTGGGAATTTCGATGAAATGGGGCGTTTGGTTGGTAAAAGCTGGAAGCTGAACCAAGCGTTGGATCCCGGCACTAATCCCGAGGCAGTTGAGACTATCATTCGCCGGATTGATGATTATTGCCTGGGATATAAATTGCCAGGTGCGGGGGGAGGCGGCTATCTTTATATGGTGGCTAAAGATCCTGAGGCTGCTATACGTATTCGAAGTATTCTTACTCAGAACCCACCCAACAGTTGTGCCCGTTTCGTTGATATGGCTTTGTCCGACAAAGGCTTGCAAATTAGCCGAAGCTAGTTATAACTGAATAGAGTTGGGAAACCAGCCGGGTGATATTTTCTTTAGCAAACTCCGGTTCCATTGCCTTCTCCAGGGTGATGGGGCCGGGGGCTATAGAGAATATACCTTTGAATCCCGCTTTGTTTAATTCCGGCAGGTTTTCTATACTGCCTGCCAGTACAATAACGGGAATATGTTCTTTTTGTGCTTCCTTTAGTATTCCGTATGGTACTTTTCCCATAGCTGTCTGCCGGTCTGCTTTTCCCTCGCCCGTAATAATGAGGTCTGCTCCTTTTATTTTTTCGGAGAAGTCGATGGCTTTCAATAATAATTCTGTTCCCGGTTTTAGCTCTGCGTTAAAAAAAGCCAGTAGTCCACCACCCATGCCTCCGGCTGCACCTGCACCGGGGTAGTTCGTGATATCTTTTCCTGTCGTTTTCTTTATAACTTCGGCTAATGATTGCATGCCTTCATCCAGTCTTTGCACCATATTTGAATCGGCTCCTTTTTGTTGTGCAAAGATATATGCCGCTCCGTCAGGGCCGTAGAAAGGGTTGGCTACATCACATGCTACCATGAAGTGTGTTTCTCTTAGTGCGGGGTGAATACCGGATGTGTCTATGTTTGCCACGGCTTCCATTATTTGGCCTCCTGTACCTAAGGTATGCCCTGATTTGTCTAGAAAGCGGAAACCTAGTGCCTGTAGCATTCCTAATCCTGCGTCATTAGTCGCGCTTCCGCCAATACCGATTATAAAATTTCTGCATCCTTTGTTTAATGCGTCTTTTATCAATTCTCCTGTACCAAAGGTTGTTGTCAGCATAGGATTTCTTTGTTCCATAGGTACGAGAGGTAGTCCGCTGATGGCAGCCATTTCTATAATAGCTGTTCTGCCATTGCCGGACAGACCGTAATGTGTTTTTGTCATTTTCATTAGCGGTCCATGTGCCGATAAGGTTATATATTTCCCTTTAGTGGCTGTGATGAGTACGTCCAGTAAACCTTCACCGCCATCAGCGATGGGAATAACTGAAGTGTGGCAGGAAGGATTTATGCTTTTGATACCTTTTTCGGCAGCTTTTCCTGCTTCTGCTGAAGTTAGACAGCCTTTGAATGAATCGATGGCGATAATTATTTTCTTCATTGTATATCTTTATATAGTGCAAATCTACTGAAAATTTTTCTTCTTTAAATAGAACAGGTTGTCTTTTATTTGTGGATTGGAATATGTGTAGCTTGATGGATAAAGTAGATGTTTTTTGCTTTTGTTTGGGTGTAAGTATTGGTTCTTGAAGTTGATGGTGTTTCCGAACAACCGTCGAGATGTAAGAAAATGATTTTTTTCTTCTCTGCATTTCCTTGCTTGGAGTTTTTCCCCTGTGTTTGCGGAGTCAGCACTTTTGAGAGCTCTGTGGTTTGTGTTTCGTAACCTGTCCGGTTGTCC
>ENA-UEPS01000343-UEPS01000343.1-human-gut-metagenome-genome-assembly--contig:-NODE-343-length-41899-cov-6.601526_pt1 | contig 41899 bp, 70 predicted proteins | sample MGYA00242904_ERZ507924 | MGnify/ENA primary metagenome ERZ507924 (study PRJEB26167, sample SAMN06115422) | human gut metagenome | host: Homo sapiens | place: China:Sichuan | collected 2014-10-16...
CTCAAAGTTTGTTAGTCTCGTGTTAGCTTATCAAACTTAAAAATTCAACTTTTCAAGTTTTGGCTGTATGTAAAAATAACACATTTTGTGTCGTTTTACAATGCGGTTATCTTCCGCATGACCAACTCATACTCTTTCGGGTATGCAAGCTTTATGGCGCTCATGTGCTCATCAAGCACTTCCATCAAGCCTCCAAAGGGCGCGGCGCTGGCAGCTTCCACGAACTCGCTTTGCGGATTTGCTTTTGTGGAGTATGCCGCCGGGTACGACGCGGGAGGCAGCGCTTGAGTCTGCATTTCTGCCGGCGCCTGCTTTTCTTCCAGCTCATTCCTCACGGTGCAGAGGGCGGCAAGTTTTTCCACGCTCTGCCAGTCCGTCGATCCGCATTTCAGCTTGTGGATATGGGTGTTGATCTCGTCGATGTCCATACTTGCCGCCCTCCTCCCTTATGCGTTGCGCAGAATGTCCGCCGCGCGTTTGTAAGCGTCTCGCTCTGCGCCGGTGGCGTCCTGCATCATGTCCTCAATGTCAGAGATCATGCGATCACGGCCATCCGTGCGGGAGTAGTGTCCGCGCACATAGTGACGGCCACGGTTGGCGTAGCTGTTGCCCCGGTTGTAACCGTTCCCGGCGTCGCGGTTGAAGGATCCGCGCATGTCGGCTTCCCACTCGCCTGTACGGCTGTACTCGCCGCCCTCGCAGTAATCCTCGATGCGGTGAATGTCCAAAATGATGTCCACGATCTCGCCGATCATCTCAACATCGCCCGGAGAGCGATTCTTTTTGTCGGTCAGCTCCATGAGCTCGTCGCACATCTCATCCTTCAGGTGATTCAGTTTATCCAGCATGATTTTATCTCCTTTCTTATGCTACCCGCTCGACGATGAGATTGCTGTTTGCAATGTCGATCGCCTGCGTGCTGGTGTTCTCGACTGCCACGGTCACGCAGCAGCCGCGCGGAACCTCGATAAAGGCGGCGGCGAACACATTAAAGTAGTCCCCTGCTGCCGCCGGGGTAACAATGGCCGTTGCGCTGTTCAGCGGCTCGCCAGCGATTGCCAGCGCTACAGAGATAGCCCCGGCAGTGCCGCCGGTAGGTACCGCGATGTTTCCGCCAAAGCTCACCTTGAAGCGGGCTTTGCACTGGTTTGTCAGGCCGCGCAGGGTCACGATACCCGCGCCCTCACGATGGACGATGCAGGCCGGGCCTTTTACGGCAGTCTCTGTCAAGGGAAGATTTTCCCCGGCGGATACCGTCACGATATTGGGATTCGTAAATTCAGCCATTTTATCGGCTCCTTTCATAAATAAAAGCGCCGGGACTTCTGCCCCGGCGCTCTGGTTTGCAAAATCAGCTCAGGGGCTGAACAGGCTACAAATTGTAGTCAGTTGCCGTTATTTGGTTATGCGCAGCCGTTACAGCCGCATCCGGTGCCACAATTACCGTACTGGTACGGCGCAGGAACCGGGAAGGCAGGAACGGGACGCGGGTTGTAGTAGGCCAGCTGACCGCTCATGTATGCCTTGAGGGTCTCGTTCTGCGCCGCCTGGGAAGCTGCAAGCTGAGCCGCAAAGAGCTGCTGGCTCTGCTCCGCGATCTTGGCGTCCTTTGCCTCGATGCGCTGAGCTGTGAGAGCGTCCAGGATAGCCCGGGCGTTCTGGTTCTGGTTGTCTACGATGTCCCGGGTCGCGTTCTGCACGGTGTTCCGGGTCTCGCAGGACTGGGTAGCCAGATTGTAGTTGACGCCCTGGATAGCAGACCGGGTCTCACAGCAGCAGTTCTGCTGCTGCATCTGCATCGCAAAGAGCTGCTGCATGAATGCCGCCTGCTGATTTGCACGGCTGATCTCGGCGGACATAAAGCCGTTGCCCATGTTCTGCTGGACGCCGTTGATGAGCTGTGCCTGCTGGTAGAAGCCGTCACACATACCGTTGTTTACGCCATCGATCTTGCGTTCGATGTTGGCGAAGTCGCTGGTCAGGATGTAGCCATCCACGACGCCGGCGCCGGCACCGGCGCGATTGCCGCCCCAGTTACCGCCCCAGCCGCAGAAGATGAAAAGGAAGAGCACGATGATCCACCACGAACCATCGCCGCCAAAGCCAAAGCCGTTGCCGTTGTTGGTATTGGCGGGCTGCACCGGCATAGTCAAGCCGATGTTGTCAGAAGAAAGAGACATTTTGTACTCCTTTCGAAATTTTTGGTAAAAAGTGTATCTCGACCGTGGCCACGGTTACGACTTAGTGTAAAAACTGCTGGAACTGCTGAGCCATTGCCTGAAGCTGGTTGAGCTGGTCTTGGCTCATCCGCCCGGATTGCAGGAGCTTTTGCACCTCTTGCTTTGGATCGCCCTGAAAATTAGCCTTGAACTGCTGGAACTGCTGCATCATCTGGCCGAACTGGCCCATAGGGCCGGCCGTGGAGGATGCTTTGCCGCCGCCCAGTGCATTAAAAAGAGGATTTGCCATGATCACTTGACCTCCGTTTCGGTTTTTGTGGGCTCCTGCTTTTCCAGCGCTGCACAGCGGGCTGCCAGGGCGTCAAACTCTGCCCTGGTGACAAACTCCCCGCCGGGCTGTTGGACGGCCTGAGCGGGCATCTTAGCTGCCGTGGTGCGCTCCTTGTAATCAAAGGCCCTGAGCGGCAGCGGCATTCCGCTTGCGTCCGTGCTCTTGATGTAAAAGGCGCTGTTCTCGCTGTCCATCAAGAGTACGCTGTTCCCGGCGGCTACCATGTAGGCTTTTGCGCCCTCTTCGCCCTGCACCCAGATGATCGGAGGCGTAGATGGGGAGCTTTGCCCTGTCGGTTGGCTCATCATGGGCGGCTGATACCCGGCATTCTGCCGCAGCTGCGTGAGCTGGTCAGGCATAGGCTGCCCGTAGTAGTTTGGCATTTGATAGCCATATGGATTGTACGGCATCGTTTAGTCCTCCTTGTACCAGTAGTAGATCGGGCATTCCGCGCCACTGTCCCAGCTGTCCCACCACTTGCCATCGATGACGGCCAGAACGTGGCCGGAACACCCCAGCACATACACGCCGTGCGGATACTCCCGGGCAAAATCTGCCACGGTGTAACAGGTGGTGCAGTCTGCCTCGACAAGGCGGCGCTTGAATCCGTGTTTTTGGAGGTATGCGCCCCATGTGCGGTTGGCGCTGGGCATATCGCCGAGAGCAAAGCCGGTCAGCGCCAATCCAATGTAGGCCTGCTCCCAGCTCTGCCCAGTGGCTGCTGCTACCGCACGCACGGCGCAATCTCCAACGCTGCTCCCGTGGGGGTTGGGGCTGAACTTGTTCCACATTGGCGCTTGCCTCCTTTGCGCCCAGTGTAGCAGAGCCGCCCGGCGGGAGAGACAACGAAGGTACAACGAAGGACAAAAAAGATAGCGCAAATAATTTATTTTCTCAATTTTTATGTTGACAAAATAAATTATTTGTGCTACAATAAGGGTGTCAAGAGGAACAACAAAACGGAGGAACGAACGATGAAAGCTTACAATCTGCACGAGATCATGAGCAGCGCCTGGGCAATGTACCGCAAGTGGGTCGCACCTTACAAGTACAATCACAGCCGTATTCCCAGCTGCTACACTTTTGCAAGTGCTCTCAAGCAGGCTTGGGCCGCTGCAAAGACCGCTGCCAAAAAGGTCGCCGCCGGCATCGTTCGCATGCACTACAGCCAGTACAAGGCAGAGTACAGCAAGTGCCAGACCGTCGAGGGCAGCTACGACAAGGCCACCAAGACCATCGAGGTCATGACCAAGGTCCTCCGCACCTTTGAGCGTCCCGCCTATACCGCAGCTCCTACCTCTCGCCGCCCCAGCGTGACCGCTATCCGCGGCCTCTGCCCCCGTTGCCACACCTACTGCTATGGTGACTGCATGGCATAATCCACACACTCAACTATAAGGAGGACAACAACAATGACTAAGTTTTATGATGGCAGCAAGCTCCTGAGTATTAAAATGACCGACACCCGCACCGGCATCGACTTCGAAAACGACTTCTTCGAGGTTGGCGGCCTCGAGTACAACGCCGATCTGGGCGCTTACAAGGTCGAGGACGTCGAGTATCTGGCCGACTACGCCAAGAGCTACGCCGACGGCACCAACGGCGACATCGACTACACCGTCGATGAGGACGGCAATGTCGTGGTTCCCGACTGCACCGTCGATTATGACATCGAGGTGATGTGATGTTGTACTCATGGGAGCTTATTGACCCGGACGGCAAGCGTCACGAGGTCGATGATCTAGCAAAGTGGAGCCAGGACAATGTAAAATTGTTTTTCCCGGATGCCGCACCGGACAACGCCGCAGCCCGGATCTCCGAGGGCGTCCAGATGCTGTGGTACGCGCTCAAGCACCCGGAAAGGCCTCACGGGCTGCACACTTATAAAGGGTGGACGCTTGCAGAGCCTCCACAGCCCAAGGCACCAAAGGCTAAAGAGCCCAAAAAGCCGCTTGCCGACCGGTTAATAGGCAAAACTTTTGGCGATCTCTCCATCGTCGGCACGGCACCGGCGAAGATCATGCCCAACGGATATAAATGCACGATGGTCGTCGTGCATTGCGCTCTTTGCGGCAATGACAGGATCATGTCCTACAACTCCTTAAAAATATCAAGGAGCTGCGGCTGCCAGCGAGGACGGCGCAGGAAAGACGGACTCGCCCCGCAGCCCGTCACGCCCTCCAGACAGCCTCCCTATGATCAGGCGCCTGCCGACCATAAAGGCAAATCACTAAAAAAGATCTGCGCTATCTGCGGCAAGCCTTTTTATGCCTCTCCCAGTGACGTAAACCAGCAATGCTGCTCAAAAAAATGCAGCGCTGCCCTACGGGTAAAAAATGGTCACATCAACAACGCTGCATGGTCGGATGAGGCAAAGGCCCGCCGGGCAGCAGACCCGGAGATCCAGGCACGTATGCAGACATTGCAATCCATAGGCACTTCGGCGGCTCTAGAGTTGCCCGCAGGTCAAAAAGGGCCGCAAAATCGTGAGGCTCTTGTCTGGCAACTGATCGACCCGGACGGCAACACCCACAAGGCGGTCAATCTGCTGGACTGGGCGCGTAAAAATCATCTGCTGTTTTTTGACGAGGACGTCCCGGAGGACGTCGCCGCAAAAAGGATCGCAGCAGGATTCAGAGCGGTCGCCACATCGATCCGTGGGACTCGCTCAAGGTCACGCTCGGCATCGAGCTATAAGGGATGGATGTTGGCCGGGCTTCCCACGCCCAAAACCGCAGACGACGATAACTTTGATAACACGGAGGATACCATGCGCAAAATAATCAACGGCTCTCGCTACGATACCGATACCGCCAAAAAGATGGCCCACTGGGAGTCCGATCAGGACTACACCGGCCTCACTCACTGCGAGGAGACGCTTTACCGCACCAAGGCAGGCAAGTGGTTTATCCACGGCACCGGCAACGCGGCCACTGTGTACGCCGTCCGCCGCGGCGACGGATGGACGGCCCCCGGCGAGCAGATCGTGCCGCTCTCCGAAGAGGTCGCGCGAATCTGGGTGCTCGAGCACCTTGGCGAGGAACAGCGCGACGCCATCTTTGGCACCGGAAGTGAGGACACAAAGGATGTGCAGGCTACGGTCTACATCCCGGGTCCGCTCGCCGAAAAGATGGCAGCTCGGATAGATGCAGAGCAGTGCAACCGAAATGAGCTTATCCTGCAGGCGCTGCGGGAATATCTCAAGTAAACAAAAAAATCCCCCGATGCTCCAAACGGAACACCGGGGTTTTTTGTTTGTATGCAGAATCAGCTCTAAAATGTGACCCTACTTACACTTAGACCGATATGAGTATATCACAAATTCAGCATTTTATCAATGCCTTTCAGCCGGTAGCCTATCGCTGTCCGGCTGTAATGTGTCTGCGCTGCAATGTCCGGCAGCGGAAGCCGCTCAACGTACCGCAGTAAGGCTATCTTACGGTCTACCCTCCCAAGCGGTGCACTTTTGATGGCGGCGGTCATCTGCTGTCGGTCAAGTCCTTGCAGCGCAGGGGGCAGCACTACACGAGCCGCCGCCACAGGCAGCACCGAGCCAGAAGGGCTGCGGCAGCTGTCCGGCGTTGCGCACCATAGTGCCAAGCACGGCGAAACGGTGACAAAACGTCACCATTTTGTTGACGTTACCAAAATCGCAATGAGTTCGACTTTTAACAGCTAAAAAGTTGAACTCATTTGCTAAAATGGCCGTTTTGGGCCACTTTTGGGAATATGTAGTGCTGCTCATAGTCTTACTCCTTACTCAGTGCCGCCTTCATGCGGTCAAAGAAAAACTGGATCACCCGCCCGATGGTCTCATCAGTGATGGCCCAGCTGATGAGCCTGCCGTATTTGCTGGCGCTCAGAGCGGCCCGGAGCATCTTGACGACCCACGCCTTGCGCTCTGCGCCCCGCTTTGTACCCTGTATCTCGTGCTCGGCCCGCTCGATGAGGTCAAGCACCAGAGGCTTCACGGCGGCACCATAGCCCAGCCGGATGCAGCCGAGGGCGTAGAAGATAAAGCCGCCCAGCATCAGCACTGCCGCCACCGGGGCGGGGATAAGGTCAAAAAGCTTAGTTGCCAGTGCTTCCATGATTGGTCACTCCTTTTAACAGATAGTTGTCGATGTCGGCGCGGCTCTTCTGCATCCCCTCGCGATTGTTGCCGGACAGCTGGGCGTCCAGCAGATTGCGCACCCCGTCGAGGGTCAGACGGCTTACCTCGTCGATTTCGTCAAAGCGGCGCTGGTCACGGGCGAGGGCCTGCGTGTGCTGAAGCTGGCCCTGCTCCAAGGTGCCGATGCGCTTGTCCAGCTCATCCAGCCGCTTGTTCTGCGCGTTGTCCGGCTCCTGCGCCTTTTTGATGTACTTGTGGATGATTTCCAGCACCTTGTCGATGGCGATGGCTGCAGCGCACAGGCTGCCCAAGATGCCCAGCACCCACAGCAAAGCTTCTTTTTCGGTCATTTGCCCTCCCGAAGACGGGTCAGGCCCTTCTTGCGGATGATTTTTGGGTAGTTGCGCTCGGTGACGTTGAGGTCCACGTTGCCCGTGATGCCCGGCACGCTGCCCTTGCTGGTGTGCTGGTGGGCGTTGTAGTTAAACGTCACGTTGGGCGTCTTTCCGGTGTAGTCGGCAAGCCAGACGTCCCACCGAGAGGACAGCCTTGCCATGTCCAGCTCATACTTGTAACCGGTGTAGGTGTACAGCTGGGCGTAAAAGCCCATCTGCTCTACCTCATGCAGAGCATAGGCGGTCAGGTCGGTCAGGCTCTGCTTGTCCAGCTTGCCCAGCCGGTTGTCCTCCACGTCCACCGCCACAGGCAGGGTCAGCTCCTTGCCGTACACCGCCTGCCGCAGAAGGGCAAGCTCTGCATCGGCCATTGCTTCGCTGGTGGCGTAGGTGTAGTAGTAGACGCCCACGTCCAGCCCGGCAGCCCGGGCGTTGCGGTAGTTGGTCTCAAAGGTGGGGTCGATATACAGGCCGTCCGACCGCTTGGAGAGCTTGTAGTTGGTGGATACCGTCTTGAGCATTGCTCCCTTGTAGCCCGCCGCTGCCACCTGCGCCCAGTCGATAAAGCCCTGATACCGGCTCACGTCCACAAAGCGATAGGGGGGACCGCCCTGCCAGCCGGTGACAGCCTCTGCCTTGGGGGCTTGGGGCGCAGGCTCAGATTCGCCGGTGTCCCGCTCGTCCCCCGGGCCAAAGATAGCCCGCACCAACTTTTCCAGCAGTTCCAGCAGCTTACCCATTGTAGTCCTCCCCCGTGATCTCCTTATACCGCTCTTCACTGATCTCACCGTCGGCTACCCGTTTGACCAGCTCCCGCTTGACCCCGGTGCGGCGGCTCGTGGGCATCTCTGCCCAGGTCTTGGTACCGGCAATCAATCTGTTTGCCCAGATTCTATCCATTTTGAAGTCCTCCTTACTTGTTGTTAATAGCTGCATCCAGCTCGCACAGCGAGTCCTCGATAGTCGCCAGCCGCTCTTCCGATGCCATGTCCTGCTCACACAGGGCGTCCTCAATGGCGGCCACCTGCTCCGGGAGCTTCCGCAGCTGCTCTTTTTCGGCCTGCTTCTTATGCTGCTCCTTCAGGCTCTGCTTGTTGTAGTATACGCTCATCCGATCACACCTCCGATCATGGTCAGGGTTCCTCCGGTACCGCTTTCGCCCCGGGTAATCGTCACCTTGTAGTTGAATGCAAAGCCCCGGGCGGCGGTCTTGTTGGTAAAGGCGTGGTGGACAAAGGCCCGGCTCTCGCCGCGCTGGATGTCGGTGCAGTTCTCCCACACGGGGCTGTTGTCTAAGGCGTTATTGGTCAGCTCCACGGTCAGGCTCATATCTGCCGGGAAACTGCCCTCCAGCGTCAGCGCGGCCACGGTGATGGTGTCGTCCGCCGTCAGGGTGGCGGTCAGGCTCACCTGTGCGCCGGTGACGTTTTTGGTAAAGGTGGCGGACGTGCTTACGGTTTCCGCATCGTCGCTCACCTCGACGGTGATGGTGTGACTGCCGTTCAGGATGCGCTGGAATCCGGCAGCATCGGCGGCCTGCTCAAAAGTCAGGGCCGTGCCGCTGGCAACGCCGGTGCGGGTCTTGGTGGTCTTACCATCCAGCTTCTCCGTCACCGTCATGAGGTCGCCGTTGGCATCGGTAACGGTATAGTTGAAGTCGAAGGGTGCGTTCTTCTCCCCCAGCTCTGCGCCGTCCGTGGTGACGGTAGGTGCCAAGTTGACATAGACCGTGCCATCGTTAGAGGCAATTAAAGTAGAGGGAAGAATGAAAGCGGGGCGGACATAATAGTTGTTTGTGTAGGAACCGTAGGTGTAGGTGCCATTGGTATTGACGACCGAGATGTTTTCGTAGCTGTAGGTGTACGGAGAACGCGTCCACCAAACGCCAGCACTGCTGCCGTCGTATGCGATACGCTTGCTGTTGCCGCCGGAACTGCTGGGGAAGTATGCCAGCCGCCTGCCGTCCTTCGGGAAAGAGTCGCTATCCATAACCGTCCAGCCCACTTCATAACCAGACAGCAGGAATACCTTGGTGTTCAGGCCTGCTGCGCCAGTGGCAAGGCTGCCGCCGGAACCAGTGCCGTTCTGGTACGGGATTTTCACCTGCTTAATAGCTGCCCGGATGTTACTGTCGATGAGGTTGTAGAACGTTCCGTTCAGGTATGTGTGGATGCGGGAATCCTTGTAGGAGTTATTGTTGCCGAACGTGGACGTTGTGTAGATGTCCTTCATCAGCACCCACGTTCCATCACAGCTATCGTCATAGACGCTGGTGTCCGGATTGCCCTGATGGACAACAATAAAATCTTTGGAAGCGCCATTGACTTTGATTTTGACAATGCTGCCAACCGTCATATTACCAAGTGTTGTTGCCATAGTTTATCCTCCTCAAAACTCCACCCGGCTCGCCGCCTTATTCCACACGCCCGTCAGCTCTACGCCGTCCAGCGTGTCAAAGGCAGTAACAAAGCTGATACCGCTTACATCTGTGCCATGTACCATCTCCAACAGTTTGATGCGCACACCGGTAGCCGCAGCGTCCGCTGCCGCGCCGGAGATGGTGAGGGTCTTGTCGGTCTCGATTTTGATAGCCTTGATGCGGTCGCCGGTGGCTTTTGCGTCTGCGGGAGCGCCCGAGATGGTGAGGGTGGGGTCGGTGGTGACGCGGCCCTCGGTCTCCTTGGCAGCCGCCTCTGCCCGCTTGGCAGACTCCGCAGCGGCAGCTTTGGAGCTTTCAGCGGCCTCGGCCTGCTGCGTGGCAGTCTCGGCCTGCTGCGTGGCAATGCCTGCCTGCTGTTCCGCAGCCTGAGCAGAGGCGGCGGCGGCTTCCTTGGCCTCGGCGGCAGCTCCGGCGCTGGCTGCGGCCTCGTCTGCCTTTTGGGTAGCGGTGGAGGCAAAGCCCTCCACATACTCAAGGCTTTCAGCCATGGCCTCCCGCACCTCGACGCCCCGCTTTGCCTTGCGGATGTCGTTGATGTTTTCTTCGAAAGTTTTGTTCACAGGCTCTTTACCTCCGTAGGCTCGTCATAGATGACGTCCTCATCAAAATAAAAATCGTCCCACAGCCAATCTGCGCCCGCGTAGGCGGTGGCATTGTACTTGTAGGGATTGCAGGTGCCGGTGATGGAAAATGTGCCGGTATGCCGGTCTCTGCTCTGGGGCGACACTGTCCACAGGCCCACCCAGAAGTTGGCCGGGTCTTCGTCCAGCACGCAGCGCAGCCACTGCCCCTGCAAGGCGTTTTCGAGGACGCTCTGCACCTTGCGGCGCTCATCCGGCGGAGCCTTACATTTGAGGTCAAGCCGGATGGTGCGCTGAAGGTAGTGTACTTTGCCGTCCACGGCCCGGGTGAGGTCGAGCAGAAAATCGCCGCCCGGCACTTGCACAAGCTTTTTGTCCGGCTCAGCCCCGGAGATGAGCGGGCTGCCAACCAACAGGTAAAGGCCGAGGTCGTCCAAGGTGTGCAGAGAGCCAATTTTTGCCCCCATGAGCTTGCCCATAAAAATCACGCTCCTTTACATAAAGCCCTGCAGCGCCTCAGGGCGGCAGGCGGTATCATCCTGCACCCATGCGCCTGCCGCCGTCTGTCGGTATCCGCTGCCAAAGGTCACGCCGCTTTTGGACGCCGTGACGTCCCGCCGCTGGGCCAGAGCGCCGGGGAAGAGGATGGAGTAGGTCTTGCCGTTCACCGGCAGCACCGCAAAGGCTCGGCCCCTGCCCCCGGCAGCAGCCCACGCTGCGGCGTCTCCGTCGTAGGTGAGCAGCACCGCCGCATAGCCGGAGAGGTCTGTGCTCGTGGTCTGGGCCGCAAAGGAGGAGCCCGACCAGCTTTGCAGCTCGGTGCCGTTTTTTACGCCGGAGAAGGTCAGGCCGTCCGTCCCGAAATGGATGTTGGCCGTGATGCTGGCGTGGCCCACTGTCATGCCTGTGGAGGGCGCATAGTCGATAAAATCGCTGGCAGTTTTGCCCGCCTGCGTGGTGTCCACCTGCGTGGCGCTGGCATACCGGCTGGTGGATGCCGTCTTTTCGGAGAGCTCGTTGGTCACGCCCAGATTTGCCACGGCCCGGTCGGTGAGGGTGCGCCGGGTCATGCCAAAGGTGTACTCCTTCTTTTCCGGGTGGTCGAGCGGCTCCACCAGCTTGGTGCAGAGCATGATCACGTCGATGCTGTGGGGCTTGCTGATGATATGGGCAAAGCTGGCAAAGGTCAGCCGCTCGGTATCATAGCCCGCATCCACAAGGTCAACGGCCTTGACCTCATAGCTCATGGTCATGAGGTCGTTTTTTTCCAGGTCCTGCACCGCAGCGGCAAAGGTGGCGTCGCTGCTGTCCGTGTCAAACTCCCTGATTTTTGAGACCACGCCAAACTTTTTCACGGCCTCGTCGTTCTGGATCCACCCGTACTCCCGATTCCAGCTGTAACCCTTCTTCGGGAGGTACTTGTCCACAGCGCTCTGGCTCGTGCCGTTGATGCCGTAGCGCTCTTCGTGGGTGCCGGTCGTCACAGTAGTCGAGCCCCACTTAAACCACAGGAATTTGTACTTCCACTGGGTCTTGGTCTCTTCGACAGTGTGCTTGTTTCCCATCGGCCAGATGCGGGTAAAAAGGTCGTTGGTGTCGGTCTTTTCGGTAAAATCCAGCAGATTCACGCCATATTCGATGTTTTGGGCAGTCTGCCGGTCAGCCTCGTATGCCTGGTCGCAGTAGTTTAGCACGTTCATGCCGGTGGTGGAGTTATAGGTGCAGTAAGCGTAACCGCCGTAGGTCTTGAGCACCATTTTGCTGATGATGTCCCAGGTGCTGCCGTAGTCCTCGCCCACGCCGTATTGGTTGCGGTCGCCGTAGCTCACCACAAGGTCGCCGAGGGCGGCAGTCACCCTGCCCAGCTCAAACTTTTTCATCTTGTCGTAGCTGGTCTGCTCCTCGTAGCCATTGCCGCCGGAGATCTGGGAGTTGTGGGCTTTGATGAGGTATTCCAAAAAATCTTTCAGCTTGCCCTCGTAGTTGAAGGGGGTGATGCAGCTGTCATTGAAATAGCTGAGAGCTCCCTCGCAGTAGATGACCCGGCGGTTGAGCCAGTCGGCTTCGTGACTGAGCACCCGGCCCCGCCATATCTCCTTGCCGTCCTGATGCACCGCCACAGCGGTGGACATCTTCTGCATGGATTCGTAGCAGGGGTGGGTGCGCAGCATGGTAAAAGTAAGGCTGCCGCCCTTGCTCACCTCGCGGGTGAGCTTGGGTGACAGCACCACAGCCTGCCGGTTGCCCGGCTGATAGACGGTCAGCTTGTTTTCGGGGTCACCGTAGGGATACGCAAAAATCTCGTACATCTCAGTTGCCCCTTTCTGCAAGCATCTGGATATGGCCCAGCTGGTCGTTCATGCCTGGGGCGAGAGCGCCCACAATGGTACCGTCATCCAGCACGATCTGCTGGTTTGCCACGTCGGGCAGATACTGCTCCACTACGGTGCTCAGCTTTGCAAGCTGGGCTTGTATCTCTGCCTGATATTTGGGAACGGAATTGTTGTTGGGGTTGTAGGTAAAGGGGTCGCTGCGGTAGTCGTAGCCCGCAAAAGCCCGCTCGTTGCCGTACCAGTAGGCGTCTTGAATGTCAAGGTAGCTCATGGCACCAGACGAGGCGCTTTCTGCCGCAGCAGGCGAAGACGAGGACTTTTTGCCAAACTTTTTGCCGAAAAAGTAGCTGATCCAGCCGATGGGGCCGGTGGCCGCCAGAAGTGCGCCGGAGAGAAGCTTGCTTCCCAGAGAGCGCTCTTCGTCAGAATCCTCGCGGGCGCGGGCGTTCTGGCCCATTTTGAAGCCTACAACGCCCTCCGCGATGACGGCCAGCACAGCAAGGCACTCCGGGAAGAAGGAGGCTGCTCCGCCCGCTGCGGACGCAATGGCCTGCCCGGCCCCGGCTTCACCGGCAGCCGCCGCAGCCTTTGTACCGCCGCCGAACAGCTTGAGGATGCTGCTGACGATGCCGCCAGAGCCTCCGGTGCCGGAAAGGCCCTTCATGGCGGCGGCAAAGCTCTGCACTTCTTTGGTGGAGCCGTTGACCGCCGGGGTGATGCCGTTGCTGAAGAGGCCTGCAATGCTCTGCAGCGCCCCCTGAATGCCGCCCTGCGCGTAGTGCTCATTGATGGCGGTCATTGCATCGTCTGCCCATTTCAGAATGGTGTTTCGCTGCTCTTGCGTCACCTGTCCGAAAATGACCTTTACCACATCCCCGGCAATGGCCTTGCCGTCTTTGTTTTTGATGTCAGTAAAGAGAGACTTCACCAGCCCGAAAATGCCTTTGTCAGACTGCCCCTGAATCTCGGAGATATACTTTTCGGTGCGGGAAAGCGCAGCCTGAATGCTTTTTTCGGCCTCTTCGGTGTCGACCTTGGTGTTCTGGAGCACACCGTCGATATAGGTGTTGATGGTCTTGGTGGTCCGGGCCACTCCATCGACGATGTTTTCTTCGGTGATGGTCTCGGTCTTTTCGATATGTTCGGTGTTGTCGGCGTATTTTTTGGTGACCTCCTGGATCGCCGTGGTCACGCCGCCCTCTACCTTGCTGGTGGTGCGGGTCAGGGTAGCCGCCAGCGTTTTTGACATATCGTCGTATGTCTTTGTGGTTTTGGTCACCACGCCGTTGACCTTGGTCTCCACCTGTTTATAGGTGGTCTCGATTCCGTTGACCATCTCCTTGCCGGTCTCGGTGGTGGTCTCGGTGATGCGGTCTTTGATGCTGCCCGCACTGTCCTTGACCTTTTCGCTCAGAGTCTGGATGCTGGTGGTCACGGTGCCGAGAGCATTCTGAGCGGTGGTCGTAGCCGTTCTGGAGATGGACGAAATGACCGTTTCGGTGGTGGACTTTGAGCCAGGCTTTCCGCTGGAAGAGCTCCCGCTGCTGCCGCCAGTAGTGATAGAGCTGCCGCCGGTGCCAGCGGCAGCAGCAAGCTCAGCCTGCCGCTCAGACCAGCTCTTGTTGCTGATGCCGACACCCTCTAATGCATCCTGCCGCAGCCGGTCGCGGTTGCGCTGCTTCTGCTGGTCGGCGGCATATTCTTCGTAGGTGTCAAAATCGGCAGTTGCCGCTTTGCCAAGAAATCGGTTGAGCTTGTAACTCAACTGGTCAAGCCAAGTCACTGCAGAGGATGCAAAGTCGTCAAACTTATCCTTTGCGCTGCTGATGGGGTCAGACAGGCCAGTAATAGCCCCGGCAAGTCCGATCCAGCCGTCGGTTTTATACGCCTCTATGGCGGCCACAGTCATATCATTAAGATTTGAGATGACCATTCCGATGCCATTGGACAAATCGCCGGTCATAAGGCCAGCCAACTGGCTCACGTTATCTTTCAGGGTTGACACACGGCCATTCATGGTCTGGCTTTGGGTGTCCATGGCGTTGTAATATCGCCCGCCCTCTTCGCTGGCCGCGATGAGTGCCTGAGACAGGGTATCGTAGCTGATGGTCATGTTCTGGACTTCCTGCACCGATTTCCCGGTGTAGTCGGCCAGAACCTGATAGACATTGATACCGGCATAGGCAAACTGCTTGATGTCGATGGCGGACGCCTTGCCCACGTTGGCGATCTGCTGCAAGTTTGCCGACATGCGGGACAGCTCTGCATTGCCGCCGCCTGTAGCCGAAACAGCGTCGCCCAGCGCCATGATGACCTTGCGGGAGTAACCCGCGTTTTCACCGGCGCTGATGAGAAGCTGGTTAGCCTGTGTCAGGCTCGCCACATCAAAGGGGGTGCGGGCGGCATCCTCCTGAATGGCGTCCATGGCCGCTTTGGCCGCTTCAGCGCTGCCCAGCATGTTGGTAAAGCCGGTTGTGTAGCTTTCCAGCTGGGCGTTATACTGGATACCGGTCTGGATAAAATCCTTGGCCGCAGACAGGGCCATGGAGCTTACTTTGGAGATGACGCCGGTAAGCAGGTTGGCTTTGATGATGGCTCCGGTGAGAGAGCCGCTGGCGGTCTCAGATGAACCGCCAAACTCCGTCATGCCGATGTTAGCCGATTTCAGAGCCGAGGTGGTCTCTTTCAGCTCGGCTCGGGCAGAGGCCAGAGCAGCTTTCAGCTCCTTGGTCTGCGCAGAGGTGCGCCCGGTCTTTTCAGCCGATTCGTTGTATCGCTTTGTCAGCTCGGCGACTTTCTGCGCTGCTTTGCTGTACTCGGAGCCCAGCTCCGTGACAACTCTTTTGGTGCTGTTCTGCACGTTTTGGATGCTCTGCCGGTAAGCAGAATCATCCAGCGACAGAGTCGCCTCCAGATTAAAGATGTTCAGGGCGTTTCACCTCCTCCGCACAGCTCTGCCAGAGCTTTTGCATTGTCGGCGGTAATCTGCTCCGCCGTGCGGGTGTCTTCTTTTGTGTGCAGCAGGGGGAAATGCCTGGATGCAAGCCCGGAGTAAAGGGGCAGGATGCCGAGATACTGCCCGATGGCGTCGGCCACATAGTCCCGGAAAAGCTGTGCCTCCTGATGCCTGCGCACCTCGGCGCGGATATGCTCCATGATGTACGGCTTGCCCAGCAGCCGGAGCATATCCAGCCGGATGGTGGATACCAGCCGCCGGTAGCCGTCCGCGCCGATCACATCAAGGACTGAAAAAAATCCATGAAATCCACATCCCGGAGCGCCCGGCTCATGGCAGAGGCCAGCACCCGGGTAGGCGGCTGCTCCTCGTCCTTGTCCAGCACCACGAACAGGGGCAGGATGCCGAGGGTGAGGTCTGCCTTGTCCGTGTAAAGCAGCTTGGTCATGTCCACGGCGTTTTTGTTAGCCTGCGCCCGGCGCTTTTCCAGCCGCTCTGCGTCCGTCTCCGTGCCGGTCAGTTCCGGCTCGCGGCCCAGAATGTCCATCACGCCGGAGTCTGCCACGTACTTTTTATAAGCCTGCGCACACTCATAGGTGCGCTTGAGGTATTCGGTGCCGTCGAGATCGATGATATTGCGCATATGTCCTCCTTAGTCCCCGGTCGGGGCCTTGACGATCGAGTAAAATTCCATGGGGGCCTGAGTGGGATTTTCCAGGTCGGCGTAGCCGGTGAGAGTGATCTGCATGGAGCCTCCGCCGCGGTGAGCCGTCTTGAGGCTCAGGCCGCCGGAAGAAAGGGCATTGAAAATTTTGCAAACCAGAAAGCCGCCGCCGATCATAGGGCCAACCCAGTACAGCTCCCTGTAGTCCTTCAGGGCAGCCTCGATGCGGGGGACCACATGGGTGGGGTCGTCCGTGTCGATGTCAGCCGTGCCGATGGCCAGCTTGAGCACGTCGGGGCTTGCGTTGGGAGTGGTAAAGGCGATGGTGGCGGTTGTTCCGGTGACCTCATTGCCCTGCTTGGTGTTGGTGGGTGCGTTGTCGATGTCAGCCAGCGTATCCTCCATGCTGTTGCTGTAAGAGATGGTCACGCCTCCCTGCGTGGCGCATACGACATTGGTGCTGTCGATTTTGGGAGCGGAAAGATCAAATGTGGAAAGCAGATTGCCGGAGCCTTTCGGGATGCTCTTGAACGCATCCGGGGTCAGCACATTGACCGCGAATTTTTTTGCCAGAGTTTCAGGCATAAAGGATCCTTTCTCACGGGATAAGCCGTGTAAGCTCAAAGTTGAGGTATTCGCACAGATAGCCCTCGGGCGGGTTGTCGAGCGGCTGCGCCCACGGTGAGCCTGTGCGCAAAAGAATAGCGCCGCCCTCGCACTCGATGGTCAAGCCATCTGCAAGGGCTGCGCTTATCTTGTCTTCGGTCTGTAAAACAGGCGCCCGGCCTTTGGCGCTCGGGTACCAAAGCCGGGCGTGGAAGGTGCCGGGCTCATTCCAGCCGCCGGGAATTGTCGGATGATAGGTCAGATACGGCAGTTCTGCGCTGGGAGGGATGTTATCTTCCAGATAGCCGGGGATGCCAAAGCCGTTAAAAAAAGCGTTCAGCGCCCGGTTGATGCTCTCAGAGGGACCCATCACGGCAGCACCGCCTTTTTGCACTTGACGGCCCGCAGACCCATGCCGGATTCTTTCGGGGCGCTGCCCTCATCGGCTGCGCTCGTCACCTGAAAGGTCTGCCCGTCGCTCACCCGCTTGATGTAGTCCGGGAAAGCCAGCGGCACACCGGTGTTGACCAGCAGCGTATAGGTGGACGCTGTAGCCGCCTGCTCTGCAACCTGAGCCTCCACGGTGGTGTCGTGGCGCTCTACGGCTTCAAACTCTGGGCCGTCTGTCCATCCGGAGACAAAGCCGCCCACGCCGTCCGGCTCATAGCTGCGGGTCTGAAAGCGGTATTTTTTGGTAAAGCTCTGCATCACGGTGGATGCAGCGAACGGATTGACCATGTCACATCTTCCTCCACTGGTTGATCTCAGATTTATAGCGGGTCTTGCCGTCTGCGGGAAGGCCGTCCGCGCCTGTAGCCATCGTGCCGGACCACCCGGCAAAGGACTGGGACACATACACTCCGCCGGAGGGCAGAGCCTTGTCGTATGTGTCGATTTTTTCAGCAAGCGCCACAAAGGCAGGCGGCACACGCATGGGCTGCACCGTGCCATTAAAGGTCTCGGCGGTCAGATCTCCGTCCCCGGCCTTGTGCACGCCGTCGTTGAAGATGGAGCCGCACACGAGGAAATACTGCCCCGGCACTACCCCGGCGGGAACGGTGTCCGGCTCAAAGGCAAACTCCCCGGCAATGGGGTCGTCTGCCCGGTCAAAGAAATTGTGCGTCAGTGCGCACAGCTCAGGGACGGTCATGCAAAGTCACCCCCGAATTTTTAACCCAGAGAAAGCATCTGGCCGATGCGGATGTTTTCCAGCTTCATGCGGCGTTCCCAGTTGGCCTTTGCACCCAGCTCGGTGTCGTTGGGGGACGCTTCGGCAACGTTGTCCACCTTGAAGCTCATGCCGTTGGGGTGAATGACACGGCCTTCTTTGGTGTACAGCTTCTGAATACCGGCCTTGCTCTCGGGGTCGTAGTCGGTGTAGTAGGGCTTCTCGTAGTTGGTCTTACGGCAGCCCACAAAAGAGCCTTCACCCAGAACATAGGTCTTGTATGCAGTCGTGGCCTTGCCGCCGTTGATGGAAGCATCGGTGATGGATGTGGAGGTGAAGACGTTGTTTACGATCACGACCATCCCGCCGATGCGTGCCAGGGGAGACGCCTGAGACAGAGCGCCCGGAGTGGTGTACTTTTCAAACTCGACGAGATTTGCTGCCTGATACTTTGCAAAGACAGTGGAATGCATGATGAGCAGGCCCCCGCTCATTGCGTGGTCGCCGAAAGCGGCCTCCTGTGCGTAGATCAGAGATTCCGTCGTAACTTTGCCATCGCCCACCTTGGTGATGTCGTAGATGTGCTTCTTGAGATCGGTGGTAGACAGCACAGCGTCCGTGATGGTCATAAGCACATTCTGCCAGACCTGCTGATAGTAGTGTGTGACCTGATTTGCGATGTGCTGCATCGGGTTTGCGCCAGTCAGCTCTTTGGTGAAGTCCTGAGATTTCCATGCCTTCATGCGCTGGATAAGCATGGTGGTCTGCTTGTTGCCAGTAACTTCAGTGGGGGTGTTGTCGGTCTTGCCGTCGTTGTTCAGGGGCTTATCCGCCGTGGCGTCCAGCTCGGTGTAGAAAGGGATGGTGGCGACGTTGCCCTTTTCACCGATCAGGCCCATGATAGAAGGGTCGTCCTTGATAATGCCGGAAGCCTCGATGCTGGTGTCGATGGTGTTCTGCTCGGCCATGTAGTCGCCGAACACCTCAACGTCAAAGTCGAAGCCGCCAAAAGTGCCAGTCTGTGCCATATAATAGCCTCACTTTCTTACTTTGCCCGGAGCTGCTGGTACAGCTCGGGGTTGCTGTTCTTGAGCTTGATGCGGTCATCAAGGCTCATCTTTTTGAAATCCTCGGGAGAAGTCCCGGCGTAACTGGTGGGCGGGGTGTCCACCTTCGCGCCGGTGGTTTTGGTGGTGGCGATCTTGCCGCCCCAAGTGGTTTTGATGCTGGAAAGCTGCTTTTCGGCGTCTTTTACCTTGCCATCGGCGTCCAGTTCCAGCCCGGCGGCGAACTCGTCGCCCTTCTTGGAGTCGTCGGCAATGTCGTCGATGTACTTTTCCAGCACGCCCGCTTGCTTGAGCAGCTGCTTAAATGCAGCGGTCTTGGCCGCCTTGCTGGCTGCTGCTGTCTGCTGGGCCTTGTAGTCGGTCAGTGCCTTTTCGGCGGCCTGCTTGCCGCCGTTGGCCTCGTCCCGCTCTTTTTCGGCTTTGGCGAGGGCTGCGTTCTTCTCATCGAGCTGGTTCTGCAAAGTGTCCGTTTCCTCATGCAGCACGTCCAGAATTTTCTTGAGCTTGCCGCCGGTGTCAGTCGTTTCATCTTCCAGAATCGCCCGGAGAGTCTTGCGTTCGAGTGCCATGTGATAGTCCTTTCCGCCCTTGCTCGGGCTGCCATGCTTGGCAATAAGGTTTATTTGCCGGACGTGCTGCCGGTGTGGTGCCGCCTGTGGGGCTTGAACCCACGGCCCCCGGATTACAAATTCGGTGCTCTGCCAACCTGAGCTAAAGCGGCATAAAAAAGCGGCTGACGCTGTGCGCCAACCGCTGAGTATTAAATTAATTTCTGAGAAGATACCATAATAACGCGATTTCCTTTTCCATACGCATTATCGCAAAGTTCCTGAAGATGTTCTCTTGCTTTCTGCATTTCAACCAAAAGAATCCGTTCTTTTATCTCCTGCTGGTAATATGGAGAAATGTCAACGCGTGGGTCGCTGTTCCGTTCAAACATTTCTTGAATTTTTTTGATGTCTTCAAACGTAAGTCCTTCAACCGTAGCGGTGTAAACAATGTTATCCATGTTTTTTATCCACCTTTTCAAAAAGCTCGTCCAACGCTTCTTTTGCAAATTTTTCTTCTTTTGCGGCTGCAATCTCCGCAAATTTGTTCATTGTAAGAAGATATGCACTCACAATTTCCAATTCTTCCTTTGAAAGGTGTTCTCTAAGAACCTTATCCACTTTTACGGCAACTTTATAGAGTTCTTTATCGTCATAGTCGAAAATGCTCATGTTTAAGCCTCCTTGTTTCCTTCTTCCACTGCGATTTCTCGCAGCTCATCAATGTGATCTTCCACCGCCGGTCGGAGGAATGAGCGTGGGGCCATGCCCCGGGTAAAGTGCCATTTTCCGTTGAAATCTTTCCAGACCCACGGCGTTTTGCGTCCGTTGCCCTTCTCGGCAAAGATACCCGTTCCCAGCTCCACATAGACGCTGTAAAACAGGTTCGACCCGATGGTCACGGTCTTTTTTGCAAGGTCTACGGCAAAGGTCAGGCTTTGCTTGAGCGCACCGCCTACATAGCCCTCGATGCCTGTGCTGTCTGCCGTGCCGGTGGGTACAAGCAGCTGGGCGTAGTCCTGCACCTTCATGCCCCAGATGGTAAGCACCCGCTCCGCCCATGAATCCAGAGCCTCATGCAGCTGCGGGGTGTTGTCTGTGAATTTGATGTCGTATTCAAATTTCATGGCTGTTTCTTACGCTTCCACGATTTTGTGGCGCCGTCCCAAGAAAGGCCGTGTTCTTTTGCTTCTGCGCGCATACTGTAAGTCTGGCCGCTGATAGACTGTACCTTGTCCCAGTTGATGCCGAAAGACTTTCCATCAACAGCGCCCGCCTGAACATTGTACGTCAGATAGTTGGTTTTGTTGGTTTTCGCGGTCTTTTCTTTTGTGTCTGGCTGTGCATACCCGAACGTCAAATTGCCCTTTCCGTCTGTCGTTGCTTCCAGCACTTCGGTGTCATAGCGGCCCCGCTGCCATCCACGGCCCTCAATGTAGCGGGCCTCGATTGTTTTGGGGTGCCCCCCCCCCCCCCCCCGTGATAGTGCCGTCTTTGCTGGCTTTTCCGCCGCGTTTGTTATTGTTTCCGGAGTCACTTTTAGGCATGAAAACCGCTCCTTTCAAACTCAAATGGTTTTATTTTTGTGACGTTCCAGTCAAATTCCGAAGGACATTTCCCATACCACAAAATTTCACTTGGCTGTAAAACTTCGAGCGTTTTCTGGAAGTGTTTTGCAAAGCATTCAGCCTCGTATGGGTCAGACTGTGTGCCGTGACTAGAAATGCTTATAATGGCATTTCTTGGCTCACCATCAAAACACCAATCCCAGCTCTCCACTCCACAAGTTCGGATTGTCGGGATGACATGAATACCGTGTGCCTGCCAGTACGCCGCCAACCAGTGCTTTTTATAATGCATAAAAAGATTCACGGCAAACGGCATATCATTGTAAATAGAAAAATCCGGAGAACATACCGCGCCGAACTGCTGCAAAAGAGGGATGTACTTGTCTGGATTGTTCCAAAACCGTTCAAATTGGTAATCATCCTTGTAAAAATGAACGCCTTTTGTGGCTTTGTCTTTGGCCGTCAACGCATAGTTGATAGGAATCCACGTCAATTTGTCAATGCGGATGTCTGTTTCAGGCTGAATGACTGGAATGTCATATTTGCCTGTTCCAGCAAAAACGCATCTTTCGGTGTTTTCCATCGGCAGAATCACGGTTCTTCCCCTTCTTCCTCCTGCTCTGCCCAACGTCTTTGGATCAGCTCTCCGTTGGAACAAACCGAATCCAGTACAGCGTCAGCCTGCATATGAGCAGAAACAAGAGCTTTATCGGACATTTCCATGTGATAATAACCGGTCATGACCTCACCTTTGGCAGTAATGCCTACTACTGCAAGTTTTTTGACCTTCTCTTCTTCAATCAGCTTGAGCGCATCCATAAGCCACGGCGCATAATCGGCATCTGACATTAAGACATTCATTTTCTAAATCCTTCCATTGTCCTAATAAGGCGTTTGTGCGCTTCATGCGGCTTTGCGCCATTTCCGTAGGAAGGCCGCGCGTGTTTAGGCTTAATGTAACCACACGGGGGCTTAAAATCACGGCAAAAGTTCAAGAAAAAGTCATCGTTGATTACGACAATCCCAAACTTCTTATTTTTCATGCTTTGCGCTCTCCTTTCTGCGTTTTCGCTCTTTTGCCCACCACATCTGTTCGGCTTCTGTGCCGCCTTTGGCTTTGTACCACTCGGTATAGGTCAGGTCAGATGTGACAGCTTTTGTAACGTTATCCCGCCGGGCTGCGGTCTGTCTCGGGTACTTGACCAACGCGCTGGTTAATTTGCACCGGCAGTGATAGACCATCTCCGGGGCGGCGTTGGGGTCTCCCGGGTACATGATCTCGTAGCCCTGCACCTTAAACGGCTCGTCAAGGTCTGCGGTCTCCTGATCCAGCAGGCGGTGCATCTCACGGGTGCGGTAGTCGTGGGTGGAGTTCCAGCGCTTTTTGACCTCGATGCCCAAAGCCTGGGCGTTGTGCATCTGCTGCAACGCCCCGGCGTTCTGGGCGCTGGTAAGGGCTGTGATGGCGTTGTTCATGGCCCAGTGGATCTCTGTATCAGCCATGCCGTTGACGGCCTGCACAGCGATGTCGTGGACGCTCTTGCCCTGCACAATGCCCTGCATGACATAGCGGTTGAACACCCGGGCGTCATAGGTGCGGTTGCTCTCGCTCTTGATGCGCTTGTTTGGCACCAGTTTGGGATTCTCTTTGAGCAGCAGCTTGACCGCCTCGGTGTTGTACAGGGTCAGTCCGAATGTCACGCCTGCGGCCTGTTCTAGCTCGTAGAAAGCCCAGTTTGCGCCAAAGGAAAAGATATTGTATTGCTCGTCCCGGGCCAGCTTGTAGGCCGTCTCTTGGGCTGTGGTGCAGGTCTGCGTGATGCCGTCCAGCTTGGCGTGCATCAAATCTGACTGAAAGACCTGATTTTGCAGCCAGATGCGGTAGTCGTCCTCGGTGATCTCGCCTGCATCCAGTTGCGCCCGCTTGCGTTCGTCCAGTTGCTTATACTTTGCAAGAAACTCGGTGAGCTGCTCTGTCATCTCCCGGCGGGCAGTGCCATATACCCGGAGGATACGGCGGCGCAGGCGGTTCAGCTGGCGGGTAGAAATGCGGTCACGGTCTGTTTGCTTCATGGCTGTTCAAATACTCCACAATGGCACGTTCCCGGGCGGACAGCTCCCATTTTGTGGCCGCAGCCCTCTCAGCCGCAGCCCTCTCAGCCGCAGCCCTCTCAGCCGCAGCACAATCAGACAGCAGTAGGCCTCCGCCAAAAATCGTTTTTCCTGTGGGTCGTTGCGCATCCAGCGCATGAATCGGAGCACAGTCCTTTTTGTGAATTTTGAAACCCACACCGTAACGACTGTATCGTTGAAGCAATGCAGCCGTCACAATATGATCCGGGTATGTATACTTTGGCAGCTGTGCCGTTTTGGTGCGTCGCAAGCGCTCCACCTCATCGTTTACCAGCTTCGTCAGGCGAGGTTCGGTCTGCGCTATGATGTCCCCTCCGTAGCTGGTCACAAAACTTGTTTTGACGATTGCACCGTTTTCGTACTCGATATTACAGTCGCAAATGATATGGTTCATCCGCATATTATTTGCTCTTCCAGAAAACGCTGTCAAAGATGGAGCGAATAGGAAGAACGGAATTCCACGATCGAGATAGAATCCGCAGATTCGGGACAGGATTGAAAACGGCGGGTTGTCCAGAACAACAGCACCCTCCGGGTAGTCGAAATTCTCATAATCGCCGCCGGGGTAAAACGGGCGCACAATTTTGGCCGGGTCGATGCCGTACTCCTTGCAGGCCCAGTCCTTGACGACATCGTACACGCCTGGCGGTGTATAGCAGTCGTCCGTGGTCTTTTTCGGCTTGAACTTTTCCACAAACTCTTCGTAAGTCTCACCTGCTGCCATCTTCATCCTCCTCCTCGTCCACGGCCTCCCTTGTTGCGCTCTCAGCCATCAACGCGGCTTTGGCCTGCTCCTTTTGTTCCGGGGTCAGGTTGGGCAGCAGGTCAATGGCCATGTCCTGCCCGATGATGGGTGCCTCAGAAATCACCGTTGCCACCTGTTCAGCTGTGTTGGTGATCTTGCTGCGGTTGAATGCCGGCATAGCGTTGTCAAAGCCAGCCAGTGCGCAGATCTGCCGGATGAACGGCTTGACCTGCGCCTCGAAGTCGTCCGCGTTCTGGTTCAGCGGTTCATAGGCCGCATCCAAATGGTCGTTGGTACTGTCCGCGCTGACGCAGTGCACATCCAGACCGCCGAAGTCCTCATACACCCGGGTGTGGAGCAGCTCCAGCAGAGTCTCCCGGGCCGCTACAGGAATCTCGGTGGTGTAGGGGGTGATCTTGCCGCCCTGGCTGGTGTCTGCGCCTGCAATGTGGTACAGATTCAGCTTGACAAGGAACTCCTGCAGCTCGTCATCGGTCATGCCGTTGAAGTTCTCGCACAGCCAGTAGATCTCTGAAAAGTCATGCAGGTCATTGCAGAAGCCGGACATCACCAGATCGGTGTTGTCAATGTAGGCTTTCAGCCCCACAAGGGTGCTCTGGTGCAGGTCGGAGCCCCACAGCGGCACAATGGGAAGAGCACCGTAGTTTTCGCCCTCCACGCTTTCCAGCCCGCCGCCGGGGGTAGAGACGGTCACGCTCTTGTACGCCTGCTTCGGGGTCGTCTCCTGCATGGTACTGCCGATCCTGCTTTCCGTGTACTCGGTGTAGCCGTCCTCTTCGTACAGGACATAGTGCATATCCGTGTCAGGATTCAGCCGCCAGAACCGCACCCCGGCTCGCATGGAGCCGATGGTCTCATCGTACAGGGGCGCAAACTCGGTCAGCTTGAAAACCACCAGATGGTCGTTGTTCCAGAACCCGAAGCTCTCACCGTGGATCAGGGCGAAATATCCGGCCTTCTGGATCTGCTCATCAAAGTTCTGCCCAAGCTTGCCCTTGTCCACGCCATCGTCCGCAAAGACCACGCCGTTTCCGAGGGAGTAGGTCGCCCGCTGCTTGTTGAGCCGCCGGAAAAGATTACTCTTGACCATATCGGGGTGCAGGACATCCTGCTTTGTGTTTTTGGACAGGCGTTTCAGCATCAAAGCGTAAGCCTGCGCGAAGCGTTCAGCCCCCGGGTTTTTCTGGGCGTCGTACAGATCAGCGTCCAGCGCCATTCTGTAAGGTCCGGAACTGCAGTGCTGCTGCACGAACCGCCGGATGAAATCAGGCTGTTCCCCGGCGGCTTGCGCCTGCTGGAAGGTCTGGAATGTGTATACAGTGCTCAAAATCAATCCCTCAGTTTCACAAGGCGCTTTGTGCGCACGAAATAGCGGATAGCGTCCATGCAGTGGTCATTTACCTTCAGCACGGTGTCGTCTTTGTCCGGGTCCCAAGCGTACACGCCGAACTCTTCCAGCGTGTGCTTGCAGTCTTTGTAGATCTTCAGCCGTCCGGTCTGCAGCATGGTCTGCACGTCCAGAATGCCGCTCAGGACGTCGTTATTTGCTGGGGTCTGGGTAAAGCCGTTCTTGCGCAGTTCCGTAATCAGGGGCAGGGCAGAGGGGTCAACGATGATCCTTTCTGGCTTGAGGCCATTCAGCCACGCCTTAAGGTCTGCAACATACTCTCCCACGGTCTTTTGCCGCTTCTGTTCGCGGCCACTGTAGTAGTACTCCCGGGTGACGATCCAGCAGTCTGCATCTGCCTGCTTCTGTAACAGCAAAAAAACCGTTGCGTTCTGGGTGCCAAAGTCGCACGCCACATAGGCGCTCTTTGGAGACAGCGCCGGCAGCTCATCAACGACGTGCTTCTTGCGGTCGAACATGTCATATACAAGGCCCTCGGCCACCGTCCACAGGCCCAGAATGTAGCGCTGATAGAAAACGCCGCTGTACTGGCTGCGGTATCTGGCCTTGATGTCCTCGGAAAGTGACAGATTGTCGTCCATCGTAAAGTGGAGATACATCATCTTGCGGGAGCGGCATTTCCGCACCCACTCCAGATAGAACCAGTGCTGTGGGCTGCCCGGGTTGCAGTTGAACCAGAACTTCGACCCGGTGACAGAGCAACGGGCCGTGGCCTGGTTGACAAAGCTCTGCGGCATCAGGGCCACCTCGTCAAAGAATGCCCCGGCCAGCGTGATGCCCTGGATCAGGTCTTGGCTGCTCTCGTCCTTGCCGCCGAAAAAGTAAAACTCGTTGATTCTGCCGCCCTTGCTGACGGTCATGCAGTTTTTCGCCCGGTGCTCCTTGACGTTGTAGCCACGGGCTGCAAGCTGCTGCTTGAGTGTTCCCAGCACGTTGCGCCTGAAGCTGGCAATGGTCTTTCCGCACATGGCAAACTGCTGGCCGCTGTAGCAGGTCATTGCCCACTGGACAAAAGAAAAGCTCATGGCAAAGGTCTTGCCCGAACGGATGGCGCCATCGGCAATGATGCCGTTGTAGCCGCTGTATGCGCTCTGCGGCGTCCACCAGCTCAGGACCTGCTTTTGCCGCTGGCTGAGGGCTTTCCAGCGAAAGCCGTTACTTTTCCGCATTTTCGTCCTCTTCCTCTGGCAGCATCTCCACGTCATCCGGCGGGCTGAGGTTAGCGGCGGCGCTCAGTGCCTCCACAAGCCCATCGTCCGGGACTTCTATGCTGCTTTGATCTCCCAGCATGGCAAACTTGTCCACGATGGTGCCGAACGCCGTTGACAACTGCGGCAGTGTTGCTTCCGCAATCTTGTCCGGGTCCGCCATCGCCTTCAGGTACAGCCCGAGAAGCTCTTGTGCTTCTCCTTGCTTGCTCTCCATGTAAGAAAGCATGTCCTTCGAGTTTTCCCGCTTTTTTTGTGCGCACAAGCGCGCACTTTCCGGGTCTTCCTTTACGACTTTCTTAACGGTCGCGTCTGAAACATCATTCAGCTTTGCGGCTGCACGGTAGCTCTGGAGCTGCACATAGTCCGCAACGATCTTCTTTTTTTGCTTATCTGTCAGCCGCCGTGCGCCCACCGCCACCACCTCTCTAAACTCATGCAAAAGAAAAACCGCCCGGAAAATCCGAACGGTCAGAATATCAAAATAAGAGGCCTTGCTTGTCGGGTGCAAAGCCTCTGCACCCGGAACTTTCGCGGCCGGATGCCCCGCTATTGCACTCCCCGCTCTCGTCAGATCATGCAAGCACTCCCGGCAGGACTCGAACCTGCAACATGCGGTTTTGGAGACCGCCGCTCTACCACTTGAGCTACCGGAGTATAAAACACCGCCCTTGGACTCGAACCAGCCAGCAATATCTCAGCTGACTCGCGCTCCGTACTGCGCTCAGGCGGCCATATAAAACAGCCCTGGTTCTCCGCCAGGGCTGTTGTTTGACGCACATCCCGTCGGGAAGTCTACCCACACCCTCAGGGATTCAAAGCTTTCTCTCGTGGCACGGGAGGTTAAGCGTGCAGCTTTGTGGGGGATGAGTCCATGCGCCATACGGTGCGATACGGCGGAATCGAACCGCCTCTTGTCTCTCGTGAGCGACAAGCTGCCTTTGTGTCAGTGTATCGCATAGAAGCAGCCCGCAAAACGGTGAAGGAGAACAGGAAAGCATGAAAACCTGTCACAAGGAAGGAACCGTTTCGGAGGCTGCGTGGCAAGCGGCTACCGCTTAGCGCTGAACCGCTTATTAGAATTTTACATCTAAGCTTACAGACTTGAAAAGAGCTGACCCCTTCCAAAATCACGCTGTGTTTTCTTGTGCATGTTGTACACTTTGCACGTCAGAAAACTCGTCCCATATCTCGGCCAGGGCCATACATCCGCGTTTGATTCGCCGGTAGACCACATCTGCCCCGCACACGCCGACTTCTTTTGCGATTTCTTTGTGAGACCTGCCCATGACATAGTGCTCGCAAATCGATTCGGCACATTCCGGCTCGGCTATCAGGCAGTATGCCCGCCGGGTGGCCTCGACACGCAGATTGCATAGGTCCGTCTCCATCCTCTGAAGTTGTCGGCGCTCGTTGTCCAGCTGCTCTACAGCAAAGCCCACCTTGTCCCCATTGCCACCACCTGCAGGCATCCCGCTCAGGTTCTGGGTGCATTTTTCGGCCACGTCCCGGATGCGCTGTATTTTTTGCTTCTGGGCTTCGATAGCCGCCGCAAGGTCCCGGCACTGCTGAAACCACGCCTTGACGGTGCGGTAATCCACGCCGCTGTCAGGCTTTGGTGTGTCGGTGTCAGGTGTCCATGTGCGGGTCATTGGTAAGTCACCTCATCAGGGTCTTTCCCGGCAAGAAGGTCGGAAAGTTCAGTGTTGAGCGTATCTGCAATCTTTCTTGCCGTTAAAATTGCGACAGGCTTATTGTTTCGCGCTTTCCAAACGGCCTTACGGTAGACACCCCGCTCAACAAGATCATTTGTTTTCATGTTAAGCCTTGCCATTTGAGTGATGACTTTTACTCGGTCGAACATGACCGCAGTCGATTTTTTCATCGTTATTCCTCCATTTCTTCAATCTCAATTTCCACCCGTGGTTTCTCCCGGTCAAGCTCCACCCGGCTACCATCGTGGGCGGCGACGATCTTACTGTTGTCGTCCTCCAGCACGCGGGCTTTCACCAGAATGTCCGTTGTAGCCTCGATGAGGTTTGCCAGATCGACCCGGCGGGCGGTTTTCATGTAGTACACGCACCGCACGTTTACACGGGCAGAGATGGGGCTGCGTGGCCTTTTGATTTGCCGCAGGCAGTCCGTCTCATAGTCCACGTATGCCTTGCTAGGGGCCACAAAGCGCCCGCCTGAGCGGCTTTTGAGGATGCGGGCAGAGTTTTTCTTGGTGCGGGGGTCGCCGTAGAGGGTCAGTTTCATCTGCTTACCCCCACTGTTCAGCCATTGCCTTTGCGATTCCCGGAAATGTTTTGGCTCTGTTCTTCGCCCGATCAGTCGTAAACATCCCCTTATTTTTCGCATCGTGCTTATGACTATACGAGCCGGACGGACACCATGTAGCAACAGGCTCTACAATGTCGGTTGGAATCAGCGGCGGCAGACCCTTGAGCCAAAGACAGGTTTTTTTGGTGTATGGGTGACCAAACTGATACGGCTGAATGCTCTGCGCATACTTCGGCAGGCAGAATACCCGGCTTGGAACTGGGTTCTCTATGCAAATCTGTGGAACATCTGCCCACCAGAAACGCATGAACAGGTCTCGGCCTTGAATACCAAGCATCACACGGTCTGCCTGAAGCTCATGCCCTTTCCAAAGATGCCTTGCCCCGGCGTTGCTTAGATAAGTGCAGGGCGGGTGAGCAATGAGCAAATCCCACTTCCCAACTTCATGCGCCACGCCGTCCATCGTAACGATTTGCCCCCCCCTCAGAGCCATTAGAGCATCTCCGAGGATATGCCATTCAGGATGCCCACCGGACGGCTCCTGAATGTCGCAGGAGTAGGCTTCGTGGCCTTTTGCCCGAAATGCCTTGCAGACTTCCTGCGATTCCTCACAGGCGATAAGCACTTTCATCTGTCCGCTCCTCCGTTCGCTCCCATGTACTTCTTGCGGCCCCGCTCCCGGTGGCGGTCCTCGTAATCGTAGTGGTAGACCTTGCCTGTGTCTAGCATCTCTCTGGTGTAAGCGGCTTCCGCTTCCCGCTGTCGCTTGAACTCGGCGTACTTGGGGCATGTGTCGTGGCATACCGGGTGCCGTGCAGGGCAGTCTTTACACGGCGTCATTGTCATTTTTGCATGCCTCCTTCTGATTTTTGCATCTGAAAATCACTACCATGGACGGAAAGGGTGCAGAATTTTTTTGTCCGCCAAATTTTAACCGGCCACGAACAAAGCGCACCTCATGCTTTTGGTAGATGAAATCATGAAACCACTTTGTGTCTGTTCTGGCCGGAAGCAGCATCACCACCAGAGCGTGAGCCTCAGATGCTTTTTGCACCCACTTGCCTATTTCTCTTCCGTATGGCGGATTGCAAAATACTCGCTCGCCGTCCCAGCTCTGAACCAAACCATCTTGTTCTTTTGTGAAAAACCTGGCACATTTGTGATTTAGTTCATCCGCACATGGGTCAAGTGTGAAGTGAAATTCTTCATTCAGCCCGTCAAAGAAATCCTGAGGAGTTGACCATTGGTCTGTAACGCTACTAAACATTACGTCTGTGTTCATCCAACGCCTCCGTCCTCACCGGTTTGATGTCCCGATACTCGGGGTAATGGTCTCCCGACAGCTGGCAGGCCCGGAACTCTGCCGCAAACCGGCTTGCGGTATTGATGCGGTATGTAAGCGCCGCGTTCCCGTGCGGGCCGCTGCACTCTACAATGACTTTGTATCTAGGCATTTTCGTCCTCCGTTCTGGTTTTCCTGCCCGAGAAGCTTTCTTTCTGCCTTGGACTTGAGCATCCGGGTGCGGGCAGCAAGGCAGTGCTTCGCCAGCATCTGCTCACCCTGGGCCTTTTCGATGGCCTTTTTCCACGCCGGGAGCAGCTGGCTCTGCCAGCTGCACTCCGAAATCACCTCGTGGAATGTCTTATAGGCCATCTCATCCGGCACATCCTTGAGCGATGAGTTCGCCCAGATCTCCGCGATGCTTGCGCGGTTCTCTGCGGTCTGAGGCCGTCCAAAATAGGACTCAGCGTCCGCAAGAAGCTTTGTCATCATCTCCACTGTCACGGTTTCACCCCCTTGAAAATATTTGCGTATGCTTCTGCGGTGCTTTCTGTGGCTTGCTTCCCGCGAGGCTGCTCTTGTCGGCGCTGCTCATTCGCTGCCACGTCCCCCGGGGTGCGTATCCCGTCCCGCTGCCAGCCATACAGGATGCCGTTGATGTAGTTCCACGACCGCTTGCCAGCTTCTGCGGCCTTGTCGATCGCCAGCAAAATCATCTCCGTGCTGTACTCCTGCCGCCATTTTTGCAGTTTTTCCAGTGCCGAACGCGGGAAGTCGCCGATAGCACGTTGGTAATGCTGGACGATTTTTGATAACTCCATATCAACGGCGGCGGTGTTATCGCGCTTTACAACATCTACATCCCCATCTACATCTACATCTCCATTTACATCTACATCTACAGTTATTTTTGTTATGTCGTCATTAACATTGTTATCGTTTGTTATTTTTGTTATGTCTTCAGGCTTTCCCCAGCGCTTTGCCATACCGCGTTTTCCGGCGTTGCTGCGTTTCTTGCGGGTTTCATCCCATTTTTCAGACGCCCGTTTTACGTCGCTGCACATAAATTTCCAGTTGACACGCATCCCACGGTCTGAAAATTCGGGTTTTTCTCCGGTTTTGGCATACCGTGCAAGAGCTCGCATCAACTGCCCAACCTCTGCGTCGGAGTATTCTTCCAGCGCGTCGAACCAGCTCAGATACGCCACAAATGACTTTTTATCGTCCTGCGCCACTCAATCACCTCCTTTACACGCCCGTATAGCCAGATAGCACAGCTCTCGGCTTAGAACGGGAGGTCTTCGCTGTCGTCGATGACCGAAAAATCGTCTGCGCTGCCCTGCGAATACTCCGGTACGTTCTGAGACTTCTGCGGGGCGCTGTGAGCGGTGTTTGCTTCGCGCACATGATTTTCCGTCTGCTGGTCGAAATCGCGCACAGCGGGCTTCTCTGCGGCCTTTCCGCCGCAAAAGCTCACCCGCGACGCAAGAACCTCGGTAGCTGTGCGGTTGTTGCCGTTCTTGTCCTGGTACTGACGGGTCTGCAAGCTGCCTTCGATGGCGATCATGCTGCCCTTCTGGAAATACTTACAGACGAACTCGGCAGTCTGCCGCCACGCGGTGACGTCGATAAAATCGGCCTTGCGCTCTTCGCCCTGCCGGGCAAAGCTGCGGTCAACCGCGATGCGGAAGCTGCACACGTTGGTGCCGTTCTGGGCGGTCTTGAGCTCCGGGTCGTAGACCAGACGGCCCATCAATGCTACGAGGTTAAGCATGAGACATTCCTCCATCTTCTTTCGGCTGTTTCTTTGCGCATTCTACGCAGAGTATACGCCCATATTTTGCCTTGCTTCGTTCTGCTGCCTGCTCAGCAGTCATCTTTTTCCCGTCCTTGGTTTTGATGCCGATGATTTTCTTTCCGCAGCAGGTGCACACCGGGGCGGGAGTGGCCGGAGGCGGGGTGTACTTGGTGGATTCATCTTTCCAGTACACGCTCGCGCCGATTCCAAGCGCCTTGCAGGCCACGCTCTGAGCATCCGTATACGCTTTTTTGTAAGCGTCATCATCCGTTCGGAGCCCCGTTGACTCCAACGCAATCAGCATAGAGCCGCCCACTCCGGGGATGGGGGCGCTCCACGCTTCCCCATCATCCTGCCTGACGTACAAATTCGTAAAGCACTGCACGACAACTTCGCCCTTTGCTCCGGTCTTTTCCTCGAACACCGGCGGGTCGAACTTCCAGCCCATACCAGCCGGGCCAAAAAGCTCAGTCAGCTTCTTGATGCGCCACATGGGGTTAATGTCGGTCTTGCCCTTCAGGCGACCCGCTGCGATAGGCTTCTGGGCGTCTTTGGGGACTTCCCGGCACTGCTCGTAAATGGTCATTTTATCCATGATTGTATGTCACCTCATCCATCCCGTGTACCCGGCACAGATCTGCCAGCCACCCAAGACCAGAATTGTAGGCCGCCTCAATGTTTCCCATCGCGTCATCTAACCCGCCGGTCTGGGTGGAGCTGATAAGCGGGAAGGCGTTTGACTCATCCGCCAAAGCAACTACGGTTTCCAGCGCCGAAGCGGCTGCGCCGAGGCTGTACTCTGCATCCGAAATGGCTTTTGCATATCCCGTCGGAGACATCCCATAATCTAATCTGCCCGGATAAAAACGGTCCTCCGCGTCGGTCGCAAGCATCATCTGGCTTACGCTCATCAAGAGGCCTGCGCATTTCGTAAGCTCTGCTGCCGCCCGATGCTTGAGCGCAAGATTCCATTCGGGGGCACTGACTGCATACCGAAGAACCGCTTTGCGGCGTTCCTTTTGCTCTAAAGTCATGTACGTCACCTCTGGTAAACCTTCTGCCGGTGCTCGTCCATAACGACGTACAGACGGCCCGGCTTTTCTGCTGCCAGCTGGTCGGCGTACTGGATGCCCGCCAGCGTGTTCGGCATGGGGATTTCGTTGACAAAACGCAAATCCGCGTCAAAGATCTGTACCGTGCTCACCTTTTTCTTCTCCTTCTTCTGGTGGATGTGCGCCATCCGGGCGGGCTGGTTCATGTCCCACCGCTGCTCGAGCCAGCGCTTGTTTTTGCCATTCATGTTTATCTCCCTCTTGTAACGATTCCCCATACCCACCCTCCGCGTCTGTTCATGCTGTTTCATGAGCTGCGGCGACCGAATGGGCACTTACAGAGTCACAATGACGCGCTTTGAGTCAACTTCTTCACGAAGGGCTGCAAGGAGATACTGCCGCGCGGCGCTTCGTGCGGCCATTTTCCACATCCCGCCATCTGCTGCCGTCAGGCTGATGCTGCGGTCATCGTAGACGCGAAAAACAAATTCGCTCTCCGGCTGTTCGACCTCTTGGAAAGTGCGGTAAGGGGCCAGTTTCACGATGGGATTCACCCGCTGGGTCTCAACAAAGCTGACACCCTTACGGACCTGTACGGTCTGGGTCACTCCGTTGTCATCACTCTTGACGCTCTGGTCTACGCTCATGTGGGAAAGCAGGCTGAGAATGTAATCCACGTCATTGGTATTGCCATCGGAAGCCCGCTGGAACATGGAGCGCAGTTTGATCTGCGCTTCGTCAAAGCTCCACCGTACCTCCTCGATCATCGGCGGGAGGTCAGAGGCAATCGCCTCGTAAGGAGTCCAGCGGTGCAGGTCATCAGTTGCGTTCGGCCGGGTGAATACCCGCACATGGTCGTATTTCTCGCAGGAAATGTAGAGCGGATGATCGACGAAGGAATCAATCTCGGTCTTTACCAGCGCGGCCAGAGCATTCAGGCTGCGGGTGACTGCCCTCTCCGGCTTGGGAAGCTCAAGCGGCTCGATTTCTTCGTAGCTGCTGCCGGTGACAAGGAAGTTGCGACCGTTCACGGTCTGGGCTTTCGGCTCTGCGGACTTTTTGCCCAAATCGGCCAGAGTGTTGATTGCGTCTGCGAGGAAGCTGTTCTTGATGTCCATGATGTTTTCCTTTCTTTATGCGGTGTAAATTTCGTCGAACTTGAGGACTTTGCGTTGCGGTGCTACTCCGCCGAAAGTGTCAAACTGGCCGGGGATCTGCGGAGTGAGTTCCACTGCCACAACATGACCTTCCTCATTGCCGACCGCAAGCGCAGTCTTGACCGGGTGCATGGGTGCCAGCGTGCTGGAAGCAGTGGCGCTTACCTCGATGTGCTGGCGCTCTTCGTCCGGCTCAAGGATGATCTTGACGGTGATGGTCCGCTTGGCCGCTGCCTTGGTGTTGGGGTCTCCGATGTTCTGGATGACCCGGCCCATCTCATAGTCGAGACGCTCTTTGATCGCCCCGTTGGCCATGTCGAGTAAGCTGCTTACATTCGTTTCCATAGATAGTCTCCTTTTGTTAATGATGATTGACTATGTAATCCGATTCTTTTATCGGTTACAGGCTTGCAGTTTTTCTCCAGATGTGTTATCCTCCGGGGTGATGGGCTAGAGAAGCCATCACCCCTTGCAGGCCCGCCGGTGCTGGAACACCGGCGGGCTTTTTTGTTTTCATGCGTCCCTCCGGTTCTGCCGGTACTCCGGCTCTTGGGGGCGGGCGTGGTTGCGGACGATTTTGCCGTAGCCGCTGCGCTTATACCGTTTGTTGTCCTCATGCATCCCATAAAGCGACATTGTCAGCCCGGCAGTGGATGCAACAATAATCCAAGGCGCGGTATGCGCAGCCTCGGCGATGTCCCAGCCGCCCCAGTAAGCCAGCGCAACGGCCAGCCAGGAGCAGGCCCAGCGCACCACCTGCACCGCGCCGATGATTGCCAGCAAAGCCAGCCCGTCCAGCGCTAAGATGAGTCGAAAATTCATCGGTTTCTTTCTCATTCTCTCGGTTCCTCCTTTGTATAAACCTTTTCGAGCTTGTAAAAGTCCTTCACCCACGCCATAAAACCGGCGCGGGAGATGTCAGGGCAAGGCTCTTTTGTTCCTACGGATGGCTTTGACCATTCCGGGAAAACTCCCGCCTGAATTTGAGCTCCCAGGACCTTTTCGGTCTTTGAGATGTTGTTGTCCCGAAGGATCTGGACGCATTCGCCTATCGTAAGGCTCGGCTTCTGCATGGCCTGCTCCTTTCTTTCAATTTGGTTTTGCAGTGCTTTTTACGGCTATACTTCCGCAAACTCGCCGCCGTTCCGGCGGCCCAGGTGAACGTCCAGTGCATCAATGTGCAGATGGCCCACACGGCGGTGCAGGTAACGCCCCACGAGATGCCCAGAAGGGCGGCAAACGCGATGATGATCGCCAGTGCTTCACCCATTGTTCCGTGCCTCCTTTGCGGCGAACTCAGCTGCCTGTGCCGCTGAGTTCGCGCACCACTTGCCCGCCGGGGCGGTCTTGCGGGGGTCTTCCTGGGCTGCTGCAGCTTCGTCCTCTTCCAGCAGCTTGTTCAAATCGGCCAAGAACTGGCCACACATCTTTGCTTTTATATCTTCCTCCGACCGGCCATACGGGCCGCAAAACGGCCCGGACTTGAAAAATGACCTTGAACGGAAGTCCTCTTCTAAGAACTGATACTTGCCGATCAGCTGGAAAACTTTATCGCGCATCGTGGTTTTCACAAAGATCCTCCTTGCATTAATGACACATGACAATGTTGGACGAATGAACCAGATAGGTCACACCGTCAATCACAACCTGAAGCTGGTCGCCTTCATAGTCGCACCAGCTTTCGACATTGCCCTCGACAATCGTTCCATCAGGCATTTTCAGCTGCGCCCATGAGTAGCTATACGTCAGGTCTATCACCTGCTTATTGCATCCGGCCATCAGCAAAGCGCTTGCCAATACGGACACTACGCCTACAATAACTTTTTTCATGCTTATACCTCCTTAACAAACTTCCCAGCCGTGACGGTGTTCTGCTGGGCGGCAAGCTCCATCTGCTCCACGCTTTGCCTGCGCTCCACGCTGGGCAGCATTCCCACGGCCTTGAGCTGCTCATAGATAAAGCGCTGTCCGGCTTCTGTCCATACGGTGGTGTTCTTGGTGTCCCACTCGCCGGTGCTCTTGTGCTGGAACGGCGTGGATTTGCGGTTTTTGGTGTAGCCCTTGCCGCAATACTTGGCGTATAGCACCCACTGGCCGTCGCTGGTCTTGTACTGGATCTTCAGGCCGTGAAGGATGCTGTTGAGCTTCTCGGCGCTCAGGCCGTAATCCTTGGCAAGGCTGGTAGTGGTGCGGCAGTTCTTGCCCACGCACACCGCCCGGGCATACTCTGCATCCGGCTTCAGGTCGTTGTTCTCGGCCAGCAGGCTGCGGTTCACGCTTTGCAGCTCTTTCACTTTGCGGTCTGCAATAAGCACCGCACGGCGCATGACCGCTTCCGGGCTGTTCCACTGCGCCTCCACGGCCAAGAAATACTGCCGGGCCTGCTTGCCACGCTCGTTGCGCTGGATCATGCAGAGCTCTTTGGCCATTGGGATGGTGAGTTGGTGGTCATCGAGTGTTCGGCTGACTTTGCGCCCGCCCTCGTCCTGAACCCGCTCAATTTTGAGCGGGTTGAAATCCTCACCCTCGGTGAAGCCGTACTCCACCATGCGGGGAAACCAGTCCTTATAGGCCGTCTTGACCTGCAAAAACTCGTGCAGCTCCCGGCCACTCACCGTGGGGCGCTCCGGGTTTTCGTAGCTAACGGGGATGAGATTGTTTAATTCGCTCATGCCGTTTTGTCCTCCTTTTCCTTGATGATCTCGCTGACGGCAGTTTCCATCTTTTCCCGAATGCCGGGAGGGTTGCGCTTGCTGTTCAAAATCAGTGAACAGTAGCTTCTCGAAAATCCAAGATGCTTTGCTACGTCGTCTACTGTAATCTGGTTGTTGTGCATTCGGCCAATCAGACGGCCAGTCCACGGTTCAGGCTTAATCATGGCTTGTCACCCATTTCAGGAGCATCGCCACAATCCAGATTGCGGTGGCCACACCGAAGGTGAACTGCCATCCGACAAAGTGACAAATGAGCCACCAGAGGCCAGATATAATTGCCCACGAAAAGCCAAAAGCAACGACAATGAGCGCAATCGATGCAAGCGCAAGCAAAAAGGTTTCAAAATCAGGCACTTGTATTCTCCTTTCTTTTTCCTTCCTCATCGTAGACCACAAGCTCGTTCAGTGTGACCTTGAAATACTTTGCGAGCTTGAGCAGCTGCGAGATACTGGGGCCGTAAATCGAGCGCTCCCACTTTCCGATTGCGCCGTTGCTCAGGCCTGCCGCCGCCTCCAGATCGGTGCGGCTCAGCCCGTGCAGCTTGCAAAACTGGTCGATTTTTGAAACATTCACTAGAAATTCTCCTTTCCGGGCTTGAAAATCACTAGAAAATATGCTACTATGTAGTTGCGAGGTACAAAGTGAATAAAATCTAGCGTCTGCCCGATATAATATTGTCAGGGGCTTTGGTTTTGTTTGCCCCTTACGCTCTCTATTATATAGCCTAATTTTCTAGTTGTCAATAGAAAATTAGGCTATTGGAGGAGTTTTTTATGCGTTCTTTGCCCGAACTAGTGAAATTCATCCGTGTATCGTGTAAAAATCAAGGCAGTTCCATTACAAAAATGGAGAAAGATTTGAAATTCGCCAACGGAACAGTAGGAAAATGGGCTAATGGAAAGCGCTATCCGCCGAAAGATAAGCTATTGCTTGTGTCTGATTTTCTACAAATTTCCATTGAAGAGCTTATGGGAGAAGAGCAAAAAGAAAAGCCCAGCGCCCTGGAGACGGTAAGCCTGAGTGGGCTGTCCCCAGAAGATGCTGAGCTTGTAAGAAAAATCATGGCCGCATCGGACGCAAAAAAGAATGCGATCCGGGCGTTGCTGTGATTTAGCTGTTTAGAATATCGAGGACTTTCTGACGGAATGCAGGGTCACTCTTAAGCTTTTCGATGATTTTTCTGATTTCGTCCGGGCTAAAAGATGTGTCCTGCATTTTGCTTTGTCCTCCTTATATAATTGTTATGTGTGAGGTGTTGCGGTATGGCACGAGGCGGCCGCAGGAAGGTATCTATTTATACTCAGCGAGACCGCGCAAACAAACGGTGGCTTAAAAAAGTCGGGAAGGCAATCACGCCAAGCAAACGCACACAACGTGCGATAGCAAAAGCTATGTTTTCTCCAGCTCCTTCTAGTTCTACAATTCAGAGAAGAGAGCCGTACAAGCAAGCATCCGTAAAATGGAAAGACGCAAGGCCTACGCTTTTGCAATGGGCTGGTTGCTTTGCTATTGGTTTAATTTGCTTGTGTCCTATACTGAGCATCTGGAAGCCTTCTTTCAATATTTCAGAAATTTCCCTTTTGTTTGTCGCTTTCTTTGCCTTTCCTTTTTTGGTTGCAGCACTTTGCGTTGTCGATTATAACAAAACCAAATACCGCTCTTATCATTCAGGAGACACCGCAGCTGCTCCAGATGCTTTTGATTTCCCTGCAATGGAAAGCATTGATAAGATCACCCCAGAAGAAACAATAGCAGAAATTGACCAGATGAACGCCAAGATTTTCATGGATGAATTTCAAGATTCCCTGAATATCATGCAGAAAACGGCAGACCCAGATACTTTTTTCTCTCGGTATGACCTTGCTTTGGAACGTCTCGACAACATGATAGAGCTGCAACAGAAGGGAATAAAATTCACCTGTGACCTTCCAGCCTTGAAAGCTCAGGCGCTTGACCCGGAAACCACTGCTGAAACCGTAAATGTGCTGATAGATAATGCCTATGCAAAACAGGCCCAGAAGCTTTCCGGTCTCAAGACTGAACGTGGCCGCTCAAACTCTACGCAAAGATGGTATGCATCTTTTGAGCCGTTTTTAGACCGAATGCCACTCCGATCTAAAACGTATCTTGAAATGAAACACTCCGCTTTGCAAGAGGTGTAACCAATGGATTTATTTACAGCGTTTTCGTTTATGAATGGAGAAGAACCGCCCATTCCGGCAGAAGAACAAAAGTATTATCAAGAACCATCCTATTATAAGGATTATGTTCCGTCTTTTGCTCTTGATGCCGTGAATGGTATGCGTCGAGTGATTCCGTTTGCAGAGCAGATGCAAAATCAATCCTCTACCGCGAATGGATTGTACCGAACCGAAATTGCATTGCTGAAATATTGCTCATATGGGACATATCCGCACCCGAGATATGGTTATCCGGGGCTTTGGTGGTTTGAGTATGGCATAAAAAATGTTGGCTACCATCTTCAGACGCTGGAAAAACGGGGCTTTATCCAGATGAATGAAAAAGGCAAGTATTTTTTAACCGAAAAAGGGAAGTCTGAGCTCGACTCCAACATTTCGATGCTCGATATGTAGGTAACAACCACATTATACAACCGTTGATTGTAACGCGTCAAGCGCGTTTAATCGCGCAAAAATGCGCGAAAAATTTAGCATTTGCGCTGAATCGCTGAAATTTACGCTGACTTTTTGCTAAATACGCGCGTTTCGTGCGAGCAACGTGCAAAATATGCACGTTGCTATCCGTGGTTGCAAGGTTGTTGCAATTTTTGCAACAGTTCAGCGGCAAGCTCCCCACCGGGTGCGTCTGCTGCGGCCTTGAGCTGCCGGAGATCCCCGGACTTGCGGATCACAAAAAGTCGAGCCCGAGCCTGTCCCTCGGGCGGCATATCCTCATAGCAGGCCAGCGCGGCGCGGATGTGGGTGCAAAACAGCTTCATCTTGTCCATCTTTAGTCCTCCCAAGGTTCAGGTGTTCGGGCCGTGCCGGTCAAAATGGTGGCAGGCATCCCGTCAATGATGGTCATTTCGTTTTCTTTGCCGTTTCTTTGCTCGAAATCCATTTTATTTCACCTCTGTTTTTGTTCAATTTGTCCAACTTGTTTTAGATTTTACCATTTTATGGGAAAACTTGAAGGACTTCCGCTCTGTCGAGTGGCATGGGTTTTTCCCATGTCACTTTTTGTTTTTATGGCATGGAAATTTGTGAGGTTATAATTGATGAGCTACTTTACTGCGGAAAAGCTTGGTGTCGCATTGGCGCGGGCCAGAGTCGCGGCAGGCTTGAGCCAAGTCGACATGGCCCGCCGGATCAACAAGGGAAAGGCTACGATCCAGAGCTGGGAGTGCGGGGCGTCCAGCCCACCAGCTGACAAGATAATGGACTGGTTTGAGGCTTGCGGGACTTCTCCGCTCCCCGCCATGCAAGAAATGCTGCACCCAGAACTTTATAAAGAGCCCGTACAGCGCAAATCAGACGAAGAGCTGGATGAGGCGCTTACAGAATACTTTCGCACAGCGCCGCGAATTGTAAAAGAGATGGTGCTGTTTATCCTTTTGGGCCGACATGGCAGCTATCCACCGGCGGTGTTTGCTGAGGTGTGCGCAAACCTGCACACTCCCTTGCAAAACAAGGTATCCGTCTGCGGCCAAATACTGGACAATTACGGGTTCGCCGTGGCTACAGGAACAGACCCGATCCCGTGGGAAGTCCAGCCTCCGGTGAGTCTTCTGCAGTCGGCATACCAGGCGGGAAAAGAGGCCGCGAAGAGCGGCGAGACCGACTATACTGCAAAGCGAGGTGAAGAGCGTTGAGGTGTATTCGCGCCTGCTGCCGTCGGGAAATACCGGATGATGCATCTTTTTGCCCATACTGCGGCAAGAAGCAGCCCGAAGCCGCCCCGCAGCAAAGAAAAAAGCGCCGCCGCCCAAAGGGCAGCGGCAGTGTATATAAGTTGAGCGGGACGAGGTCAAAGCCGTATGTGGCCCTGACAGCCAAGCGAGACGTTCTGGGGACGTTTGCGACGCCGGGTGAAGCAGTACAAGCACTGGACGCTTACAACGCCCAGAACACCCCCGCAGCGCGTCTGAAATGCACTTTTGCGGATGCCTACGCCCAATGGAAAGCGCAGCCCAAATTTGAAAAGCTCGGCACTGACATGAAAAAGGGTTATGAGCTGGCCTATGCAAAGGCTTCGCTGCTGTATGACCGACAGCTCCGAGACTTAAAAGCCGCAGACTATCAACAAGTGATTGACCAGATGGTGGAAAAGGGCCTCTCCCGCAGCTCCTGCGAAAAGCAGCGCACACTTTTCAGCCAGATCTGCGAGTGGGCAATGGCTCAGGACATCATAAACAAAAACTATGCCATGCTCTTGCAGCTCCCGGCGGCTACAGGCAAGGCAGAGCGCACCTTGACCGCTCAAGAGATAGAGCAAATAAGCAGCCGACAAGACGACCCGAAGCTTGGGCAGACAGCGCAAATCGCAATGGTGCTGCTCTACACCGGTATGCGTATCGATGAGCTGCTCTCCATGCGCTGCGACGATGTGCATCTAAAAGAGCGGTATATGCAGGGCGGCGAAAAGACCGAGGCGGGCAAAAACCGCATTATCCCTATTTTGGACCCCATTTATAAAATTATTGCCTTTTGGATGCTTGACAGCGGCTGTGAGTGGCTGATACCGTCCAAAGCCGGTACAAAGCTGGACAAGCGCAACGTGGCTACAAAGTTTCGAACCTTGATGCAGGAGTGCCATATAGAGGGAGTGCATCCGCATACGCTGCGCCACACGGCCAGCAGCAAGATGGTGGAGTGCGGCCTGGAAAAGACCGCCGTGCAGGCCATCTTGGGCCACAAAAATTTCTCCACCACAGCCAACAAGTACGTCTCCCACAATGACCCGGATTATCTGTTGCAGGAAATGCAAAAGATGAAGTATTGATTTGTTAGATTGTTTGTTAGATTGTCATGTTCATTCAGGAGGTTTTAAGGCATTTTAAGCAAAAAGAAAAACGCACGGACGATTCGTTTTAATCGTTCGTGCGTTTATTTTTGGAGCTGGTGACAGGAGTTGAACCTGCAACCCACTGATTACAAATCAGTTGCGCTGCCATTGCGCCACACCA
>ENA-UEPS01000371-UEPS01000371.1-human-gut-metagenome-genome-assembly--contig:-NODE-371-length-39953-cov-17.260683_pt1 | contig 39953 bp, 34 predicted proteins | sample MGYA00242904_ERZ507924 | MGnify/ENA primary metagenome ERZ507924 (study PRJEB26167, sample SAMN06115422) | human gut metagenome | host: Homo sapiens | place: China:Sichuan | collected 2014-10-16...
AGTCATTCTTTTGTCTCAGCGCTTGGCGCTCAAGTATAATACCATACACCGGGGTGGATGTCAACACTTTTTTACAAGTTTTTTCAAAAAACTTCAAATTGCTGCGTTCGGGCAGGAAGTCGAACCCCTCCGGGACGGCCACGGCCGTCCCGGCTCCCCTTTTCCAAGGGGAGCTTGCAGTTTTGCGGGCGCTGTTATATTATATAATTACATTATAGAGGCAGAGGAGGCCCCCGACCATGATCCTGACGGTCAACATCGGCAACACACACATCACCATCGCCGGATACGAACACGACGCCCTGCAATTCAGCGGGCGTCTGCACTCCGACGCAGCAGCGACCATTGACGAATATGCCATGGATCTGCTGAATCTGCTCTCTCTGTACCGCGTCCAGACCGAGCGCATTGAGGGAGGCATTCTGGGCAGTGTCGTGCCCGCGCTGACGGGCCGCGTCCTGGCGGCGCTGCGGATGCTCTGCTCCGCCCGCTTTCTGACCGTTGGTCCGGGCCTGAAGAGCGGCATCAAGCTGCGGCTGGACAATCCGGCCCAGCTGGGTGCAGAGCTTTTGTGCGGCGCCGTTGCCGCGCTGGCCGAGACGCCCGGCCCGCTGGCCGTCATCTCCGCCGACACAGCCATCTCCATCATGGCCGTGAACGAAAAACAGGAGCTTGTGGGCGGCGTCATCCTGCCCGGCCCGCAGCTGTCGCAGGCGGCGCTGGTCCAGAAGACCGCCCAGCTGCCCCAGATCGACCTTTCGGCACCAGCTTCAGCCTCCATTCTGGGCAAGAACACCGCTGCCTGCCTGCAGAACGGTTTCGTGCTGGGCACCGCCAGCCTGCTGGACGGACTGGCTGAGCGCTTCCGCGCCGAACTCGGCCCGGAGCTCAAATTCTACGCCACCGGCAATCTGCCCCGCACCATCCGCGAAGCCTGCCACACGAACATTCTCTACCGCGAGACCCTCATCACCGATGGCTTATACCGCATCTGGCAGAAAAATCGGAAAGGGTAATATCAAAATCAAAAGGAGTGCCACACCATGAATTCCAAACTCGTATCTCTGTTCTGCTGTCTGATCATGCTCGTGAGCTTTTCCGGCTGTACCAAGGTCACACAGCTTGTAAAAGACAATCAACCAACCAAAGCGGAACTGCTCGCAGAAATCAACGAAGAGCATCAGCGTTGGGAAGCGGCTCCTGCCGCCGACCCGACACCCTATCTGCGGCATTACGATGACCCCGCCGATGCACAGAAATATTTTGATTACGTCACCGATACCTACAGCGAATACAATGCCGCCAAAGAATTAAGTCTGGAAGAAGCCGAAGAAGATGTGAACTATCTCTTCGATGCCTTCTATTATGATTTTGCCTTCTATGACTATTTTGGCGGGCACACTGTATTCGATCAGGCAAAAGCAGAGATTTTACAAGAGCTTCAAGCAAAAGACAACCTGACCTGCAAAGACTTACAGGAGGTTTTGGTGAAACACCTCACCTTTATCAAGGACGGCCATTTCAATATCAATCACAACTTCCCGGCGGAAAAGGAGATCCCCTTCTTTTTCCGGCAGGTGATGTTCGTTAAAACCGACAGCGGATATCAGGATTCCAAAGGTAAGACGGTCGTATCGGTAGACGGCCATCCAGACTTGGATACACTGTTCAAACGTTCCATTTCCCAAGAAGGATATCTTGTGTACTATCCTGTGCTGCTGAAAGAAGCAAAATTTGATGGAACCGAGTGGGACAAGCATGTGTGCGACGAGCAATTGACCGTGCACTATGCCGATGGCAGTACGGATGTATTGACAGCAGACGCATGGAGACAGTATTATAAAGAGCTTCCCAAAGACCAGAATACCGATCTTCGCCAGACAGATGGAATCCCGGTGTTCCAGTTCAACAGCTTTGATGGCTCTTTCCTGCAGGAGGTCAATGCTGCGGCGGCACAAATGAGTGATGCTGCGATTTCCATGCTGGATCTGCGCTCCAATGTCGGCGGATATGAAGAAGTAGCTCATCAGTGGATCACCCGATACAGCCGCCAGCGTGTACAGGGCAATGGAGTCCGCTATGACGTTGTTAATCCGGTATCCGTAGCGATAGCTCATCGGTGGCAAACGCACGACAACATTCTGATTCTTTTAAGCGGAAAATGCTCTGCCTCTTCTGCAGAAATCACAATGGACCTTGCCTATAATCTGGAAAACAGCCTGATCATCGGAGAAAACACAAATGGATGTATGATCGGAAATGGTGGGCATGTGGAACTGCCGAACAGCAAATGCTCGGTTATAATGACATCCGTATGTGTCTATCTGCTGCCGGAGGGTGCAGATTATTTTGAAGAAATGCGTGGCCTTTCTCCGGATATCTGGGTCCCGGCCAAAGAAGCCGAGACGCTGGCGGCAAAACTGATGGAGAATCTGAAATGAGATTCGAATCCTCCCGGCCGCAAATGAACGCCAGTCCTCTTGTTCGACGTTCCTACGGGTCTAGGAACCGCGCACTAAGCAACAGCCCGCTGGGCTGATTGCTTACCCCGCCTGCGGCGGGGCCGTGCTGTTCGAATCCTCCCGGCCGCAAATAAAAATCCCCAGCACACGAAAGTGTACTGGGGATTTCATGCGACCGGGAGGATTCGAACCTCTGGCCTTCCGGGTCGGAGCCGAACGCTCTATCCAGCTGAGCTACGATCGCACATCTTCTGAATGGATTCAGTATAAGGTAGTATAGCACAGCCGGACAGAAATTGCAAATAGAAATCTTCGCCCTTGTCGGCCCAATTTCTGCATCCGGAGCATCCTTCTGAAAAATCATCGGGCGGCGCGTTAAAATTTCACCTCTGCTTTTTGGGTTTTTCATCTTGCAAAAGCGCCGCCGGGCCTTATAATAGAGCTTGTGCCCCGGTGTGCGCGGGCACAGTTTCGGATCAGGAAAAGGAATCATCAAGTTATGAAGTCAAACACCAAATCGCTGACGGAAGGCCCTCTGGCCAAGCAGATCCTTCTGGTCAGCCTGCCGCTGGCACTGTCCAACCTGCTGCAGGTGCTGTTCAACATGTCGGACGTCGCGGTCGTGGGCCGGTTCGCCGGTTCCACGGCGCTGGGTGCGGTGGGTTCCACGAGCATCTTCGTCACCCTGTTCACCGGTTTTCTCATCGGCCTGAGCAACGGCATCAACGTGCTGGTGGCCCGCTTCTATGGGGCCAGGCACACCGATGACGTCCGCCGCACCGTTCACTCGGCGCTGGTGGTCAGCCTCATCGCCGGTGTGGTGCTGCTGTTCGTGGGTCTGCTGGGCTCCCCCGCCCTGCTGCGGCTGCTGAACACCAAGGAAGACCTGCTGCCCGGTGCCATCCTCTACCTGCGGGTCTACTTCCTCGGTATGCCCGCACTGGCGCTCTACAACTTTGGCAACGCCATCTTCAGCGCCATCGGCGACACCAAAAAGCCGCTGTACTTCCTGAGCATCGCGGGTGTGCTGAACATCCTGCTCAACCTCTTCTTCGTCATCGTCTGCAAGCTGGATGTCATGGGCGTGGCGCTGGCCAGTGCCATTTCGCAATGCGTTTCCGCCGGGCTCATCCTCCACGCGCTGACTCAGGTGCAGGACTGCTACACCCTGCATTTCCGGGAAGCCCGGCTCGACCCGGCCATGACCCGGAGCATTCTGGCGCTGGGCCTGCCCGCCGGGTTCCAGAACGCCGTCTTCGCCATCGCCAACCTCTTCATCCAGGCAGGCGTCAACTCCTTCGACTCCCTCATGGTCAAGGGCAACTCCGCCGCCGCCAACGCCGACAACCTCATCTACGACTGCATGGCCGCCTTCTACATGGCCTGTGCCAGCTTCATGAGCCAGAACTACGGCGCAGGCAAGCCCGACCGCGTGAAGAAGAGCTACTTCATCGCGCTGGGCTATTCCTTTGGTGTGGGCCTGCTGTTGGGCGGCAGCCTGTTCGTGTTCGGCCGCGAGTTCCTGGCCCTCTTCACCACCGAGCCTGCCGTCATCGACGCCGGCATGAAGCGTGTGGGCGTCATGGGTCTGGCCTACTGCATCTCGGCCTTTATGGATTGCACCATCGCCGCCTCCCGCGGCCTGGGCAAGACCGTCGTGCCCACCGTCATCGTCATCCTGGGCTCCTGCGTCTTCCGCGTCATCTGGGTGTACACCATCTTTGCCCACTTCCACACCATCCCCTCGCTTTATCTGCTCTACCCCTGCTCCTGGATACTGACCGCTCTGGCGGAGATCGTCTACTTCGTCCACTGCTACAAGCAGGCCATGAAAATTTTCCGGGAGCCGGTCCCTGCGTCGCTGTAAACCGTTCAGACATAAGAAAAGGCAGATGCCGTTCGATGCGGCATCTGCCTTTTTTGTTTCATTACACCTTTACTTCTCCCGTCAGCACCCGCTGATAGTCCTCGTAATTGCGGGCCAGCAGCGCGGGCGTATCCAGACCGAAGTTTGGCACAACAAAAGCTCCCCGGAAACGAGGAGCTTTCGTTGCATTCCTTATGCGTATTGGTGGTTCAGGAACATCGCCTTGATGAGGACGACCTCGTCGTATTCCTCCTGCTCGACCTGAACGTCGGCGTTCAACGCCTTCAGGCGGGCCTTGACGGCCTCCAGCGCCTCCGGCACGGTGACGGCGCGGCCCTCTTCGATGGCGTCCATCATCTGCTTGAGGACGGTCGGGTGTGCGTAATAGCTCGGCACCGGGAACGCACCGTTCGGGTAGCGCTTCACATAGTCTGCTGCGGCCTGCTCGGCCCGGTCGGCCCGCTTCATGATGGCGCTGTGGTTGTTGCGGGCGGTGGGCAGCATGTTGTAGCTGGAAAAGAGGAAGATGGCCGCAAAGCCGAACAGCGCAAAGTAGATGCCGTAATTACCCACATGGTTCGTGATGGCATAGAGGCCGTAGGCTGCGGCCACAAGGCCGAACAGGAAGATGGCCAATGCGACATAGCGGTACACCGGCTTGCTCTGCAGCTGGGCGCGCTTGCGGCGCTCGGCGGCGCTCAGCTCGTCCGAAATCTCCGGCTTGGCTTCCAGGTACTCTTTTGCCCGGCGCAGCACCGTCAGGCTGTGCTCGGCGTCTTTCGTCAGCTCCGGCAGCTTGCGGGCGGCCTTTTCGGCCTCCTTCTTCTGCACGGTCTGCTCGCCTGCCGCGCTCAGCCGCTTGATCTGCGGCTGCTCTTTGGCCAGAACGTCCAGCAGGGCGTCCACGTCCCGCTCATCCTTGAAGTTGCACTGCTTCTGCTTGCCGCCGTCGTACTCCACCACCAGATAGGCCATGGAGGCAAACATCCCTTTGCCGGTAAAGCCGCCCTGGCTCATGGCGACCCGCTTGAACGCGCGGGTGATGCTGCCGTAAGGCAGATAATAGCAGCGGTCGATGTAAAAGCTGTTGAGGTACAGCGCCTTTTTGCCGACGCCGCAGGGGCCGATCTTTTTGCAGGCTTTTTTGTCTGCTTCCAGCTCGGCAGCGCCGAGTTTTGCCAGACCCAGTTGTGCAGGTTTGAACAGCATAGTGTATCCCTCTTTTGCGTTTTGTTTGTACCCATTGTCCCACTGTTTTTCGCAAAATGCAAGAGTCTTTTCCACTCTTAGCCAAAAGCAAGACCGGCCGCTGGTGTGGGCAGCGGCCGGTCTTGAGATCACAGGGGGTTATGCCGCCTTGAATGGGTTATGCGGCTTTCTTCTCCGTGTGCTTCTTGGTAGCATGGATAAACAGGGCCAGCATTGCAACGGCGAAGACGATGCCCACAGGGTATGCGATTGCCGTATTGTAGATGGTGGCACCCTCAGCGGTCTTGCTGTTCAGCAGGCCGCCCAGGCACTCCGGAGCCAGCACGAAGTAAGTGCAGGACACAGCGCTCATGAAGGTAGCGGGCACAGCGGTGATCCAGTAGTTCTTCTTTTCCTTGAAGAGGTACATGGAAGCGGCCCACAGGACGATCATGGCCAGCGTCTGGTTGGTCCAGCTGAAGTAACGCCAGATCACGGTGTAGTTGATGAAGCCCAGCGCGTTGCCGATGCCCAGGAAGGCGCCGACACCCAGAACGGGGACGCAGAGCTTCAGGCGGTTTCCGTAGCTGTCCTGGTCCAGCTTCAGCCAGTCGGCCAGAGTCAGACGAGCGGAACGGAACGCGGTATCACCAGAGGTGATGGGGCAGATGACGACGCCGATCATTGCCAGGGCAATGCCGACACCGCCCATGGTCTTGGAGCAGACGTCGTAGATGGCGGCGGACTGACCTTCGGCCAGAGCAGCGGCCAGACCGGTGTTCAGACCACCGGTGACTTCGTACAGAGAGCAGCCGGCAGCAGCCCAGATCAGAGCGATGATGCCTTCGCAGACCATTGCGCCGTAGAAGACGAAGTGGCCCTGCTTCTCACTCTTCATGCAGCGCGCCATCAGAGGCGACTGGGTGGAGTGGAAGCCGGAAATAGCGCCGCAGGCCACCGTGATGAACATGAAGCTCCAGATCGGGGTGCCCGACGGGTGCATGCTGCCGAAGTGATCCCACAGTTCGGGGATGGTGTAGGCGGGGTTGGTGAAGATGCCAAAGATAACGCCCACTGCCATGATGATCAGGCAGATGCCGAAGACCGGGTAGATCTTGCCGATGATGGCATCAATGGAGATAAAGGTCGCGATGAAGTAATAGACCAGGATGATGATCAGCCAGAACAGGGTGGTGGTGAGCACACCGCTCATCCCGCTGTTCTTGCACAGGGTCACGATCAGGCCAGCAGGGCCGACTGCGAACACCGTGCCGACCATGATCAGCAGCACGACAGAGAACACACGCATGATGTTCTGCATCACAGGTCCCAGATACTTGCCGGTAACTTCTGCGATGGAAGCGCCTTCGTTGCGCTCGCTCATCATACCGGAGAAGTAGTCGTGGACGCCGCCTGCAAAGATGGTGCCGAAGGTGATCCACAGGAACACCACAGGGCCCCACAGAGCACCCTGCAGTGCACCAAAGATGGGGCCGAGGCCCGCAATGTTCAGCAGCTGGACGAGGAACAGCTTCCACTGGGGCATCACAACGTAGTCAACGCCATCGTTGATGCGCACAGCAGGAGTTTCGCGGTCGTCCGGTCCGAACGTGTTGTCCACGATCTTACCATAGACAAAGTAGCCGATGATAAGGAGCGCCAGACACAGTAAGAAACTAATCATACCAGAAACCTCCTTTTTGATTTCAGCCGCCGACAGCTTATGCCATACTGCGGCTATGACCGATCTCTGGCTTCATGTTAACACCTTTTTCATAATTGTGTTAATATTTTTTAGGTATAGTTCCCATATCAAAAAGTATATAGCCTTTTATTTTATTTGTTTGTGCAAACTCGCTGTTTGTTTCGATAGTTCGTTTTAATTTGTTCTGTTGTTTCTCAGATATTCTCTCCCGGGAACGGTCAAACCAGCCCCCGCCAAACTTTGTGCCGCCTTTTTGTGCACTTTGCTTAATCGTTTGCGATTTTCTCCCTGAAACGTGGGATTTGGGACGAAAAACACTCCCCGGCAGCGGGCTCGCCCTCTCAGGCGCTGCCGAGGGAACTCCCCCAGTCTCGCATTCGCTCGACAGCCCCCTCGGAGATGGGGCCTTTGGCATGACGGTACGGTTCCAGGCTGAAGCACAAAGCTGCTTGCCCGGGAGTACCCCTTCCGTCATCGCCTGCGGCGATGCCACCTTCCCCAAGGGGACGGCTTTTGGCGGTGGCGGAAAAGCTTGCAGCATAGCGCAAAGGCGTCCCCTTGGGGGAGCTGGCACGGCGCAAGCCGTGACTGAGGGGGTATCCGCCCACCCCTCCCGTGAAAACGCAATGTCGGGCAGCCCGCAGGCTGCCCGACTTTGCTCTAATTATAAATAATTCTTCCGCTGCAACAACGACGACCGCCGCCAGCGGCGGAAACAGGGAGGAGTTGTTGGGGCAGCGGCCAGCAAGACGCGCGTGCCGCCCAAGGCACGATGCGGATGCTGGGTGCCGCAACCCGGAAGACGCGGCGCGCATTTCAAATCTTCTTCCACCCGCTGTCCTTGATGGTGGCATCTGCCTGCTTGTGCAGCAGCTGCACAAACAGCTGCTCCTCCGGCTGCAAAGGCTCCCGCTCCGGGTACACCAGCACGTCCCGCATCTGCTGCTTTTGCGCCGGGCAGCTGTGCAGCGCCAGATGGTACTGCTCCAGCGCGCGCTGCGGCATGGGGGACGACCACATATAGGCCGTGGGCAGGTTCTGCAAAATGGAGAACTGGCTGCACCGCTCGTACACATGGATGCGGCGGTTGGGGTTCACCTCCCAGCGGGAAGCGGTGCTCTCGTCCCCGGGCAGATGGGTGTCGCCGTGCAGCACCTCGATGTAATCGTTCAGTTCGTCAAGGTTCTGCACCTGACGCCGCGCCAGCGGGCTGTCCTGACTGGTGAGCAGCAGGTAGGAAAACTCCATGATAGGCTCCTGCCGCAGACCGTGGCGCTGGCAGTAGCGCAGGTAGTAGTCCTCGTCCTCGGCGGCGTAGCGCAGCAGAGCCATGTGATAGCCCTGCCGCAGCACAAAGTCCAAGGCTTCAATGGCACCGCTCTCCCGGATATGTGCCCGCAGATGCTCGCTGCGGGCTGCCTGCTGCAAAAAATCCACCGCCGCATAGGAGGCGTAGGTGGCATGGGTCAGCACCACCCGCAGCTCGGCGCAGCTGCGCTGCTGATGCGCCTCCTGCTTCAGCTCGTCCACCTGCTGCAGCACCCGCTGCGCCTGCGCGATGAACCGCTTGCCCTGCTCGGTGGGGATCATGCCCGTGGAGGAGCGCTCGAAAATGCGCACCCCGTATTCCTCTTCCAGATTTTTCAGCGCCTTGCTGACATTGGGCTGCGCCGCGTACAGCTGCTTTGCCGCCGCCGACACCGACCCCCATTTCATGATGGCTACCAGATACCGCAGTTCCGTAATATTCATGAACCCCTCCGCGTGGTTTGCAGTCATAACCGTATTGTAACAATTTCTCCGCGCCGCTGTCAAGCGGGGGGACGAACTCCCCCGGCAGCGTCCTCGCCCTCTCCGTCATTGCTGACGCAATGCCACCTCTCCCAAAGGGAGAGGCTCTGGCGAAACCGCACACTTTGCAATCAAACCGGAAACTATACCGCCATGCCAAGGGCTCTCCCTTTGGGAGAGCTGTCACCGCAGGTGACTGAGAGGGCGAGGATGCCACCCGCGGAGCGCATTCTAAATCGTCCCTCTCCCCTTGCACCAAAGCCCCCGGGTGCTATATAATAAGGAAAAATATAAAGGAGGGGCTGTACCATGCCGGAATACCGCGTGCTGCGCATTGACGAGCAGCTGTACGGCTGCGAGGAGCTGCCCGCCGGGCAGCCGGTGCTGTGCGATGTGACCCTGACCGATGCCGCCGGGGCTGCCCGCATCCTGCCCTACCCGGACAAGGAGCTGACATTTCTTGGCATCGACGAGGGGGACGCCGTCTGTCTGCTGTCGGACGGCACCCTGCACAAGCTGTAAGGAGTAATTTTATGCATACTATCTATTTCACCCGTCACGGCGAGACGGTATGGAACGTGGAAAATAAGATCTGCGGCATGACCGACAGCCCGCTGACCGCCCACGGGCAACAGCAGGCGCGGCAGCTGGGCGAACTTGTCCGGGACAGCGGCCTGCACATTGACGAGATCTTGTACTCTCCCCTTTCCCGCGCCGCCGACACCGCAAAGGCCATTGCCGCCGCTACCGGTCTGCCCGCCCGCTGCGAGCCCCGCCTGCGGGAGCAGTGCTTCGGCAAGTACGAGGGCACGCCCCGGGACGGCGCGGAGTTCCGCATCTCCAAGACCCACTTTGCCGACCGCTATGACGGCGGCGAAAGCATGATGCAGCTGGCACAGCGCATCTACAACCTGCTGGACGAGCTGAAAGCCGACACCGGCAAGACCTATCTGCTGGTGGCACACAACGGCATCGCCCGGGTGGTGCACTCCTATTTTTACGATATGACCAACGAGGAGTACGCCGCTGCCGGCATCAAAAACTGCCAGCTGGTGGAATATACGTTTGAATAGCAAGAAAGCCGCCGGTGCCCCGGCGGCTTTCTTGTTATGGCGCGTCAAACATGACGGTAATGGAATTTCTGATCCTTTGTCGCGAACATATACACGCTCACCGCCAGCGCGGCAAGCTCGGCGGCGGTGACAGCCAGCCACACGCCGTCAATGCCCCACAGGGCGGGCAGCAGGAGCAGCGCGGCAAGCTGGAACAGCAGGGTGCGCAGAAAAGAGATGAGAGCACTCGTCACGCCGTCGCCCAGCGCGGTGAAGAAGGAGGACGCATACACGTTGAAGCCCATGATGAGGAAGCTCAGCGCATACAGTCGGAAAGCGCGGTTTGTCAGCGCCAGCAGCTGGGCATCGTAGCCCACAAAGATGCGTGCCACATAGGGAATGAGCACCATGGATGCCGCCGTCATGCTCACGGCGACAACGGCGATGAGGCGCAGACTCTTCTGGTAGAGGTTATGCACCTCGGCGTGGTTGCGCGCGCCGTAATGGAAGCTGACGATGGGTGCGCTGCCCACGGCATAGCCCACGAACACGGCCACAAACAGGAAGGCTGCGTACATGATGACGCCGTAAGCCGCCACGCCGTTTTCTCCGGCAAGCCGCAGCAGCTGGAAGTTGTACAGGATATTGACCAGCGACATGGAAAGGCTGGTCATCAGCTCGGAAGAGCCGTTGATGCAGGCATCCCACAGCACGCGGCCGTAAAACTGTGTTCTGCACAGGTGCAGGCGGCTGGTATTGTGGTGGTCGATAAAATAGAACACCGGCAGCACGCCGCCCACCAGCTGGCTAATAAGGGTTGCAACGGCAGCGCCCTCCACGCCCCAGTGCAGCATACCCACCATCACCACGTCCAGCACCATGTTGGTGCAGCCTGCACCAACGGTGAACCAGAAGCCCAGAAGCGGCTTTTCGGCGGTGACGAAAAAGCTTTGGAACATATTTTGCAGCGCAAAGGGCGGCAGCGCCAGCATCAGGATGCGCCCGTAGCGCACGGCGTAGTCCAGCAGCTCACCCTTTGCGCCCAGCAGCACGGCGACCGGACGCAGGAGCAGGATGCCCAGCACGGACAGCACACTGACCGAAACAAGCGCCGCCAGCATCAGCATGGAAAAATAGCGGTCGGCTTTTTTCTGGTCGCCCTCGCCCAGCGTGATGCCTACGATGGCGCTGCCGCCGGTGCCCAGCATAAAGCCGACAGTGCCCAGCAGCTGCGGCAGCGGCATGATGAGGTTGACCGCCGCAAAGGCCGTTTTGCCCACAAAGTTGGAAACACACAGGCCGTCCACGATGCCGTAGACGGAGGTGAACAGCATGGTGCCGATGCTGGGCAGCACGAACCGCAGCAGGCGGGAATAGTTGAAATGATCGGACAATTGGATAGCTTTCTTTGGCATAACTCCTCCTTTTTTGAACTCTGCACATACAAAAAGGCCGGATAAGAACCACCGCTCCGGTGCGTTCCCTCTTCTGCTGCGGCACTACGGTGCCCACAACCTCCGGGAAGCACGAACGATGACATCTTATCCGGCCCTTCAATTACGTTGAAACAGCCCTCCGATGAGCGAAAAACAGTATAGCAAAGTTTATTTTTTATGTCAAGCCCTGCTTTGCATCATTCCGTTGCAAAGTGTAAAACGCGAAAAAAGAGAACACCCGCTGCGAATGCGGCGGGCGTTCTCTTTTTTGAGCAAGGGTGGGGTGACGATTCCCACATCTCCTAACAATGGGCGACGGCTGCCTGTTCCGTCCTCCGTTGCTCATTTTTATTATAGCATAAAGTGTGTGCTGTTCAAGTTTCTTCATGCTCCACCGCAAGGCGGACAAAGGGCGCAATGGCGTTGGCATCGCCGTGGCGGACGATGGAGTAGGTGATATCGCAGTAGGGCTGGATGGCAGTGCTCTTTTCCACGGTGGAGATGAGCAGCACCTGCAATTGCAGGCGGCGGAACAGCTCCATCATGGGGCGGATGCGGTCGCTGGTCATCTTGCTGAAGGCCTCGTCCAGCAGCACCAGACGGATGCTGTTCTCGCTCTTCTGGTAGATCTGCAGAAGGCTGGCGCAGATGGCCACATAGAAGGGTGCCTGATTCTCGCCGCCGGAGGAATCGCGGCTGACGCGGGACAGATACGCCTGCTGCCCGGTGACCTGATTGGTCACCTTGATATCGTAGTCCAGATAGGTGCGGTAGTCCACATAGTCCGAAAGGGTGGCACCGGCAGCGGTGCGTCCCTCCTGCCGGGCGCGGGTGTTCTCGTCCACGTCTGCCATGATCTTTTCCATCAGCTCGTCCACCTGACGCTCGTAGGCGGGGTCGGCAGTGGCGGCAAGGTTGTCCAGAGAATCACCCTCGGTCATCTGCTGGTTGCCTTTATCCACGATGACCTGATAGAACGCCGCCAGCTGCGGGTCGCGGCTGGGTTCCAGTTCAAAGCGGTAGACTTCCTCGCCGTAGGTCAGCTGCTCCATGACCTTGTTCAGCTCCCGGAACTGCCGCCGGGCGTTGAAGATATCGTCCTTCATGCGGAACAGGATATCCTTGCGGAAGCGGTCCTTGCAGTCCCGCTGCGCCTGCTCCAGGCGGGCGGCGTAGCGCTCCAAATCGATGCGCACAAGGCTCTCATGCTGGGCGCGGTACTGTTCCAGCCCGGCAAGACCCAAGGGATAATCGCAGACATAGCGCCGGTTGTATTCCCGCTGCGCCGGTTCCAGCGTGCTGTTCAGGTAGACGGTCAGGGCATCGTCCAGCTTGGCCTGTGCCTTTTCGGCGGCCTGCGCGGCGGCGCGGGGAGACTTGTCCGGCCCGGTCAGCGCCTGCTGACGGCTGCGGGAGAGGGGCTCCACCAGCGGGTGGGCGGCAAAGAAACTCTCTGCGGCCTGTGCGCTCTTTTCGGCGGTGTCCACCGCCTTTTGCTGCTCGGCCTCACAGGAGGAGATCTGTTTTTCGCACACGCGCAGGTCGCCGCCGGTCTGCTCCACGGCGGTGCGGGCGGCTTCCCATGCGGCTTCGCGCACCTCTTCCTCCTTATACAGCTGCTGCAAAAGCGGGTTCTCGCGGCACTCAGCCAGCTTTGCGGCCTGCTCGTCCACCGCCGCGCGGGCGGCGGTCAGGGCGGCGCGGGCGTCCCACAAAGCGGCAAGTTCTTCCAGCGTTGTGCCGCGCAAAAGGGTCTGGTACTGGCTGTAGGCGGCTTTCAGGTTCTGCTCTGCCTGTGCGGCGGCGCGCACCTCCTCGGCAAGGGCGTTCATCTCCCCTGCCAGTGCCCCGGCGCGGGCGCGGCGGGCTTCCAAGCCGATATAGCGCTGCGGGGTGCGCAGACGCTCCAACCGGAAGGGATGGTGGCGCAGAAGGTCCCGGGTGGCGCTGTCGGGATAGTTTTCCAGCGTGTCGGGGGTGTCGCAGCAGACGATGCGGCGCAGAATGGTGTCGGCGTACTGCGCGGCAAGCGGGTTTTCGCTGGTGACCTGTGCCGCCAGACTGTCGGCGGGGGCAGTGTCGGCGCGGCGGTTGGCCTTGCGCAGACCCGGGGTGTCCAGCAGGCTGATGGGGCCTACCTTCTCTTTCAGCGCCACAAAGGCGCTCTTTGCGGCGGCGTAGTGGGCGGGCGGCACAAGGATATCGAACCGGCGGTCGCCCAGACAGGCTTCCACGCAGTCCTGCCAGCTCTCGTCCTCCACGTTCAGCAGCTCGCAGAAGATGCGGGCGTCCGGCTCCATGCCACGGCTTTTCAGTTCGGCGTTCACGGCGTCCCGCACCCGGGTGGCGGCGTCCCCGTGGGGGTACACCCACTTGCCGCCGGACACGGCGTCCAGCTCGGCGCGTTTCTCGGTCTGCTGCCGCTGCAAAGCGGCGGTGTGCTGCCGGGCGGCAAAATAGGCTTCTTCCAGCGGCTTTTCCTGTGCGGTCAGCCAGTCGGTCAGGGCGGGCAGGGTGTCCGGGGTCAGGTCTGCCAGCTTCTGCCCGGCGGCAAAGCCGCTGCGGCGCAGCACAGCCAGCAGATTGCCGGTCTTTTTGGCGGCTTTTTCGGCGGTGTCGGCGCGGCGGGCGGCGGCATCCAATGCGGTCTGCCGGTGCGCCAGCTCCTCGCTGAGGGCATCCAGTGCGCGCCCCTCGCCGCTGGCACCGGCGGCGCTGTGGGCGGTCAGGTAGGCGCGGCGGGCTTCCGCTTCGGCGGTCTTGGCTTCGGCGTAGCGGGTGCGCAGCGTTTCCTGCTGGCGGCGTCCGGCGTCTACCCGCTCCTGCCAGACAGCCTTTTCCCCGGCATCGGCAGCAGCCCGCGCCAGCAGGGCAGCGCCCCGATTCACAAGGGCTTCGGTCTGTTTTTCGGTGGCTTCGCGGCCAAAACGGACGATCTCGTCCAGCGCATCGGCGCGGGTCTGGGCTTCCGCCAGAACAGCGTGCAGGTTTTCCAGTTCCAAGCGGTCGCCCTGCAAGGCTTCCAAGTCCAGCTCCGGCTGGGGCAGGATGTACTGGTACAGAAACTCCCGGAAATTCGGGATCTCGTCCATGCTGGTGCCCATCTGGAACACCTCGTTGAACTTTTTGCCCAGCGGGCTGGCTGCGCGTCCGATGCCCAGTGCGCGGCAGATGCGGTCCCGCGCTTCGCTGGGGCTGCGGGTGTAGGAGAGCCGCCCTTCGGCGGGCTTGAAGTCCTCCTTGGCGCTGGGCGCACCGGTGCGCGGGTCGAGGAAGGGCAGCTGTTCCAGCGTGATGCCGTCCTCCGAGATATACCACGTCTGGTCGCCGGGGTGCAGCTCCTGCATGGGGCCTTCGGACTCCACCCGCACTGCGATGACAAAGCTGGTGTGCTTGACGCTGTCCCAGAACTCCGCCCCGATATACGCCACGGTATGCCCCGGGCGGCGGTAGGCGTTTTCGCCGCGCTGCTTGGCGTGGACAGAGCCCTGCAGGGTGCGTCCGCTCTTTTTATTGCCCAGCGCATTGAAGTTGCGGTTGGTGGTCAGGCAGTAGCGGATGGCGTCCAGAATGGTGGTCTTGCCCACGGCGTTCACGCCGATCATATAGGTCAGGCGGGCGCAGTCGAAGGTGGTATTTTCAAAGTTATGCCAGTTGATGAGTTTCAGGCGCTTGAGTTCGATCATGCTTCACCCTCCCCTGCTTCCATGTCTGCGCCCTCCGGGCGCTCGTACAGACCAAGCTCGGTGCGGGTGCGGGCGCTCTCGGCGGCGGCATCCGCAAGGTCGGCATCCGGCAGCGCCAGCAGCACCGTGGGGAACACCTCAATGCGGCTGTCCAGCCCGGAGAGCCGTCCCACCGGCCGCGCCAGATTGTACCGGCGCAGGGTGCGCATGAGCTTTTCCAGCGTTTGCTGATCCAGCTTGCGGGGCAGGTTCATCTTTTGCAGCTCTGCCTGCACCTCTTCCACCGTGACCAGCACCTCGTCCGCACTGGCGGCAAGGCTTTCCCGCTTTTGCAGGTACAAAAGCCGCAGCACCAGCAGCAGGATGCTTTCGTACTTGAGCAGTCGTGCCTGACTGCCCTCGTGCTCGTTGACCAGCGCCGCCGCCTGCATGGGCGCGGGGTACAAAAGCACCGCGTAGCCCAGCGGTTTGAACACCGCGCGCACCTCGTTGAGGTGATCCTGAATATACAGATATTTTGCCCGCTGCTCTTCTACGCAGCCCAGCACAAAGCAGTGGTTGAGCAGATAGTTTGCGGTCTCTTCCAGCAGATCAATGGTTGCCATCCGTGTTTACCTCCTTGCGGCGGATCAGGACAAAATCCTGAAACCGGAAGCCGCCGCGCTCCACCCAGTTTCCGGTCAGGGTGATATCGTACTCCCGGTGCGGCGACTGGGAATAGGTGTGCAGGCCGATGATGCCCGTAAAGTCGTTCGGGTATTCCTCCACAAGGGTGGAGGCGTTCACCTGCGGGCGGGCAGCCAATGCCTGCCGTGCCAGCAGCGCCACATTTTCCTCGGTGACGGCAAGGCGGGCGTAGTCCAGCAGCAGCTGCTGCTCCTGCCGCAGCCGGTCGGGGTCAAGGGGTTCGGTGCGCACCGGGGCAAGGGGCGCTTCGGTGCGGGGCGCGGCGGGGGGATACAACGGTTTTGCGCCGAACACTGCCGCCGGGTATAGGTGCAGCCGCGCTGCCACCGGGCCGTCGTCCGGTTCAAACAGCTGCTCCGGGCTGCGGATGTCCTCCGCGTAGCGGCGCAGCAGGGCGGTGACGCTGCCCTGCGCCGAGCGGTCGCTCAGCAGCAGGAATTGTGCCCGCTGCACCGCCCGCTTGCGGTAGCGGATGTGGCTGGCGTCGATCTCCTTCATCAGGGTGCTCATCTCCTCCAGCGCGTCCCGCTGCTGCTGGATGAGGGCACGCACCCGGGGTGCAGCTTCACCGGGGGCGCAGCGCTCCACCCGGGCGTAATCCAGCGCCAGACGGGGCAGCTGGTTCTGCTCGCAGTCGTCCAGCTGTTCCTCCAGATAGGCGCGGTAATTGAACAGGTTATCGCTGGTTTTAAAGCGATGATACGCCGCCGCCACCACCTTTTCCTCATACTGGTCGAACAGTTCCAGCACCTCCTGCGGGGTGCGGTTATGGGTAAGGCGGTCGATATAATGCCCGATGGAAGCGTTGAGGGCGCGCAGAGACTTGTTCAAAGTTTCAAGGTCTGCCGCCACCTCCCGCAGCACATTCTCGTAGGGGCTTTTTTCCTGCCCGATGCTGCCCAGCAGCTGCCACGCCTTGTACAGCTTGCCAGTATAGGTGACCACCCGGGGGTTCAATATCTCTTCCAGCGCATCCAGCAGCGGGGTGACCTCCGGCATAAAGGCAAGGGTGGGCTCTGTCTCGTAGCTGCCGGGCTGCTCCTCCAGCCAGCCGGTGCGGCGCAGACGCAGCAAAAAGCCCACCGCAAGGGTGTGGGGGTCGCGGGTAGGCTGCTCGTCCTCATCGCCCGCACCGTCGGCATCCAGCGCCAGCGGCTTTGCCAGCGCGGCAAAATAATCCTCGGCACGGGAGACGGCTTCGGCGCGGGAAATGCTGTAATCTGCCGTATGGCGGCACTCCTCCCAGAGCAGCAGCAAAAGCTCTGCATAAAACGCCCGGTTGGGCCCCGCCAGCGGGCGGAACAGCCGTGGGCTGACCAGTTCAAACAGCTGCATGGAAACGTCCTTTCTGTGTGAGTTCGATACCCTTTTATTGTACCACAGCAGGCGGGGTTTGTCACAAAAAGGTAAAAAAAAGCCCGCCGGGCAGGCGGGCTTTGGGAGCGTATTTCACCCCAGCACTTTGAGGGGAGAATTTTCCACCCATAGGGTATCGTCCAGCAGGCGGGTGACCGCAAGGCGGCCATTGGCGGTGACCCGGGCAGGGTCAAGGGCGTAGAAATCGCTCTCGGTCAGGTTTTCCGGGTCAGCGGTGGGCGAGATGCCCGCCACGCACACCCAGTGGCCGTAGGTGCTGCTGGTGGCAATGTGGGGGTAGTTCACCTCGTCCCAGCCGGAGGAGGTCAGGTGGTATTCATAAGTAGAGGTGCGGTTTGCGTGGCGCTTTACCCCGCTGACCGTGGTATTTTTCAGGTGCACGATCACCGGACGCCCGGCGGCAAGCTCGTTGTACAGCTTTTTCAGGCACTCGGCGCGGGTGCCGGCGTACCCCGTGTAGCCCGCGGCGGACCACACCGCACCGTTTGACCACATCCCGCTGCCGGAGCAGACCTTGCCGTCCAGAATGGTGCGGGCGTAGCGCAGTGCGTACAAGCTGCACTTGCCAGAGGTCTGGTTGCCGATGGAAAGGATGTGGCTGGTGTCAAAGCTGAGCAGCCGGATGCCGTTTTTCTCCTTCAGCTCAGCGGCGTGGGCACGGGGCAAAAAGGCACACAGCAGCAAAACCAGCGCCAGAACTGCCGCCGCCAGCCGCTGTGCCGCGCGGGCGGGACAGTGTTGCATGGGTACTTCCTCCGAGTTCGTTTCAATTCAGACATGATTTTACCACTAAAACGTGGTGAAAATGTGTAAAAAGGCAAAATAATGGGGAAAATACCCCTTCCGTCTGCTCCCGCTGGTCGCAGCCACCTTCCCCAAGGGGACGGCTTTCGCGGTGGCGGGTAACTTTGCGGCATTGCCAAAAGGCGTCCCCTTGGGGGAGCTGGCAAGCCCGACAGGGCTTGACTGAGGGGGTGCTCCTCAAAAAGGAGTTAACGCCTGCAGCACAACATATATCCAAATTTAAGTATTTCCGCGCCCGGCAAAGCCACGCCGCCGGGGCGGGTGCGGCGCGGTTTGGCAGACTGTCGACAAAACCAGCCCCGAAATATTTCAAAACCGCAACAAATCCCACCGGTTTTCATTCATTTTCACGAAACTGTTTCAGGAAGTTTAGCTATATTCCCGATTGACAAAACCGTCACCGGTCGGATATAATCAGGGCAGAAAGACGACAACGGTTGCGCAAAGTCTTTCTGAAAAAAGAAACATAACCACAAAAAAAGCTGATTGGAGGGATACCCTTATGAAGAAACTATCAAAGATCGTCGCTCTGCTGCTTGCAGGCGCAATGGCCATGCTGATGTTTACTGCCTGTTCCGGCGGTGGCGGCGGCGAGGATAAGGAAGCTGAGGAAAAGGTGATGAGCCAGATCCGCGGCAAGAGCACCAGCACCGCAAGCCTGCAGAATGATAAAGACCTGCAGAAGGTCGCTGCAGCCCATCTGGATGAGGATCTCAAGGGTGGTATCAGCATCTTTGGTCATAAGCTGGTCGGCAATGTTCACGTTGAAGGCAAGGACAAGGAATACCTGACCATCACTGTGACCGCAAACTATACCTACACCGATACGATGCTCAGTGCCATCCTGACCGAGATCTCCAAGAAGGTATCGACTGATGCCAATGTGGATATCCAGCAGAGCGGCAATTGGTCTAAGGTCGGTGTCGTTGTCAAGACAAGCAACACCAAGAGCTATGTCGGCATCGCATTCCAGATCAGGAACCCCAACCACCAGAAATAAAAGAGTAGTCAGTCCTTTCTTCCCCGGAGAGCAGCCGCCCTCCGGGGCTTTTTTATGGCGCAAAAACGGGGCTGCTGCACCTTTTGCGGTACAGCAGCCCCGCTGCCTTGTTTTATTCAATAGCCCTTTACCGAGAACCCGCGCTCCCACGGGTCGGGCGGGATGTCCTTTTGGCGGATGCCGGTGATCTGGATATAGTCGCTTTTCTGGATCATGGCGAACAGGGTGATGAACTTGTCCGGGTCGCCCTGCACTTCCAGCGTCACGCTGCCGTCATCCTCGTTCTGCGCCCAGCCGGTCAGGTCAAGGGTCTGCGCGGCGTACCGCGCCCGGTAGCGGAAGCCCACTCCCTGCACCTGCCCGGTGATGGTGTAGCGCCGCCGCACTGTGCCTTCCGGCAGAACGGGCGGGGTGCGGTCCTTTTTGGAAAGAAAATCAAACATTTTGCCCTCCGTGTGCTTTTCTGGAAAGCCTACCCCTTCCGTCATCGCTGACGCGATGCCACCCGCTCCCCACTCTGTCGCTAACGCGACATCTCTCCCCGGCCGGGGAGAGTCTGTCCAAGGGGACGGCTTCAGCGGCGGCGGGAAACTTTGCGACATTGCCAAAAGGCGCCCCCTTGGGGGAGCTGTCACCGCAGGTGACTGAGGGGGTTGTCCCCTTCTTTACAGCTCCTGATAAGCGGTCATCAGGGCGGGGATGAACTGCTTTTTGCGGCTCACCACGCCCGGCAGCGTCCAGCTGGCATCGGCGGCGGGCTGAGTGCCGAAGCCATCGGACAGCACCTCGGCGGCGTAGCGTCCGTTGCAGATGACCACGCTTTCCTCCTTGGGCACGTCGGTCAGCAGCATATAGATATCTTCCACGTTCTGCTTGTTGCGTGCTTCCTCGAGATACGGCTTCAGCAGCGCCTCGGCGGCGGTCAGGTTCTTGCGGGTCATATAGCTGCCCTGCGCCACGCCAAAGCGGATATCGCCGCACATGAACACCTTGAAGTCCTGCAAAAAGACCTCTTCGGCGGTCTTGCCGTCCAGCTTTTCGCCGGCTTCAAACATTTCGTTGGCAAACTCGTTGATGTCCACCCCGGCAATTTTCGCCAGACGGTTGGCGGCGTTCACGTCGATGGGGGTGCAGGTGGGACTGCGGAATACCAGCGTATCCGACAGGATGGCGGCCAGCAGCAGACCAGCTGTCTTTTGCGGGATGGTCACGCCGTTTTCATCGTACATCTGGGTGACGATGGTGGCGGTGCAGCCCACCGGCTGGTTGCGGAAGTACACCGGGCCGCTGGTCTCCAGACTGCCGATACGGTGGTGGTCGATGATCTCCAAGATCTCGGCCTGATCAAAGCCCTCCACCGCCTGTGTGGCTTCGTTGTGGTCCACCAGAATGATGCGGCGCTTGCGCAGGTTGATGATGTTGCGGCGGCTGATCATGCCGCAGTACTTACCGTCTGCGTCCAGAATGGGGAAATACCGGTGGCGCACCTTTGCCATCACGCGGGTGACGTCTGCCACCGGGCTGACGAGGGTGAATTTAATGATATCGTCCCGGGTCATGTAATAGGAGATGGGCGCACACTGGCTGATCAGCTTGCCCGCCGCGTAGGTATCGCAGGGGGCGCTCATGATGGCTACGCCGGTCTCGGCGGCGATATGCTGGATGGTGCGGCCTACCTTTGCGCCGTTGCAGATGATGATGAGAGAAGCTTCCTTCTCAATGGCGCAGAGCTGGCTTTCGTAGCGGTTGGTCAGGATGACGATATCGCCCTTTTCCATGTTGCTTTCCAGCATTTCCGGGGTGGCGGTGCCAATGCGGATGTGACCGGTGGTGCACACTGCGTCCTCGCTGCCCACCACCATGGTAGCGCCCAGTGTTTCCAGAATATTGCGGTAGCTGGTGCGGCTCTTGGCAAGGATGCCGGTGTCGAACAGATCCATGTTGGCGGTGGCGATATCCTTCACCGTGATGACGCCCTGCAGTTCGTCCTCCTCGCTGGTCACGGCAAGGGTGTCGATCTTCTGGTCGCGCATGATCTCCCACGCCTTGCGCAGGCTGGTAGAGCCGGGGATGCCGGGGATCTGCCGGTAATCCACGTCCCGAATTTTAGGGTTGACATCGGTGCACATCCGGGGCGGCGTGACCCCGAACTTTTTCAGCACGAATTCTGTTTCCTGATTCATCTTGCCCGCACGCCGGGCTTCGCAGACCAGATCACTGGTCTTGTTTTTCAGCTCTGCATAGGCAATGGCAGAGCAGATGGAGTCGGTGTCCGGGTTGCGGTGCCCGATGACAACGACCTTGTGCGCAGTTTGCTGCATAGTTTACCCCCTTATGGGTCTTTACCTTCTTATCATATATCTTATCATTTACCAAACAGCGCCCCTCTCCTGCACAGCGGGGCGGGCTGCAACCTTATTTTAACACAACTGCGTCCGGGGGTAAAGGGCAACAAACGGCTTGACCTGACCGGCAAATTGCTTTAAGCTTATAGAAAATATTGCTGATACGGAGGAACACCCATGAAAAAGCTTTCCCGCCTGCTGCTTGCCCTCGGCCTTGCGCTGTGCATAAGCCTTACCGCCTATGCCGAGGATGCGCCCGCTGCCCAGCCCACAGCCAAGGAGCCCCGCACCCTGACCGCCCGCACCGGCACCGAGACCTCGCTGTGGAACGCTTACGCCTTCCTTGCCCAGCACGGCACAGCCTACCGCTTTGCCCCCTGCGCGGTGCAGACCCCGGCAGACGCCGCCGGTACCGCCCCTGCCGAGGATGCCGTGGCGGTGCTGCGGCTCTACACCACCTATGTGGAAAAGGATACGCCCGTCAACATTGACGGTCATGTGTTTCTCGCGGTGACCAACAACACTGACGCCGACCTTGCGGTGGGCGGGCTTTCCATTGCGCCGGGCACCAGCATTACCATGGGCACCCGGGGCAACAACCAGGAGCACGCCGGGCTGTGGTACAACGTCGAAAGCTATAATACGCACTATCTCCCGGATTTTTATGTCAACCTGACCTGTCTGCAGCTGTCCATGAACGCGGAGCAGCTGGCCACCGTAAACGCTGCCCTTGCCGCAGCAGACAAGTGGTCGGCATGGCACAACTGCGCTGCCTTTGGTGCGGCGGTGTGGAACACCGTGTGCACCGACAAGGTAGACCCCGGCACTCCGCCTACCCCGGCAAGCCTTGCCGCCAGTGTGCGCAGCTACCCCGACAAGTGCAACGCCGACCCGGCAGTGCCCTTTGACTACGTTGTTTACTACGGCTACCCTGCCGTGCCCAGCAAAGAATTTGCCTGAGCAGGGGAATTATTGTATACATCACTTGCATTTCGACATCTTCCGCTGTATGATAGAGGTATTCGAGCTTTTTTGTCATTTGCAACGGAGGACAGCATGAAATCGTCCAAATTCACATCCACTCCCCTGTTTCCACGGCAGGCGCTGGTGGCGCTGCTGCTGCCGCTGATCGCGGAGCAGGCGCTCAGCGTGACCATTGGTCTGGCAGATACCCTGATGGTATCCTCGGTGGGCGAAGCCGCTGTGTCCGGCGTGAGCCTTGTGGACAGCTTCAACACCCTGATGATCCAGATCATGAGCGCACTGGCCACCGGCGGTGCGGTGGTCACCAGCCAGTACATCGGCCATCAGGAGCCAAAAAACGCCAAGGCGGCGGCTGCGCAGATTTTATTCGTGCTGTCCAGTTTCAGTGTGCTGGTGGCGGCGGTGGTCATCGGCGGGCGGCACGCCATCCTGCGGGGCATCTTCGGCTCCATTGATGCGGACGTGATGCACTACGCCGAGACCTATTTTCTGCTTTCGGCGCTGAGCTATCCCTTCATTGGCCTGTACAACGCCGGTGCGGCGCTGTTCCGGGCGCAGGGCAACAGCAAGATCAGTATGCTGTCCAGCTTGGTGATGAACGTGGTGAACATCGGCGGCAACGCGGTGCTGATCTACGGCTTCGGCATGGGGGTCATGGGCGCGGCGCTTGCCAGCCTTGTGTCCCGCGCCATTGCCTGCGCGGTGGTGCTGTATCTGCTGCAAAAGCCGGACTGCGCGCTGCGGGTGGACAGCCTGCGGGCAATGGCGCCGAACGGCGGGCTGATCCGGCGCATCCTGCGGGTAGGCATCCCTGCCGGCATCGAGAACGGGATGTTCCAGATCGGCAAGCTGTCGGTCTCCAGCCTGACCTCCACCCTTGGCACGGCAGCCATTGCCGCAAATGCGGTGGCAAATACCACCACCACCTTTTTGAACATCCCCGCCAACGCCGTGGGCATGGCTGCCCTGACCGTGGTAGGCCAGTGTCTGGGCGCAGGCGAAAAGGAACAGGCGGTGTACTACTCCCGCCGCCTGATGCTGACCGCCTACTGCGGCGCGTGGGTGATGAACCTGTCGGCGTTCTTCTTCGCCAACCGGTTCGCGGTGTCCCTGTTCAACCTCTCGCCGGAGGCGCAGGCCATGGCGCTGGACATCATGGTGTGGTTCAACATTGTTTCCCTGTTCGTGTGGCCGTCCAGCTTTACCCTGCCCAACATCCTGCGCGCCGCCGGTGACGCCCGCTTTACCATGACCGTGAGCATCGTGTCCATGTGGGCGTTCCGGGTAGGCTTCTGCTATCTGGTCGTGCTGTGCTTCGGCGGCGGGCTGCTGAGCATCTGGATGGGTATGTATCTGGACTGGGTGTTCCGTTCGCTGTGCTTCTATCTGCGCTTCCGCCGCGGCAGCTGGCTGGAGCAGAGTGTGATCTGATAGTTACCCCCTCAGTCTTTGCTTCGCAAAGCCAGATTCCCCCTTTTGTCGCTGCGCGACAACTTCCCCCGGCCGGGGGAAGTTGGCCCTCAAGGGGACGCCTTTTGGGGCAATGCCGTGAAGTTTTCCGCCACCGCGAAAGCCGTCCCCTTGGGGAAGGTGGATTGCCGCGCAGCGGCAAGACGGAAGGGGTTTTCTCTGGTATCCACCCCTTTGCCGGTCTGTGAAAGACCGGCGAAGGGGTGGATTTTTTCTTTTTGCAGGAAACCGCCGCTCTGATTCGTATTATCAGCAGAAGAACGATGGTATTTTTTACAAGTTCCACAAATTATTTTTTCAGCACTTGACAAAGTTTTCACCTTTCGTTCTTGCAATCTTCATCGTTCGGGCGTATAATTTCTCAATGCTATCGAGTTCTGCTCTTCTGCAAAAGGAGGCTATTCTATGAAACGCAGCTGGCTTGCGCGCCACCCGGTCGGGTTCATGGCGCTGTATTCTATATTTTATCTGTCCGTCTTTCACTATCTGGAGGCAAACGTCCCCCTGCGCAGCATTCTGGTGCACTGCCGTCTGGACGATCTGATCCCCTTCTGCAAATATGCGGTGATCCCCTACTTTGCATGGTTTGTGTGGATCCCCTTCACCCTGTTCTATCTGCTGTGGAAAGCCCCGCGTGAGGACTTCTGGCGGCTGTGCCTGCCGCTGTTCTCCGGCATGACCATTGCACTGGCCTGCTACGCGGTGCTGCCCACAGCGCTGGACCTGCGCCCCTACTGGGTGCCGGGCAGCGACATCTTTGCGCAGACCGTGCGCTTTTTGTACCGCACCGACACCGCCACCAACGTCTGCCCTTCCATCCATGTGTTCAACTCGGTAACGCTGCTGCTGGCGTACTACCGCAGCCATATCTTTGATGCACCGCGCCGCCGCTGGATGCGTCCCGCAGCCGCTGTGCTGTGCATTTCCATCGTCTGCTCCACCGTGCTGCTCAAGCAGCACAGCTGCATTGACGTAGCCTTGGGTGCGCTGCTGGCACTGGCGCTGGACAGTGCCTTTACCGCCGCCGAGCGCAGCCAGCTGCCGCAGGTGCGGAGAGCATAAAACCTTTTTTCGACAGCGTGGGACGATTTGAAATGCCCTCCGCGCTGCTCTGGGCATAATTCAAGGAAGAATTATTTTTATTTTGGCTTCCAAAAAGTCTGCGGACTTTTTGGAAGCCTTTTTTCACGCGAGAGCCCCTCTTGGGAAAGTTTTCTGGTTCAGTTAGAAAACTGTCGTTTTTCTTTACGATCCCAACTGTGAAAAAGTGGCTCAGAAACGCCCGCAGGCGTTTCTGAGCCACAAATTATAATAATAATTTTTCCGCTGAACATGGCCAAAGCGCACGCGGCGGCCATTCAAAATCGTCAGAACAGCCCCTCGGGCAGGCAGATATCCTGCTTGGGGACTTTTGCCCACGCAAAGTCCGGCACAAGGCTTTCCGGGGTGCGGGGCGCGGGCTCCGGCTGCAAGCCGTAGGCATACGCCAGCTTGCCGATGATCTCCGGGGCGGTGTACTTTGCCCGCAGGTTTTCAAGGCTCTGGTCGCCGTCCCGCTTGGACAGCCGCCGCCCGTCCGCTGCCAGCAGCAGCGGGCAGTGGGCAAAGCGGGGCGGTTGCAAGCCCAGCAGACGGTACAGGTACAGCTGCCGCGCCGTGGAGGATAGCAGGTCTGCCCCGCGCACCACCTCGGTGACGCCCATGCGGGCATCATCCACCACCACTGCCAGCTGATAGGCAAACACCCCGTCTGCCCGGCGCAGGTAGAAATCGCCGCAGTCCCGCAGCAGGTTCTCCGTGTGGGTACCCATGCAGCCGTCCGTAAAGGTGATCTCCTCGTCCGGCACCATCAGGCGGTAGGCAGGGGCTTTCTTTTTGCGCTTTTCCGCAATTTCTTCCGGCGTCAGCCCCCGGCAGGTGCCCGGGTAGATGACGTTGCCGTCCGAGGTATGGGGTGCGCTGGCGGCGTGCAGCTGAGAGCGGGAGCAGAAGCAGGGGTACACCAGCCCCCTCTGCTCCAGCTTGCGGTAGCTTTGGGTATAGATGTCCCCGCATTCGCTCTGGTAATAGGGCGCGTGTGCGCCGCCGGTGCTGCCGCCCTCGTCCCATGTAAGCCCCAGCCACGCAAGGTCCTGCTCCAGCAAGTCGGCATAAACGCGGGGGCAGCGCTCGGCGTCCAGATCCTCGATGCGCAGCACGATGCGCCCGCCCTGACTTTTTGCGCTGAGCCACGCCAGCAGGCTGCACGCCAGATTGCCCAGATGCAGCCGTCCGCTGGGGCTGGGCGCAAAGCGCCCGGTGACCGGGCGGTTTTGGGATACAGGGACTTGGTTTTGCATGGGTGTGCTTCCTTTCGCTTTTACTGGTTTTTTCTCATTATAAGCCCTTGCTGTGCAAAGGTCAATGCGCATAAAAAAGCCGCCGCAGGCGGCAATGCCTGCGGCGGCGGGAAAGCCGGCTGCTCAGTGCAGCTCCGGCCAGTAGCCCTTGTTGGCTTCGATCATATCGTCCAGAATGGCCTTGGCAACGTTCATGCTGGGCACAGTCTTGTTCAGGGTGAAGGCCTGCAATACCTTCTCGTAGCTGCCTTCCACGCAGCCCTCTACCAGCAGCTTTTCGCTGTTGAGCTGCTGCATCATCAAGCCCTGCTGGAACAGCGGGATGTTGTCCCGGGCAATAACCTCCGGGCCGTTTTTGCCGATGTAGGCGGGCAGCTCCACCATTGCGTCATAGGGCATATTGGGGATCGCGCCGCGGTTCTCGGTGATGATGAGGAAGCGTGCCTTGGTGTCGTTCTTCAGCGCAGCGGAAAGATCTGCGATCCAGTCGCCGTGGCTGCCGGCATAGAAGGTGTTGGCGTCCACCTCGCCGGTCTTGAGGTAGTGGTCGATGCCGTCGAACAGGTTCTTTTCGCGGGTCTCCTCCACCTCGTTGGCGCGGGTGTGGTTCGGGTCCGAGTGCTCCACGAACTCCTTGGCCTGCAGATAGTAGTTCAGGTAGGTGTTGGGCAGGTACTCCGGGAAGTTTTCCATGATCTCGTACTCGCCCTTCCACACATAGTACCAGCTGCCCTTGGTGTGGCGGTTCTGGCTGCTGGAGGAGGTCAGGGCACCCATGCCCTTGAGGTAGCTTTCCGGCAGAAGGATCTTGTTCTCCTTGATGTAGGCGCGCAGTTTGGGCATCAGATCCTCGCCGCGGTACTGGATGGAGGTGAACCAGCCAAAGTGGTTCAGGCCAAAGTAATCGTAAACGATCTCCTTCTTGTTCTGGATGCCCATGGCAGCTGCCACCACGTCAATGATGGCAATGGGCATATCGCAGATGTTGATGATCCGTGCCTTCGGGCGCAGCTTGCGGCAGGCTTCGGATACGATGGCGGCGGGGTTGGAGTAGTTCAGGATCCAGTAGTCCTTCTTGGCATACTTTTCCACATCGTCGATCAGCTTGATCATGGGGAAGATGGTGCGCATTCCGTAGGCCATGCCGCCGCAGCCGCAGGTCTCCTGTCCCACGCAGCCGTGGCGCAGGGGGATCTTTTCGTCCTGCTCCCGCATGGCGTAGCCGCCCACGCGCATCTGGGCAAACACAAAAGAGGTGTCCGTGTAAGCCTGCTGCACATCGGTGGTGACCACCAGCTTGATGTCGGTATTCAGTTCCTTGTGCAGGACCCAGTCCACCACAACGGCAACCTTGTCCTGCCGCTCCTTGTTGATGTCGAACAGACGGATCTCGTCCACTTCCAGTTCTTCCCGGCGCAGGGCGATGGATTTGACGATACCGGCGGTAAAAGTGCTACCGCCGCCAGCAATGGTAATGACCATAGTATAAACGCTCCTTTTTTGTATTTTCAGGTTAGCCCGGCATAGTCCGCCGGGGCGCGGAAAAGCGGTTTACTGGTTTTCCAGCTGTGCTTCCACAGCACGCTTGATATCGGCTACCTGCAGACCGTAAACGATCTGGATATCGGTACCCTTTTTCACGATGCCGCTGTTCGGCAGTTTGTTGATGGCAGCTTCGTCCAGCTTTGCGGGGTCCTTGATGTTTACCCGCAGACGGGTGAAGCAGTTGTCCACCGACAGGATGTTCTCCTTGCCGCCCAGACCGTCGATGACGCACTGTACCTCGGCGGCGTTCTTCACGCTTGCCTTCTTGGCGGGTGCATCGCTCCCCGCGGTCTCGGTGCTCACCTCTTCCCGGCCGGGGGTGTGCAGGTTGAAGGCCTTGATCAGCAGGGTGAACACCACAAAGTACACTGCGATCTGGCACAGCGCCAGCAGGTACAGGGTGGGATAGTTGGTCTTATCTGCACCGGCAGAAAGGTTCATCAGAATCGAGCCGAGGAGGTTGGTGGTAAAGCCGGTGACATGGAAGATGTGCAGCAGCACGATGAACAGGCCGGAGATGCAGGCGTGTGCCACCCACAGGATGGGCGCAGTGAAGCAGAACATGAAGTCTAGCGGCTCGGTGATGGAGGCCAGAGAAGCGGTAAAGGCCAGCGGCACCAGAACGGCAGCGGTCTTTTTGCGGTTCTCCTTGCGGGCGCAGAAGATGAAGGCCGCCACGATGCCAAAGTAGCCGAAGGTCTTGGTGAAGCCGGTGTACATCCACACGATGCCGTCCGAGAAGGGCAGACCCATGCTGTACTCCATCATCATGACGATGTAGGAGCCGGTGTAGGTGGCATCGCCCACGGTCAGGCTGTTGCCCAGTGCAGAGAACTGGAAGGGGGTGTAGATGAGGTGGTGCAGGCCGGTGGGGATGAGGAAGCGCTCCAAGAAGCCGTACAGGAACAGGCCGAAGTTGCCGGAGGTGGCGATCAGATCGGTCAGTGCGCTGATGACGTTCTGCACCGGCGGCCAGAAGAAGCAGGAACCAAAGCCGAACAGGATGGAAAAGACCACCATGCAGGTAAAGGACCAGCGGTTGCCGGAGTAGATCTGGGTGATGATGCCCTTGAACTGCTTTTCACAGGTGCGGTTGTACACCCAGCCGCAGACCAGACCCAGCAGGATGCCGCCGAACACGCCCATGTCCACCGTCTGGATGCCGAACACGGTGGACTGACCGGTGCCGTACAGACCCACCAGCGGGTCAGGCTCTGCCAGCATACCCAGCTGGGTCAGGGTGACGTTGCCGGCGGTCAGGTACATAAAATAGCTCATCAGGCCGATGATGGCAGCCTGCTGCTTGTTCTTTTTGGCAAGCGCCGCTGCGATGCCCACGCAGAACATCAGGCTGAGGTTGTTGATGATGACCATGATGCAGTTGTAGATCAGCTGTCCCAGCAGCTTGATGGGGGTCCACTGCAGAACGGGGATCATCGCACTAAGGCTTGTGCTGGTAAGCAATGCGCCCAGCACAAGGATCAGGCCTGCTGCCGAGATATACGACAGCGGTGAGAGCATGGCTTTGGAGAACTTTTCCAAGCCATTCATGACTTTTTCTTTCATCGTGTAATACTCCTCACTTTTTGACTTGACTGTTTTGGGGGATGATTTCTATTCCGCAGGGCTTCCGGACGCCCTGTTGAAACATTTTATCCAACGATCTTGGTCAGGTGGATGAGCAGATAGACCTGCTCCTGATGATCCAGCTCGTAATCAAATTCCTGCCGCAGATAGGCATTGATGCGCTGTAAGCACACCTCGTTGCGGCTGTCGCGCTGCAAAAGCACCGCGTACATGGATTCCAGCCCGGCGTCTTGCCAAGGAGTGTGCCGCAGAATGCGCGCCGCCAGAAACTTGAGGTGTACGGTCAGGCGGGTGGTCTCAAGGCTTTCTTCCTCAAAGGTGCAGTGATAGGTATCGCAGATGATCTCCTTGACCGCCTTGACGAACTTTACAGTATCGTAGGCCAGCGCACCGTCCGCCGCACCGGCTACCAGATGCAGGGCAATGTAGCCCGCTTCGTCCTCCGGCAGCTGTACGCCGCAGAACTGCCGGACAAGTTCCAGCGCCCTTTGCCCCACTGCGTACTCCTTCGGGTACAGCATCCGGGTCTCCGAGAGCATGAGGTTGGGCAGAAAAGTACCCTTTTCCACACGTTCCAGCGCAAAACTGATGTGGTCCACCAGCGAGATGGTGCTTTTGCTGCTGAGCAGGATGCCCTGCTCCTCTGCCGCCAGCGAGATGCGCTCGGCGGCCTGCATCACCTGCGGGGTAACGTTATCCAGCATCTTGAGGAACTTGGTCTGCAGTTCGTTCTGCACATAGTACACCTTGGAAACGCGGCTTTTGTCGATCACGTCCCCCGGGCGGCGGCCAAACCCAAGCCCGTTGCCCACGAGAATGGCTTCCCTGCCGTCCGGCATGACCACCGACACCGCATTGTTATTGAATACCTTTACAGCCTGCATCGCCGCACTCCTCCGCTTCCATGCCGCAGCTTTTATAAAAAGAAAAGGGCACAAGAACCAAAGGGATGCCGTTGCCGCCTTCCCTCTGATGCTCATGCCTGATCGAACAGTTACACGCACTGATAAATTCACTTGTCTGTCTTTGATTATACGAGCCAGCGCGGAGAATGTCAATGCGTTGAACTGCCCGAAATTCAAGCTGCATTTTTGTATATCCTGCACAGGTGATGCTTGAAATTCGTCCTGCGCAGAACGATTGACAACGCCGTGCACAGAACGTATACTTAGGGTGTAGATCCCGCTTTGCTCCGGCGGCTTGCCGGGGCACCAGTTACGGAGGTTTTTCTTATGACATCGAAATATATCCGCTCCCTTGCGCTGCTGCTGTGCGCCGCTTTGCTGGGCTGTCTGCTGGCAGCCTGCGGCGGCTCTGCAAGCAGCCCTGCATCCAGCGCTGCGCCCGCCTCGGACAGCGCATCCGCTTCCGGCAGCAGTGAGCTGCCCTCCTCCACCACAGAAGCCAACACCGGAGAGCTGAACCCCGGCAACTTTGACGAGAACTCGGTGTTCTCCATCACCGGCACAGAAAACGCCTTTGCGCCCTGTCTGGGCTGGGGGCCCGGGGTATCCGGCTGCTCCTTGAAATCGGTCATCGCGGCGGCATCGCTGCTGCACTGGGCCGAGGACGCGCGGATGTCCAGCCGCTCCCCGGAGGCCATTCAGGAAGCCTTTTACAGCTGGTACGACGGCCTGACCGACAACCAGCAGGAGGGCTTTGCCGAAGCATGGCCGCTGATCAAGGACGCCGCGCTGGACCTGCTCAGCGATAAGGACAGCATGACCGACCGCATCGCGGACGCAGGGCTGGACGCTGACACCCTGCCCGGCTGCACCCTGAAAAACTGGCAGGCGCTGCAAAGCGTACTGGACGGCATCGTGCCGGAGACGAACGGAGAAGCTTAAACTCAATTTTTAAAGCGCAATGGGGCGCTGACCGTGTGGTCAGCGCCCCATTTTGTCGTTATACCTTTTTCAGCACATACTGGCGGGTGCCCATGCCCACCTTCTCGGCCTGTTCAAGGGTGGCCTTCCACTCGATGTTGGGGTTGGAGTCCTTGAAGTTGTCGTGGTAGCAGTTCCAGCCCGGCTTTGCAAGGTTTGCGCCCAGCTGGCTGTTGGGCAGCGGGGCGGCGTTCAGGCAGGCGTCCACGCAGGCCTGGTCCAGCGCCACCGGGTCGAAGGACGCAAAGATGCCGATATCCGGCAGGATGGGTGCGTCGTTCTCGCCGTGGCAGTCGCAGTTGGGGCTGATGTCCTGCACCAGAGAAATATGGAAGCAGGGACGGTCGTGGCAGACTGCGGCGGCGTACTCGGCCATCTTGCGGTCCAGCAGCTCGTTGGCGCAGTCGTTGGGAGAATAGATGGCGTCAAAGCTGCACGCGCCGATGCAGCGGCCGCAGCCCTTGCACTTGTCGTAGTCGATGACCGCCTTGTTTTCGGCATTGTAAGTAATGGCGTCCGAGCCGCACTCCTTGGCACAGCGGTGGCAGCCGCGGCACAGCCCCTCCTGCACGGCGGGCTTGCCGGCAGCGTGCTGCTCCATCTTGCCCGCGCGGGAGCCGCAGCCCATGCCGATATTCTTGAGCGCACCGCCGAAGCCGGTGGACTCATGGCCCTTGAAGTGAGTCAGGCTGATGAACACGTCCGCATCCATGATGGCACGGCCGATCTTGGCGGTCTTGCAGTATTCGCCGTTCGGCACCGGCACTTCCACCTCATCCGTACCGCGCAGACCGTCACCGATGATCACCTGACAGCCGGTGGTCATGGGCCAGAAGCCGTTCAGCTGGGCGCAGCTCAGGTGCTCCAGCGCATTCTTGCGGCTGCCCGGGTACAGGGTGTTGCAGTCGGTCAGGAAAGGCATACCGCCCTGCTCCTTGCACAGGTCTGCCACCACCTTGGCGTAGTTGGGGCGCAGAAAAGCCAGATTGCCCAGTTCGCCGAAGTGCATCTTGATGGCCACGAACCGGCCGTCCATGTCGATGTCCTTGATGCCGGCGGCAATGCACACCCGGCGCAGCTTTTCCAGCAGGCTGGTGCCCACCGGACAGCGGAAATCCGTATAGTAAACTTTGGATGCTTCCATGGTGTTTTTCCTCCCATATCTTTCCGGCGGCGTCTGCCGCGCGGTCTCTCTTTTGTTCAGTATAGCACACCCGGGCGAGCGGTGTAAACAGGAAAAAGAACAGAGCCATAGGAATCAATTATTGCAGCTTTACCCGGAGGGACAAAAGCCTTCACCCCTTGGGGGGAAGGTGGCGCGCAGCGCCGGATGAGGGGTAATTTCCCGTAAGCTGCTGCTTGCCTGCGCCCTCATCAGTCACCTACGGTGACAGCTTCCCCCGACCGGGGGAAGCCTTCAGTCGGAAAATTGATTCCCGTAGCTCTGCCCATTTTGGGGTTGACAGCCCTGCCCTGCGGTGTTATCTTATATCGGTTCCAAGAAACGGAACGGACGTCAAAATACAGGAGTTATGTCTATGAACGATTTTGATACATTCTGGCACGAAGCGAAAGCCGCCCTGCGGGTGGCACTGCAATGGTTCTTTCTGGCAGTTCCCATGGGTCTGCTCTGTGGATTTCTGGGCACCTTGTTCCACCTTGCTGTCGAGCACGCCACCGAGCTGCGCGCCGCGCAGCCCTGGCTGCTGTTCCTTTTGCCTGTGGCGGGTCTGCTCATCAATGCCCTTTATAAGGTGACCAAGTGCGAGGGTGTGGGCACCAACAACGTTATCCGCGCTGTGCAGAGCGGCGAGCCGGTCAGCATTCTGCTGGTGCCCGCCATCTTTCTGGGCACGGTGCTCACCCACCTGTGCGGCGGCTCTGCCGGCCGCGAGGGCGCTGCGCTGCAGATGGGCGGCAGCATCGGCTGGAACCTCGGCACCCTGCTGCGGCTGAAAGACCACGACCGCCGCACCGCCACCATCAGCGGCATGGCTGCGTTCTTCTCTGCCCTGTTCGGCACCCCGCTGGCGGCGGCCTGCTTTGCCATGATGGTGGAGGATGTGGGTCTGACCTTTACTTCTGCCTTTGTCCCGGCCTTTACCTCTGCCCTCATCGCCTACGGCTGCTCGCTGGCCTTTGGCATCGCACCCACCCACTTTGCCCTCACTGCACCGGAGCTGAATGTCCGCACCGCCCTGCTGGTCATCCTGCTGGGTGTGGCCTGCGCTGCCGTTTCCCGCCTGTTCTGCTACACCCTCCACTTCATGGAGCACACTGTGCCAAAGCTTCTCCCGAACCCGTGGGTGCGGGTCTTTGCGGGCGGCGTGCTGGTCATCGGCTTTTCCTATCTGTTCGGCGTGGGGCGCTATAACGGCGCGGGTATGGGCGTCATCACCGCTGCCGTGGAGCAGGGACAGGCGCTGCCGTGGGATTTTCTGTGCAAGATCTTCCTCACCGCGCTGACCCTTGCCTGCGGGTTCAAGGGCGGCGAGGTGGTGCCCAGCTTTTTTGTGGGCGCTACCTTCGGCTGCGTGGTCGGCCCGCTGCTGGGTCTGCCCGCCGGGTTTGCGGCGGCAGTGGGGCTTGTGTCCATCTTCTGCGGCGCCACCAACGCCCTGATCCCCTCCATCCTGCTGGGCTTTGAGCTGTTCAGCGGTGCCGGGCTGGAGCTCATCGCGCTGGGCTGCGGCATCTGCTATATGCTCTCCGGCCACCACGGTCTGTACAGCAGCCAGACTTTTGTCACCAACAAACTGCGCTCGGAGTATATGTCCCACAAGTGGCGTGTAAAGGTGAAAAAAGCGGAAGAGTAAGATTTTGATCCTAAAAAACAGGGGCTGTTGCGCAAGCAACAGCCCCTGTTTTATCATATCTTATGCCAGCGCGGTGATGGCTGCCACAGCCAGCACGATAGCACCCAGCACGATGCGGTAGATGCCGAAGAACTTGAAGTCGTGGCGCTTGACGTAGTCCATCAGGAAGCGGATGGCTGCAAGGCTGACGGCAAAGGCCACAACGCAGCCCACCAGCAGCACAGCGATCTCGGTGCCGGTGATGGATACGCCGGAGACGGCGAACTTGACCACCTTGAGCAGAGATGCACCCGCCATGACCGGGATGGCCAGATAGAAGGTGAACTCGGCCACGCAGGCGCGGGAGAGCCCCAGCAGCAGACCGCCCACGATGGTAGCGCCGGAGCGGGAGGTGCCGGGGATGATGGCAAGGCACTGCCACACGCCGATGAGCAAAGCGTCCCGGTAGCTGATCTGTTCCAGCTTTGTGACCCGGGGCGTGGTGCGGCGGTTCTCCACCACAAGGAAGAGCACGCCGTACAAGATCAGCATGGCGGCTACGGTGATGTAGTTATAGAAGTGCTCCTCCATCCAGTCGTCCAGCGGGCTGATGACCAGCACCGGCAGGGTGGCGGCTACCACCTTGAACCACAGGTTCCACACGCTGGGCTTGGAGATGACCTTGCCCTGCCGCAGCCCGAAGGGCCACAGCTTATTCCAGAACAGCACCACCACGGCCAGAATGGCACCCAGCTGGATGACCACCCGGAACATGGACATAAATTCTTCACTGGCATTGAACTTGACGACCTGCTCCACAAGGATCATGTGCCCGGTGGAGGAGATGGGCAGCCACTCGGTAATGCCCTCCACGATACCCATCAGGATCGCTTTGATGATCTCGAAAAACGTAATAAATCCCTCCTGCAGCACCCGTTGGGTGCGTAGTTTTTTTATCGCAAGTCAAGAAATTAGCGCAACAATCAAACAGCATATTTGCGATATGCAATTCAACGCTGTTGCTGTTGCATTAAAAAGTTGAATTGCTACAAAAGCAGTTCCAGTATACCATACTATGAGCCGCTGTGCATACAGATTATAAAAATTTTACCGGGGAGAGAGCAGTTTTCTGCAGGCGGGTGCACGCTACCCCCTCAGGCTCGCTACGCTCGCCAGCTCCCCCAAGGGGACGCCTTATGGCAATGCCGGAAACTTTGTCGCCGCCGCCATAGGCGATGACGGAGAGGGTTCACGCCGCGAGAAACTCCCCCAGTCTGCTGCGCAGACAGCCCCCTCGGAGATGGGGCCTTTGGCATAGTGGGAAAGTCACCGGCTAAAGTGCAAAGTTTCCCGGGCGCTGTATTTATCTGCCCCGGGAAATGTGCTATACTATAAAAATAAGAAGTCTGTCCGCTTTCTGCGCCCGGCGCAGAAAGCTCTGAGAACAACGAGGTGAACCTTCATGAACATACTGGTGATCGGCTGCGATCAGGTAGGTGCGGCGCTGATCCGCGATCTGGAGCGCATCGGCCATGATATCTCGGTGGTGGAAAAGGACCCCGAACAGCTCAAGCGTCTGGATGCCTTTGACGATTATACCTTTCACGGCACCGCCCTTGTGGGCGACCCCACCGACCCGGACACCCTGCGCCGGGGCGGCGTGGAGAACTGCGACGCCGTGGCGGCGGTGACCGAGGAGGACTCGGTGAACCTGATGGCCGCACAGCTGGCGAAGAACATCTTCCGCCGGGACAAGGTCATCTGCCGGGTGTCCGACCCGCATCTGCAAATTTTATACCACAAGGCCTACGAGCTGGAGACCATCTGCCCCACCGTGCTGACCGAGCAGGCGGTGTTCCGGGCACTTTCCAAGTAAAACAGCCTGTTTTTGCTTTACAGACCGTAGAATGAGGTAACGATATGAAAGTTTGTATTGCTGGCGGCGGCCGGGTGGGAATGTATCTTGCCCAAAGCCTGCTGTCCCACCGCCATAAGGTGACCATCATCGAGCCGCAGGAGTCGCTGTGCCGCACCCTTGCCGATACGCTGGATATCCCGGTCATCTGCGGCGACTCTCTGAGCTTTGACACCCTGCGCACCGCCGATGTGGCCAGCTGCGACGCCTTTGTGGCGGTGACCAACACCGACGAGACCAATCTGGTGGCCTGTCAGATCGCCAAGCGGGAGTTTGGTGTGAACCGCACCGTAGCGCGCGCCTCCAACCCCAAGAACCGGGACATCCTGCACACGCTGGGCGTGGACACCGTGGTGTGCGGCACCGACAACCTGAGCCACATTCTGGAGCGGGAGATCGAGACCGACACCATCCGGCAGCTGCTGTCCCTGGGCGGCGGCACTGCCAGCCTGAATGAAATTTTGCTGCCGGAGGACTTTCAGTTTGCGGGCAAGGAGATCAAGGAGATCCCCATTCCCGGCGATGCCATTCTGGTCAGCATCACCCGGGATACCGAGTTCATTATCCCTCACGGCAGCACGGTGCTGCTGCCGTGGGACCGGCTGCTGTGCCTGACACAGGACGACACCCTGCATCTGCTGATGGATGCGTGGGGTCTTTCCTCCCACAAATGAGCGAGCAGGAGCTGCTGCGCACCGCGCTGGTGCTGCCGCCCCGCGCCCGCCGGGTGCTCTGCGTCTGGGCAGCTGTGCCCGGGCTGGTCTGCGCGCCCTTTGCCTTCTGGCAGAGCGTGTGGGCAGGCGCGGTCTTTTGCGCTGTATGGATGGCGCTGGTGGCGCTGGTCCGGGCACGCTGCTGCAGCTTTGTCGCCGCCCTGACGGCGGACAGCGTCACGGTGCAGGCCGGGGTGGCTGTTCCTGTGCTGCGCCGCATCCCGCGCCGGGCGGTCACCGGGGTGCAGCTGCTGCGCACCCCGCTGCTGTGGGCGGCAGGGTGCACCGTGCTCCTTGTGCGCAGCCCGGGGCTGCAATTGGTGCTGCCCGGCATCCCCACCGCACAGGCGACCGCGCTGGCGGCGGTTCTGATGGAGGGCAACGTATGAACCGGGAAAAGCACTTCCACCCGCTGGCGGCGCTGCATCTGCTGCGCAAGACTTTGCTGGTGTACCTTCTGCCGCTGGTACAGGTGCTTTTTGCCCGCAACTGGGACGCCCTGCGTGCGGCGCTGCGGCAGGAGCTTGTATTGCTCTTCTTTATCAGCGCCGTGTGCTGGGCGGTGTACTATGGCGGCCGCTGGCAGGTGGATGCCGAGGGCACAGTGCACGTCAGCTGGCGGCTTGGCGTGCGGCTGGACCGTGCCCTGCGCGCCGAAGGTCTGGCGGCGCTGATGCTGGAGCAGCCACTTCTCTACCGCCTGACCGGTGCCTGCCGGGTGGTGCTGTACCCTGTGGGGCAGACCAAGACCATCACTTTGTATCTTACCCGGCAGCAGGCTGAGGAGCTTGCCGATGTGCTGCTGCCGGTGACGGACCCGCTGTGGCACGCGCCCAAGGGCGGCGAAAAGCTGGCCTTTACGGTGCTGGGTGCCAACGGCCTGTCCACCCTGTTTTTATGGTGGCTGGCCATCCACCAGACCCAGAGCTATGCCCCGGACGCTCAGACCGCTGCCCTTGCGCAGCTGGGACAGCTGGCGGCGCTTGCCGCCCGCTGGCTGCCGCTGGGCGCGGCGTGGCTGCTGGTGCTGGCGGGTACGCTGTTCTGCATCAGTCTGGTGCGCAGCGCCTTGCAGGCGGTGCATTATACCGTCTGGCGCACCGATACCCAGCTGGGCAGCCGGGGCGGGCTTGTACGCCGGTACGAGATGCGGCTGCGGCTCAGCCAGCTGAACTACGCCGATCTGCGCCGCTCCCCCGCCACTTGGGCGCTGCATTACTGCCCGGTGTTCGTCTCGGCAGGGGCGTGCCGCCCGGAGCTGCCTTTGTTCGTCTGGCGGGAGGGCACCCCGCTGCTGCGGGAGCTGCTGCCCGAGATGGCGCAGCTGCCCCCGGACACCCGCGCCGACACCACCGACCGCAGCATGGTGTTCTTTTTGCCGGCGGGCATCCCGCTGGCGCTCTGCCTGCTGCTGACGGCGGTATCCCGCACCACCCTGCCTGCCCTTACCCTGCCGCTGCTCATCCCCACCGGGGTGTTCGCCGCCCTGCTGGGCGCTGCCGCCGTGGGCTGGCACCGGGAGGGCGTATGGCAGCAGCAGGGACAGCTGCTGCTCTGCCGGCAGCACCGGTTTCATCTGCACCAGCTGTGCGTGTTCCACCCGGACACCGGCTTTACCGCGCTGCAATCCCCTTGGGCGGTGACGGTGCAGCGCGCCAACCTGACCCTTGTATTTCCCGGCAAAGAAAAGGTCACGGTGCGCAGCGTGCCGCTGGCGGCTCTTGATTTTCTGGGAATATAGAAGTATACTTGCGATGCCCCGCTGAACCTACGGTCGGCGGGGCATTTTTGTAACACAGAGCAACGGAGACTATTTTTATGATAAAGACTGTATTATTTGATCTGGACGGCACCCTGCTGAACACCATCGACGACCTTGCCGATGCCGGCAACTGGGTGTGCGCACAAAACGGCTGGCCCACCTTTACGGTGGCGCAGTTCAAGCTGATGGTGGGCAACGGCATCCCCAAGCTGGTGGAGCGGTTCTCCCCCGCTGACGCCCGCACCCCGGCGCAGCTGGCGGCTACGCTGGCGCAGTTCACCGCCCGGTACGATGCCCACAAGGAGGACAAGACCGCGCCCTACCCCGGCATCCCGGCGCTGCTGGACGCACTGAAAGCCGAGGGCATCCAGTGCGCGGTATTCTCCAACAAGGCCGATGCGCTGTGCGGCGGCATCATTGCCCACTACTTTGGCACCGGCCGCTTTGACGCCGTGCGGGGCAACCGCCCGGGCGTACCCACCAAGCCCGACCCCACCGGGCTGTACGCCCTGATGGCTGAGCTGGGCGCAGACCCCTCCGCCACCCTTTTTGTGGGCGACAGCGACGTGGACATCCTCACCGGACACAACGCACAGCTGCCCGCCATGGGCGCGCTGTGGGGCTTCCGCGGCCGCGCTGAACTGACCGCCGCCGGTGCGGATGCGCTGGCAGAGGTGCCGGAGGACATTCTGCGGTATGTGCAGGAGCAGAACAAATAAAAACACGGAAAGATCTGCGGATCTTCCCGTGTTTTTGCGTATTTTTGCGGATCAGGATGCCGATTCCAGCGGGTCTACCACCACAGGGCAGGTCTCGTACAACTCGATCGGGTCCAGATCCACACAGCTGCCGGGGTCCCGGTCACCGGTCACATCCCATGCAGCGGTATCGTTCAGGACGGTCAGGCGGCTTTTGAAAAAAGCTTCATCCTGCAAGGGCGCAAAGACCCCGCCCAGCGCAAGCAGCGGCTTTGCGTCATACAGACGCACAGAGCCATCGTTGAAATAGAGGTACACCGTAAAGTCCTTGCCCGCAACAGCCTGCAAGACCTTGGGGAACAACGTATCCATAGAGATGCCTCCTTTTTTAGATCAGCGGTGCAATGTGATTGAGCGGTGCAGCAGTTCTGGCCAGTTCCCAGTTCTGCATCAGCTCATCCTTATGCAGCTCACACCATGCAAGGATCAGCTTCAGCTGCCGCCCCGGCAATGCACCACGGATCACACAGGAATTTTGAATATCGATCAATGCCTTGAATCCGCCGTATTCGGCGTGAAAATGCGGCGGATTATGGTCACTGTAAAACATTGTGACCCGTATCCCGCAAAACAAACTGATCTCCGGCATAACACATCCCACCTTTTCAACGTAAGTATATCTTATTTTTTGAAAAAAGTCTATCCTATATTATATAGCTAAGATTCCCGTACGGGTCAGAACGGCAGCCACCACGGTAGACATTCCTACAGGGTGGAACCCGAACACTAAAAAAGAGCCCACTGGGCTCTTTTTTGCCGCCTGCGGGCGGCCGTGTTCCTTCGATTCCTCGTACGGGTT
>ENA-UEPS01000379-UEPS01000379.1-human-gut-metagenome-genome-assembly--contig:-NODE-379-length-39498-cov-18.111996_pt1 | contig 39498 bp, 41 predicted proteins | sample MGYA00242904_ERZ507924 | MGnify/ENA primary metagenome ERZ507924 (study PRJEB26167, sample SAMN06115422) | human gut metagenome | host: Homo sapiens | place: China:Sichuan | collected 2014-10-16...
GCCGTAGAACCTTCTGACCAGACCAGCAAAACCGTCCGACACGCCCCGCTCGTTTACCGGGTGGAGGAGATTGCCCAGCTTTTGGCGATCTCCAATCGTGCTGCGTATAACCTGTGCAACACCACGAAGGACTTCAAGGTGATTCGCCTCGGTACCAGCATCCGGGTAAGCAAGCAGAGCTTCGACGATTGGTTTGCAGCGGTCTGAGGGAGGGAATATCTATGGCATCTATTATGAAACGTGGCAACACGTATTCTGTCCGATACAACTACAAAGACCACAATGGCAAGCCCTGCAAGGGCTGGGAGACCTTCAAGACCAAGGCCGAAGCGCAGGAGCGCAAGATCACGGTCGAAAAGGAACTGCTGGATGGTACATTCCTCGTGCCGGATGCAATGACGGTGGAGGAGATGCTCTACAAGTGGATTCCCATTCAATCCAGCAAGCACAAGTGGTCGCCAAAGACCTACACGCAATCCGTTGCGATGGTGCAGAACCTGATTGTGCCGTATATCGGCAAGCGGAAGGTGCAAGACCTCCGCACCTACGACATCGAGCAGTTCTACGCCACGCTGAGCCAGACCCCATGCGGTCAGTACGTTCACGGCGAGAAGCAGGAGCTGACGGAAAATCAGAAGAAACGGCTGTTATCCAGCACGTCCATTCACGAAGTCCACACGCTCCTGAAGACCGCCTTTTCGTATGCCGTTGACTGGGATCTGATTCACAAGTCACCTACTCCCCGTGAAGCCCCCAAAATTAACACCGAAGAACGCACCATCTGGGATGAGCGCACCATGTTGGCGGCGCTGCAGACCATCGAGAACCCTGCCCTGCATCTGGCGGTGCACATGAGCATGATCCTCTCCTTGCGAGAGGGTGAGATCCTCGGCTTTGATGCAGCAGACGGACGGGGAACCATCTCGGTGAACAAAGCCCTGCAGCGTGCCGACAAGGTCGCCTTGTCCAAGATTGATCCCACCCAGATCTACCACACCTTCCCGGACAGACGGGAGGGGAGCAAGTCCTCGCTGATCCTCAAGCGGACTAAGACCAAAAAGTCCAACCGCATCCTGTACATGACCAAGCCCTTGAAAGAGGAGCTTCTGGCATGGCTGGAAAAGATGAAGCAGGACGAGCAGAGCGCCCCGGAAAAGTACAGCAACTGCGGTCAGCTGTTCCGCTTACCAGACGGCTTACACATTGCCCCGGACGTTCTGACCAAGTGGTACCGTATGTGGCGGGCGGAGCACCCGGAGTTTGAGAAGATCGTGTTCCACGGTCTGCGCCACTCCAGTGCCACCTACCAGCTGCTACAATCTGGCGGTGACTTCAAGTCGGTGCAGGGCAACACTGGCCATGCAACCGCCACCGTCCTGATGGACACCTACGCTCACACGCAGGACAGGCCTCGGTTGGAGCTGGCAGAGAAGATCGAAGCCGACTTCTACCGGCAGGACACAGCAGGAGCAGCGCCGCAGGAACCCCTGGAAAACAAAACGCCGGCGGCAACAAAAATCACAGGCAAAATGATTCTTGAAGCCATCCGGCAGATGGACGCAGAAGAACGCCGCGAGCTGACGCGGGTGCTTTTCGCGTAAGATTCTCTTTTTTGTGCAGCGAAATACACGCTGTGCAAGCGATGCAAAGAGTTCATGGCTTTTTTGTAAAGTGTGCAGGAGATGTGCAAAAGTGTGCAGACTCTGCCAGAAAAACAAAAAAGCCATGAAATCTTTCGATTTCACGGCATTTTCTGGTGCGATGGAAGGGACTCGAACCCCCGGCCTACTGATTCGTAGAGGGCCTTTGTACGCTTTTCCATGTTTCTGGTTGTCGCTATTTATATAGATTCATCGTTGTTTTTATTTCTCTACGTGCACATTCGTTTCTCTTTGTTTCTGTAAAATAAGGCAAAAACAAGGCACATTCCAGATGGCATATAATCCCATAAAACGGACACCGTGAAGAAGGCAAAAAAGTTGACGGCTCACGAGGGCGGCAGAAACGCCCCTGCGAGCCGTCTTTCGTTATGCGTGGGTCTTTTCCTTGATACGACTAAAAACGTCCGTCAGCGCGTCCGCTGCCGCCGCATCGCTGGAACGGATGAACCCGGCGTAAATGTCCGTGGTGGTGCTGGTCTTTGCGTGGCCCAGTCTGCCCGAAACCGTTGTAACCGGCACATGAGCCGCTATCAGCAAGCTGGCGTTGGTGTGGCGCAGGCTGTGGAAGTGAACCGCCGGGAGATCATGGGCGGCCAGAAAGCCCGGAAACCAGCTTGTAACCGCATTGGGGTCGAACGGCTGACCATTCCAGCGGGTAAACAGCAGGTCATTGTCCACCGTCTTGCCGTTCTCGATCTCCACCCGGCGCACCCACTCGGAACCAACTTTGAACCGTTCAGCCTTTTGGTGCTGGCGGTACTCCCGCAGCAGCTGCACACACTCCGGGCCTATCTTGATGCACCGCCGGGAGCGCTTTGTCTTGGGTGCCGTAAACACCGTACCGCGCCCAGCGATGTTCTGCACTGTCCTGTTGATGGAGATCACACCCGCATCAAGGTCAATGTCCGACCAGCGCAAGGCACATATCTCGCCCCGGCGGGCACCTGTGAGCAAGGCAAGCTGTGTGATAACGCTGTACTGCGCTGGCGCGTCCTGCAGAGCTTCCAGCAGCTTTGCAACGTCATCTTCCTGCAATGCTTCCACTTCGATTTCTGCCGCTTTGGGGGCTTCTGTGCGCCGACAGGGGTTTTCATCAATCAGCTGCCACTTGACCGCCTTTTCAAACACACTGGACAAGAAGCGGTGATAGTGCAGCTGCGTGTTGCCGCCCAGCTTACCACCCGCCCTGACCTTCTCGGTAAAGGCTTTGGACAGGGGCAGCCCGGCGGTATCGGCCACCTTCTCGGCAGTCTTATGGCTGACAGGCTTGCCGCTGCACAGCCCCCGCATGGTTTCCTCGCCCACCCCGGCGGCCTCCCGGATCCTTGCCCGCTGGCCTTTCGGCAACAGCTTCAGCAGCGCAGCCGTTGCCGTATAGGTGGAATCTTGGCGCACTCCGCCCTCTGACAAGTTCGCATAGAACGCCATGAGGTGCGCCGGGCGTATCTGGTTGACCTTCATGTGACCCAGAGCCGCCGACACCCTCGGCACCAACTTCCTGTACTCTGTGGCCGTCTTAGGCTTCAGCTGGCGGTCTGCGTACTCGGTGAACCAGCGCTCTATCAGGTCGTCAAGCTTCATGGACGCATCCAGCGAAATGCCACTGTGCACTTCTTGTTCAAAGGCATCTGCCTGACGTTGCAGTTCCTTTTCCAGCTTCTTCCCGGTCAACCCCGGCGGGGGAGTAAAAGTGCGGTTTACCAGCACCTGGCGGCCCTGCCGATCATAGCCATTGGAGACCCGGATGCAGTAGGAGCAGGTGCCGTCCTTCTTTGTGCGCTTTATGATTTTCGCCATAGCCTCACACTTTCTACTCTATAAGAATTCACCCAGCATCATCTTTTATCTTCTGAACCGTCTGCAAACTCTGAAATCGACTTTGTATAACTTTCCAACATCGCCAGCTCTGTAACTCTTTTGAATGCTTCTATCAATCCAGCATCATTTAGCAAAAGTAATCTTCCAATCGTATCAAGCACATATCGACGTTCTTCTTTTTCAAATTGCGTTAATAAATCGACTGCTTCTGCCATCTGCAACTGTTCATCTGCACTAAGGCTATCTACCTGTTCAAAAACCCTCTTAGCCATATTCCCAGATAGAAACTCCAATCTATTGGCCACCGCTTCGCTCATATCATATTTATCAGACATAGAGAGACATCTGTTTATCCAATTTACAACTTCTTCCTCTGGCCTACCATATTTTTCTGCCACTTCTGAAATCTTGCCGTAAAGTCTGTTCAAATATTGTGGATTACCTTTATCTACTTCTACACCGTACAGAACCCCGACATCTATATTCAACGCTTGAGCTATTTTCTTGAGTGTTTCAATTTTAGGAGTTCTGACCCCTCGCTCGTACTGCTGGACTGTAATAGTTGCTATTCCAACTTTTTCGGCAAGTTCTTTCTGTGTCAGCTTCGCTTTTTTACGAGCTTCTTGAATACTTTGACCAATCTCCAAGATCATCGCCTCCCATTCTATTCAAAATATAGCACATTCATTTTACACATTCAATATGAATTTCAATTATTCTATTGACACATTCGTTATGAATTGCTAAAATACATTCAGAACGAATGCAAAAGGAGGCGATTAAAATGAAACTTAAGGTCAATCTTGAAATTTTAGCAGCGTGCAATGGTATGAAACTGAGCCAACTAGCCGATAAAGCTGGCTTATGCCGCCAGAACCTCTCTGCCATCAAGAATCGCGGCACCTGTTCTGCGTTGACTGCTGTAAAGATTGCTACAGCTCTCGGCGTTGAAGTAACCGATATTGTTGACGAGGCATCCTAATTCATGGCAAGTTTTTTCACTTGTCAAATGAACCAATTTCATCACTATTTTTTGATGTACAAAATCAGCAGCAAAAATCCATAAATCAGGTGGGCATCCCTCTGTAAATCGAATGCAATACAAGGTAATCCCTTGCAAAGCATGACACTGGATATTATCAGATGACACTAGATGGATTTTGACGCAAGGGACTTCATTTCAACAATGATTCATGGCATCAATTTTTAATCAAAATTTAGCGGTATTGCAATATTTTTTGATTTGTGCTTTACTGCTGACACAGCATCAAAAATCAACTTTCAAGCAACACCAAGGAGGTGCATCGAATGGGAAATTTAATCCGATACCCGGTCATGAAAACCGTGAAGGACGCCGCCGCCATCTACGGTCTACCGCCGACCTATATTCGAACCCTCTGCCGGACAGGCAAGATCAGGTACGTTGTGGCCGGTCACCGCTGGCTCGTGAATATGAACAGCTTGGCCCAGTATTTTGAGCGAGGCGATCCAGTCCCGGCGGAACAGGGTGAAGCTGTGGGCGGTATCCGCCGGGTGGCGAGGTAAGCGAATGGCTGTAAAACGAATGTTCTCAAGTTCAGTGACTGAAACAGACAGCTTTCTGGAATTGCCACTGAAATCGCAGGCCCTGTACTTTCATCTTGGTATGCAGGGTGATGATGATGGGTTTGTAGCAAACCCCCGCGCCATTATCCGTTCTATTGGCTGTACCGCTCGTGATTTGAAGCCCTTGGAAACCGCCGGATATGTCATTTCTTTCCCTTCAAAAGTGCTCGTTATCACCGATTGGAAAGCCAACAACAATTTACGCAATGACAGATACAAACCAACTGCGTTTCAAAACGAACTTGCGCATCTTGAAGAAAGTGCGAATAAACGTTATATTTTGGCAAACCTTGGTATACCAACTGGCAACCAAATGGATACCATTGGTATACCATCTGACAACCAAGTGACAACCCAGCATAGCATAGCAGAGCATAGCTCAGGAAGAAGTTGTAAGAAAGCCGCCACAACAGCAGCCCGGACAGATTCAGACCTTGCTCAGATCGTACAGCATTTTCAGGCCGAGATAGGCGAGTTTCCCCGCTCTGCGCTGGACAAGCTACAACGCTACCGGGAAGCGTTTTCAACTGAGCTGATTTGCAAGGCCATTGATGAAGCCGCAGAAAACGGCGTGAGAAAGTGGCGCTATGTTGACGGCATTCTGAAAGGCTGGCAGGCTGATGGGGTGCGCACATTGGGCGATGTAGAAGCCCGCCGGGAGGCCCGGCGGAAGCCTGAACCGCCGCAGGAAAAGAAAATGGAGGTACTAACATGAACACACACAAAATTTTACTGGGTGCCCTGCTCATAAAGCCCGACCTAGCACCCTATTCTCTGCCAGAGCTGGAAATCGAATATTTCCCGGCGGATCTTCAACCAGTATTCGCCGCCCTGTCTGGCTTTTGGAATGCGACCGGGAAGCTGGACGCTGTGGAGGCTTGTGCCCGATACCCTGAGCAGAGCACGGCCATTGTGGAATGCGCACAGGCGTGTGAAGCAGAATGCATCCGCATCACCCGTGAAACCGTGGAGAGCTGGACGCAGCTCATTCGAGAACAGGCCGCCTTGACCCAGTTCCAGAGTTTGGCCCTTCAGGCAGGCAGCAGCCTGACCACCTTTGCAGACCTACCCGACTTGTACAGCAAAATGGGCGAAGCCTTGACTCTTGACCGGGAGGATCAGGATTTTAAGCCTATCGGGGATCTGGTAGACAACTATGTCCGCAAGTTGAATGAAAAGCCAAAGTACATCCCCAGCGGTATCTCGGTGCTGGACAAGCACCTGCATTTGTCGCCCGGTAACCTGTTCATCATCGGCGGCAGACCCAGCGCAGGCAAAACGGCTTTATCCTTGCAGATGGCTTGTGAGATGGCCCGGCGAGGGCTGAGAGTGTGTTATTTCTCGCTGGAAACCGGCCCGGACACTCTTGCCGCCCGCATCATCGCAAACCGTCTGGCGGTCCCACTGGCCGATGTAAAAGCCAAGACCGTTCCACAGTCTGACCTTGATAGTCTTGCAGATTTGCACAAGCTGCCGCTGTTCATCCGCTCTGCATCCGGCAAGGGCACGGGATGGATCAAGGCACAGGCCCAGCGAATGAAAGCACAGGTTATTTTTATCGATTATTTGCAGCTGCTAACCGTCAGCAAGGCAAAAGACCGATACCAGCAAATCACCAGCATTTCCATCGCCCTACACGAACTGGCACAGACCACAGGAATACTTGTGGTAGCTCTGGCCCAGCTGAACCGCAACGCTGCACACGCATCCCCCAGCACCGCCGATCTGAAGGAATCCGGCCAGCTGGAACAGGATGCAGACGCTATTTTGCTCCTGTCTGCTGACAAGAAAGAGTATCAAGCCATTCTGGCCAAGAATAAGGAAGGCAAAATTGGCGAAATTCCCTTGACCTTCGACAAGACCCGCCAGCGCTTTCTCGCCGTCACGAGTGAACTGGAAGGGAGGTGAACACACATGAAGCACAGTCAGAACAAACCGCGCCGCCGGGAACCGTACCACTATGACGCAAGCGGTGCACAGTATATCGCCTGCATCGAAACCGCCTTGCAGCACGGCCAGAGCATCCCGGTGCACGTTTTGCAGCTGGTCTACCATATGCTGCTGCCGTATATGCACAACTAAGCCACTTACCACACTCAACAACAGGAGGCACAGATGAATACCAACATCCATGTCAACGTGGACGAGATCCCGCCGGAGGTCGCAGAGCGAATCGGTCGAGTTTTCCTCGAATACCATAAGCGGTTCCAACAGGATCCGAAGCTCATGGCCGAGTTGGAGGCATACCGAGCCGCACGTCATCTGAACCATAAAGGCAGCGAGAGCGGTCGGCAAACGAAGGGCAGGCCATAGGGCAAAACAAAAGGCCGCCATGCAAGCAGCGAACTCGCAAGGCAGCCAAGCGGGAGCGATTGACAGACCACATCCCGCAGCCATTCTATCACACCCAGCGGCCCATCTCAAGCCCGGCACCCCCTCAAGGTACTGTAAACGGGCACCCTAGTCCCTAGCGGGCTCGCTGACCCCGGCTTGCAGCTACACAGCAAGAAAATTTTTCGGGCATTTCGTTACCGCTTTTTTCTCAAAAATCATCATATCAACAAGCAAAACGAAAAGAGGATGCAACAATGAGCAACAATGTTCACATCAACGTGGCCGAAATTCCCCCGGAAGTCGGTGAGAGTTTTGGACGCGTGACGCTGGCAGGATTCAAAAAATTCATCGCCCAGCCCGGAAACCGCGAGAAGCTGGAGGCTCAGATGGCCGCCCACAAGGCTCGCAAAGAAAGGGAGTGCGCAGAATGACGAAGATTCTGATGGTCATGTACTGAATCACCGCAGAGCATACGCATGATGTGCCTTGCACCTGCAAGCAGTGCGCCGTGGTACCACCATAGGCGCTGCAAGCAGTGTCTTTGTATGTACAAAGCCTCTTGCCTTGCAAGAACTTGTTGGGCAACATCCCAAACCCTTTGACCGTGCAGCCCCCGCCGGGCGCAGCACTTCAGCTACACGATTCTGTTGACCTCAACAAAATCGCTGCATGACAAAGCCCTCAGACCGCGACAGCGCGTGTCTGAGGGCTTTGCTTCTTTCTGAGGGTGTTTTCCTTGCCGTTGGTTCTATTCTCGCTCAGGCAGCCCCGGCGGGCTTATGCTGCGCAATCAGGAAAGTTCACAACAGTGATCTCCGCCACGGCCTTTTTGACCGTATGCAAGATTCGCTCTATCCTTGCCACCGTGTCAGCCGACAGAACGTCCTCGCCGCACTGTTCGCACTTCATGCAGGGCACGTTCTTGATAACCACGACACAGTTCTTCAGCTGAACCGTGTGAATAGTCGTGCCGAGCTTCATTTCGCCTTTGCAAAGCAGACAGGTCATGTATACCTTACTCCTTCAGCTTCTTCTTTTCCTGTTCACGTTCCAGCTGCTGAATGCTCTTTTCCGGTGTAGGAAGGTTTTCGGGCATCGTACCTCCCAGTTCCTTGATGGTCTGGCGTACCTTTGCGCCTACCTGATAATGGACCTGATTGGCTGCTGTCTTACCCTGAACATTGTCCCGGCGGAGCTTTTCATCTGTCTGCGTGGCGCGGAAAAGATTGGCCGCAAGTTCTGTGCTGCCCATGTGGTCAAGAATCTTCTGGCTCTTTTTCAACCCCTTACGGGCGTGAATTTCCTTCATCCCAAGACCACCGTACAGACCTTTGTACCCGCTATTCTGGAATACTGCGTAGTCAAGTGGGCTTTCCACGCCAGCCATCTGTGCGGCCTCCGCTAACGACTTGTTGTGCTCAATCATTTCATGTCGGATTGCAATTCGCTTTTGATTTTCAGAAAGCTGATCGTATCCCTCAACCAGTTCTTGCTGGCGTGTTTTTACGGCAAAGTAGGTTTGACCAACTGCAACAACTTCTTTACGCGGGTCACCGTTTTGGACAATCATATAGCATGCGTAACGAGAAAGCATCATGTCATCTACAGTTTTATGCGTTGCTCCTGCTTCCACGATTTTGTTGACGTCAACAAAATCGCCTTCCGGGTCTAATCCGCTATTGGCACAAGCCATTTTTGCTTTATCAATCACTGTTGAGAAATTACGCCACTCTGTATACTCCAAAACTTTTTGAAGCTCACGGGCAAACCAAAATTCTTCTCCATCTTCTGTATAGTGTTTGATACTCTCGAACGTCTGTTCGCTGTACTTCTGAATGTCGGCCATTTTCACACATCCTTCCTATTCATTTCCCGGCGGGCTATCAGTCGCAGTAGAACTTACCCAGTGCTTTCAGCAGGGGCAGGAAGTCGTTGCAGATCTGTGCGGCCACATCCTCGGCGGTCTTTTCATCGTAGACATGGGAGGTGATGTTGCGTGCTGTGATGATCTTGTTCCATTCCTCTGCGTCCTGAATCACTCCGGCGGCAAAGGCTTCTTTCAGCACAGCACGAGGGGTAGCGATAGGCGTTGTGCTGCCCTGATCTTCCAGATACTCCTTGATGGACTTCCATGCCAACTCCACCGTAAATTCAAACCGCTGGATCAGGCCGTCACGGTAAAGGGCATCCTGCTGGCTTTTCTGATAGATGGCTACCGCCTGTTCCAGCTGCGCCAGTGCGCTGATATAGTGTTCAATCTTCTGCAGCATAAAGGGTTACACCGTCCTTCTTGATATTTTCGATAAACACCGGGTTCATACCGTCCGTGATATGCACGATGTCAAATTTCAGCAGCGTGGGCAGGTCCTCGCAATCCATCCAGAAGTTTGCCCGGTTGCCCTCCGGCATCCCATACACAGCCAGATCCACGTCACTGTTATAGCGGTTGTCCCCTCTGGCACGAGAACCGAACAGCACAAGCCGCCGGGCTCCATGCTGGCGGGCGAGTGCTGCCAGCTGCTTATACAGTTCTTCCATGCTCATTCCTCCCCGGCGGGTTCATCCAGCAGCTTCTCGACAAATTCTTCCGTGGAGGCTGTGAAATGCTCACCGCCGCCGTTGTCCAGTTCCTTGATGGCTGCTATTGTTTCAGCGTTCGGAATCTCATCGGCCACATACTCCAGCAGATCACCCGGCTGGCAGTCGAGCAAGCGGCAAACTGTGTTCAGCGCAGCCCATGAAATCAATTCACCCTTTCGCAGTTGCTGAACATAGGACTGCCCCAGCAGCTTTTCTGCTCGGATTCTGGTTGATGGATACCCAGCCGCTTTCAGCAATGCCAAAACATCAGCCTTATACTGTATCGCCATGTGCTTTCACTCCTTTCTATCCCTTTCTATTATATCCAGAAGCTGCACTAGAATCAAGTTCAAATATACACAGTAACAGCACTTGATATTCGTGCATTTCGTCAATAGAATGCACGAGATGTTAGTGCTATAATATAGACACAGCAAGGGAAGCACGACCGGAAGGCAAGGGGCGAAGGATGTACCGGGAGCGCAAGAGCAGAACGCCAGCTAAGACAGTAACCCACTTCCTGATAAGCTGTATATGAAAAACGGCCCGGTGCCAGCTACCAACTACACACCGAGCCAAACCCACCAAAGGGTCAAGCCCATTATACAGGAGCTGACCCGCAAAGTAAAGCGAGGACAGTATGAAGTACAATCTTTCTGAGATCATGCACAAGGCGTGGAAGCTCTACCGCAAGGGCGCGGCGGCTTTTGCCGAGTGCCTGCACCGGGCATGGAACAGCGCAAAGGCGCAGCCCATCAACGCCCAGCGCATCGAGGAAGCCCAGCAGGCCGCCGGGATCACCGAGCCGGTCAACACTTGGGCAGGATGGAAAGCCACCGGGTACATGGTGGAGCATGGCGCAAAAGCCTTGTTTCAGGCGGTGCTGATTCACAGCAGCAGGGGTGACGGCCAGACCTACCGGGCATCGTTCTTCGGTGCATCGCAGGTGCAACCGCTGGAAGCCCAGTAACACGAACAGAGACCCCGGCGGGAAGATGGAAGCCCGCCGGGCATGATGGGAGGATATGACCATGAAGTTGGAGAAGAAAATCAGCTTACACGCCTTTGAGGTGGAGTACATCGACCAGCGGGAAGCCAAGCCCAGCACCCTGCACCGGGAAAGCATCGTGCTGGATGGTGGCCGGATGAACACGCTCGACCCTCTGAACCAGACCCCGCAGAGCTGGATCCGGCAGCAGTACGCCCAGCAGGGCTACACCGTGGCAGCGGTTCACAAGGGCGAGAGTCTGACCGCCAAGGTTGACACCGGCTTTCTGTGGAAGCTGGCTGCGCTGGATGCAGCCGCAGCAAAGGCCGGCAAGAGCGTGGCCAAGCTGCTGGAAGGGGGTGCAGCGGTATGACCGCAGCCAAGTGGCAAGAAGTCCTCTGCCGTGTCCGCAGCCTGTCAGCCGCCGACAAAGACCGCCTGTTGACCTATCTCCATGCGCTGCACGATAAGCCGCAACAGCCCATGAACACCGAATCAACGCCGGAGACGCAGCCGTACACGGCCAGCGAATCCGCCGCCTGAAGAAAGAGAGGAACACTATGCAGCACTATGATGATATGCCGAAGATACCCACCATCACCGCAGAAGAAGCCATGAAGCTGTCTTGGCTGGCCAGCTCGTCCGAAACCATGAAAGCCGTTCGGGAGCTGCACTTGTCCATCTTGAACGCACCCAGCCCCATCGAGGTAGACGGAGTATACCGGGTCATGCTTGACCTCACCGCCCTTTGGAACGCTGGCCGGGTGCAGGGCATCCGGGAAGAACGTGCCCGGCGGAAGCGCAAGGCACAGACCATCGAACAGTGACAGAAACACCCTCTGACAGCCCACAAACGGCCGCAGAGGGTGTTTTTCATCGTTCTATGATAGATTCTTGGTTTCTTCTGTGGTAAAATAGGCGCAGTCGAATTGATGAAAGGGGAAACAATGACACTCACAGAGATCTCTCGCTACTTCCACCTGAATGAGACCATCCAAAAGAACCGCGAGGCTTTGAAGTTCCTGCGTGAACGAGCCGAACCTGCTGCACCCTCACTGAACGGTATGCCCCACGCATCCGGCGTGAAAGACAGCACCGGGAGGCTGGCCGTTGAGATCGCCGACATGGATGCACGAATCACCTACCTTGAGGAACAGGCCGAACAGGAGCGAGATAAGGCCGTTACCTTTTGCTCCACGATTCAGGACGCACGCCTGTATCTGATCTTCCGTCTGCGCTTTGTCCGCTGCCTGACATGGGCAGAGGTTGCGGACCTCTTGGGGGACTACTACACCGAGGAGGGTGTCTGCCGCATGGCCTACAACTACCTTGCCAAGACTGAAAAAGAGAAGCCCACCGCCCAGAGTGCATAACGATTGCTACCCAGCCCCACCGGGAACAGTGGCAGGGTTTGGGGAAGGCACTCCCCAGCAAGTGCAGTCCGCAGGGCTTTGTGGCCACAGGACGATACTTGCTTTTACACAAGAGCGACCACAGAGACGGCAAAAGCCCGCCCGGTACACGCCGGACAGGCTTTTTCTTTGCCCTCAGACCGTCCCGCCGGGCATCCGGCGTAAGGCACACGGCAAGGCACACGAGAGGTAGTTTTTGGGGCAGTAAGGCACAAACAAGGCACTTTCCAACCCTTTTGAAGCCTATGTAAAGCAAGAAATCCCACGATTTACACCGTGTTTTCAACGGTCAATCGCGGGATTTTACTTGGTGCGATGGAAGGGACTCGAACCCCCGGCCTACTGATTCGTAGTCAGTCACTCTATCCAGCTGAGCTACCAACGCATACGTTCCGTTCGGAACATGATGTATTTTATCACGAAGGGCGGGGTTTGTCAACAGCTTTTTTAAAATAATTTTATATTTTCCGAAAAAGAACGTCTTTTCTTTGATTTTTCTGCGATTTTTTCTGCAAACCTTCTGCTGTCCCGGCGCGAAAAACGGCGTTTCATCCGGTTTTCGCCCGCCGGGCGGGGGAGAGCGGGCGTGGCGCTCAATCCTCCTGCGCCAGCTGGCGGGCAATTTTTACGCCGGTGGGGGTGGCGGCAAGACCGCCCTGACCAGTCTCGCGCAGGTCGGGGGAGAGCAGGCTGCCCACGCGGCCCATGGCATCGATGACCTCGTCGCAGGGGATGGCGTAGTCCACCCCCGCCAGCGCCATGTTGGCGCAGGAGACTGCATTCACCGCGCCCACCACGTTGCGTTTGATGCAGGGCACCTCCACCAGACCCGCCACGGGGTCGCAGACCAGACCCAGCAGGTTGCCCAGTGCCATGGCGGCGGCAGCGGCGCACTGCTCCGGGGTGCCGCCCTTCAGGTTACACAGGGCGGCGGCGGCCATGGCGCTGGCGGCGCCTACCTCCGCCTGACAGCCGCCCTCTGCGCCCGCCAGCGTGGCGCGGGCGGCGATGACCTGTCCGAAGCCCGCCGCCACATACAATGCATCGCAGACGGTGTCCTCGTCTGCCTGTCCGGCGCGCGCCAGCGGCAGCAGCACCGCAGGCAGCACCCCGCAGCTGCCCGCCGTGGGCGCGGCTACGATGCGCTTCATGCAGGCGTTGCACTCGGCGGTCTTCAGGGCTTCCGCTGTTACTTCGGCCAGATAATCATCGCCCAGCAAGCGCCCCTGCTGCCACGCCTGCTCCACCTTGGCGGCATCGCCGCCGGAAAGGCCGCTGCGGCTGCGCTGCGCGGGGTCGTATTCCTGACTGGTGGCCTGCATCACCTGCCACAGGTGCCGCATGGCGGCGCGGCTGTGCGTCTCGGTCAGGCGGCTCTCTTCCAAATCGCTGCGCAGCACCGCTTCTGCCAGCGAAATTTTCTGGCTGCGGGCAGCGGCCAGCATCTCTTCACAGGACAAAAATGCCATGGCTCATTCCTCCGTTTCTTCCGGCTCGTCCACGTTCAGGCAGGTCACCTTCAGCAGACCCGGCATCACCGCCAGCTGCCGCTCCAGCGCGTGGGGGATGTGGGAGTCGCACTCCAGCACCATCACCGCATAACCGCCTGCGGCGGCGCGGAACACCTGCATGGACGCAATATTGATGCGCCGCAGTGCCAGCGCCATGGTCACCTCGGCAATGCAGCCGGGGGTATCCTCGTTGTGGATGATGAGGGTGTTGCTGTCCCCGCCAAAATCCGCCGGTACGCCGTCGATCTCCGTGACGCGGATGCGTCCGCCGCCCACCGATGCCGCCTTGAGCGAAAGCTGCCGCCCGGTGCGGCTGGTCAGGGTGAGCACGGCGGTGTTGGGGTGGGCAGAGCGCAGCTCTACCGGGTGGATGCTGAACTGCATCCCCTGCTGCGCGGCCAGCGCAAAGCTGTCCGGCAGGCGGGGGTCGTCCGGGCGCAGACCCAGCAGCCCCGCCACCAGGGCGCGGTCGGTGCCGTGGCCTTTGCCGGTGGTGGCAAAGCTGCCGTACAGGCCGATGTCTGCCTGCGCCGGAACCTCGCCCAGAAGCTTTTGTGCGGTATAGCCGATCTTTGCCGCACCGGCGGTGTGGCTGGAGGAGGGTCCGATCATCACCGGGCCCAGAACATCAAATAATCGCATAGGGGACAGCCTTCCTTTCCTGAGGGTTTTCCCACTTTTGCGCGGCAGCTGCTGCCGCAAAACGCGCTTTTTTCCTGCTCAAATGGACTAAAATTGCCAAAACGGCACATTTTTATCAAGTTTATTATACCGCTTTTGCTGCACTTGTGCTATAATAACTTTACTAATGTTTGAAAATGTCCCCAAAATGGCGTTCCGGCTGCTGCCTTGACAGCGCCGCCCCGCCGCAACGGGAACAACACGGAGGGTAGATCCTATGAAACTGGTAAGCGTGGAAACTCCTGAAAAGAGTGTCTGCAAAATGACCTTCAGCGCTACGGCTGAGGAACTGGAGACCGCCTCCAATGCGGTCTATGAGCGCACCCGCGCCACTTATACCATCAAGGGCTTCCAGAAGGGCGAGGCCGACCGCGCACAGATCGAAGCTGACCGCGGCGAGCACACCTTCTGGTACGATGCCATCAACGACCTGATGGATCAGGATGTGCCTGCTTTGTACGAGGCTGCTTTAAAGGAACACGGCTTTGCGCCGGTGGATGATCCCAGCTACGATCTGGTAAGCGTGAAGAAGGACGAGGGCTTTGTGGCTACCGCCACCGTGGCGCTGCAGCCCGAGCTGAAGCTGACCAAGACCACCGGCTTTACCTCCCAGTGCGTCACCCCGGAGGTGACCGACAAGGAGATCGACACGGTGCTGGAGCGCCGCCGCAACTATGCCGCAGAGCTGGTGCCCCACAAGGGTCCCGCTGTAAAGGGCAACGTGGTGCACATGGACTTTGAGGGTCTTCTGGACGGTGTGGCCTTTAAGGGCGGCACGGCAAAGGACCAGTCCGTGCAGCTGGGCAGCGGCCGCATGATCCCCGGTTTCGAGGACGGCATTCTGGGCCACAAGGCAGGGGACGAGTTCGAGATCAACGTCACCTTCCCCAAAAACTACCCCAACAAGGAGCTGGCGGGCAAGCCTGTCGTGTTCAAGATCAAGCTGCATGACGTGTGCGTGCGTCAGCTGCCTGCCCTGAACAGCGATTTTGCCAAGAAGATGGGCAAGGAGACCATGGAAGAGTACCGCGCCTTCGTGAAGCAGCAGCTGTTTGACGGCCGCCACGGCGGTGCGCTGAACCACGCCAAGGACATGATCCTTGGTCAGCTGGCGGATGCCGCAGAGGGCGAGATTCCCAGCATTCTGGTGGAAAACGCCTACCAGCAGCAGATGCAGGTCATCCAGCAGCAGCTGCAGATGCAGCGCATGAGCCTGACCACCTACCTGAGCCAGATCCATGAGACCCGCGAGAGCTTTACTGCCAAGGTGCGTGCCGCCGCAGAAAAGAACACCCGCGCCCGCATGGCACTGCTGCAGATCGCACAGCAGGAGAACCTGCTGCCCACTGACGAGGAGATCGACAAGCAGCTGGCTGAGCGCGCCGAAAAGACCAAAAAGACGGTCGAGGAGGTCAAGGCCAGCACCGATATCGCCGCCCTGCGCCGCAACGAGGGCATCCGCAAGGCTGCCGATTGGGTCATCGACCACTCCACCATTGAGGAAAAGGTAGAGAGCAAGTAAGTTTAAGATACAAAAAAACAGCCAAGCCCGCGGGCTTGGCTGTTTTTGTTATAGATCATGAAAATTGCAGCAGGATCTCGTCCAGATTTTTCCCGATGACCTCCATGGTGCGGAAGAACGTCTCCCGGGTGGCGGCATCGGTGTTGTGCAGCAGGCGGGCAAAAAAGCGCTCCTGCACCTCGCGCCCCCGCGCGATGACCGGCTGCGCCTTTTCGGTGCACAGCAGCTGGGTCTTGCGGCGGTCGCCCGCCACGGCGCGGCGCTCCAGATACCCCTCCTGCACCAAGCGGTCCACGTTTACCGACACAAGGTTTGCTTTGATCTTGCGGATCTCCACGATATCCCGGGCGGTGGTACAGTCCGGGTTGTTTGCCAGAAACATCAGGATATCAAAGGCAGTCTGGGGCAGCTTGAGTTCCTGACACAGCGGCTTGCACATGGCGTTGTAGGCCTGCGCAGTCTTGAAGCTGATCTCTATGGTAGGGTTCATGGGGCGCTCCTTGGGTCTTGTATGGATAGTTCATTTTTGAAGTATTATAGTGCAGATAAGGGGAGATGTCAAGGGGAGGGGAGCCCCAATACCCCCTCAGTCTGCTCACTGCGTTCGCAGCCAGCTCCCCCAAGGGGACGCCTTTACGCTATGCCGCAAACTTTCCCGCCACCTCCAAAAGCCGTCCCCTTGGGGAAGGTGGCATCGCCGCAGGCGATGACGGAAGGGGTGACCCCCCTCCCGTGAAAATGCAATGCCGGAGCGTCCGCAGACGCTCCGGCATTGCTCTATTATAAAATAATTCTTCCGCTGATGATGCGCAGAGCAAAGCGGAGCGCATTCAAATCATTTTTCTCAGAACACCGCCACGGCGACCAGACGCACCAGCAGGGCGCACAGCCATGCCACGGCGCACTGGTTGACCACCATGATGGTGGCCCACTTGCCGCCAAGCTCCCGCTTGACCGACGCCACCGCCGCGATGCAGGGGGTGTACAGCAGGCAGAACACCAGCAAGGGCGCGGCCTGCGCCGGGGTAAGGGCTGCGGTCAGGGCAGCCGTAGAGCCGAAGAGGATGAGCAGCGAGGACACCACGCTCTCCTTGGCCATAAAGCCGGTGATGAGGGCAGTGGAGATGCGCCAGTCCGCAAAGCCCAGCGGGGCGAACAGCGGGGCAATATCGCCCGCGATGCGTGCCAGAATGCTGGCCTGCGGGTCGGCGGTCAGCCGCAGCTGCAAATCAAAGTTCTGCAAGAACCAGATGACGATGGTGGCGGCAAAGATGACCGTAAAGGCCTTCTGCAAGAAGTCCCGCGCCTTTTCCCACAGCAGCTGCGCCACGTTTTTCAGGCCGGGCAGGCGGTAGTTGGGCAGTTCCATGACAAAGGGCACGGCTTCGCCCTTGAACACAGTGCTCTTGAGCAGCAGCGCCGCCAGCACGCCCACCAGAATGCCGGTGAAGTACAGCAGCACCATCACAAGCCCCGCGTACTTGGGGAAGAACGCCGCCGCAAACAGGCTGTAGATGGGCAGCTTTGCGGAGCAGCTCATGAACGGCGTAAGCAGAATGGTCATTTTGCGGTCGCGCTCCGAGGGCAGGGTGCGGCTTGCCATCACGCCGGGCACGGTGCAGCCAAAGCCGATGAGCATGGGCACGATGCTGCGGCCGGACAGGCCGATGCGGCGCAGCAGCTTATCCATCACAAAGGCGACACGCGCCATGTAGCCGGTATCCTCCAGCATGGAGAGGAAGAAGAACAGCACCACGATGATGGGCAGAAAGCTCAGCACGCTGCCCACACCGGTAAAGATGCCGTCGATGACCAGCGAGTGCACCGCCGCATTGACGTTCCAGTTGGTCAGGGCGGTGTCCACAACGCCGGTCAGGGCGTCGATGCCCATCTCCATGAGGTTCTGGAAGAACAGGCCGATGACGTTGAAGGTAAGGAAGAACACCAGACCCATGATGGCGATAAACGCCGGGATGGCGGTGTATTTGCCGGTAAGGAACTTGTCGATGCGGTTGGAGCGCAGCTGCTCCTTGCTCTCGTGGGGCTTGACCACCGTCTGCGCCACCAGCTCCTGAATGAAGGAGAAGCGCATATCCGCAATGGCGGCGGCGCGGTCCAGCCCGCGCTCCTGCTCCATCTGCACGATGATATGCTCGATCATTTCTTTTTCGTTTTGGTCCAGCTTCAGGGCTTCCTCAATGCGGGGGTCGCCCTCCACCAGCTTGGTGGCGGCAAACCGCACCGGGATGCCCGCCGCCTTGGCGTGATCCTCGATGAGGTGCTGGATGCCGTGGATGCAGCGGTGCACCGCGCCGCCGTGGTCATCCTCGCTGCAAAAATCCATGCGCCCAGGGCGCTCCTGATACTTTGCCACATGGACGGCGTGGTCTACCAGCTCGTCCACGCCCTCGTTCTTGGCGGCGGAAATGGGGATGACCGGAATACCCAGCATGGCTTCCATCTTGTTGATGCGCACCGTGCCGCCGTTGCCGCGCATCTCGTCCATCATGTTCAGCGCCAGCACCATGGGGATGTCCAGCTCCATCAGCTGCATAGTCAGGTAAAGGTTGCGCTCGATGTTGGTGGCGTCCACGATATTGATGATGCCGGTGGGCTTTTCGCCGATGATGAACTGCCGGGTAACGATCTCCTCGCTGGAATAAGGAGACATGGAGTAGATGCCCGGCAGGTCGGTGACTTCGGTCTCCGGGTGTCCCTTGATGGCACCGCTCTTGCGGTCCACCGTCACGCCCGGGAAGTTGCCCACGTGCTGGTTGGAGCCGGTGAGCTGGTTGAACAGGGTGGTCTTGCCGCAGTTCTGGTTGCCCGCCAGCGCAAAGGTCAGGGTCTTATCCTCCGGCAGGGGATGCTCGCCCTCCTTGGTGTGGTACTTGCCGCCCTCGCCAAGACCCGGGTGCTCCACCATCTTTCCGTCCACCGGGGCGTGCACCGCCGGGGTCTTTTCGGTGGGGGTCACGGTGATCTGTGCCGCGTCATCCAGACGCAGGGTCAGCTCATAGCCGTGGATGCGCAGCTCCATAGGGTCGCCCATGGGTGCCAGCTTTACCAGCGTGACCTCCGCCCCGGGGATCAGACCCATATCCAGAAAATGCTGCCGCAGTGCGCCCGCACCGCCCACAGCATCTACTATGGCGCTTTTGCCGATCTGTAACTCTTTTAACGTCATATCCGTCTGCCTTCTTTTATGTGTACCGTTTCTGTGTGTTAGTCCGTGTTAACAAATGTAGTATAGGCTAACTAATAGCGGATGTCAATAGAAAAGCCCAGAAAAAGGGCGGCTGCATTAGATGCAGCCGCCCTTTTTCAGCTTCTGTTATCTCTTGTAAAATTCGCCGGTGGATGCATTGAACAGATACTCATCATCCACATACTTGGTGTCGCTTTCAGCATAGAACCGGCCATTATCTTCCTGATAGAAATACGACAGCTTGCCGGAGATCTGCGGCTCATACGGCACACCGTTGCGTGCGCCAAACACGCGGGTGGCCGCGTGCCCTGCGCCGGGGACCTGCCACAGCGCAAAGCGCTGATTGCCCGCTTTGATCATAGAATCATCCGTTGTATAGCCCCATTGGTTGACCTGATAAAGCTGTCCACTGCTGTATGCCATGCGCAGGATCGTACCGCCCCAACCGATATAATAGATCTCTGCATTCTGTGCATATCCGTCATTGAACGTTCCACGGAACACATAAGCCTCCTGCCGGCCATCGCCGTCAAAGTCATACTGCAGGAAGTACTCTGCATTGCCAAATTCAACGTTGTTCATAAAGTTTTTCCATGCTGTCTTGAGCGGCGTTGTTTTCATGCTGTAATCCGGGTCTACATACTTATAAGCATCCGGTGTGGTGAACATATCCACAAGCCTTCCGTTTTTAAGGACATAGGCATATTCAGTATCCAGACCCGCCGCATATACAAAGCCTTCCGGCGTCTTACTCACACTGCTGCCATCGATCTCAAGCTTTGTTGCTCTGCCATTATATGCACCATACACCTCGCTATAGACGCAGCCATCCTGCGGTGCAAACCAGAAGCTGACAAACTTCTGATTTTTATAGCGGAAACAGCTGCTTGCAAAGCTGGCATCCTTTGTGCTTTTTGTTTCCTGCGGCGCACCATACCGGCGGCTGTTCTTCAGGATCTCAGTGATCTTTCCGTTCGGGTCAACATAGAAAACCGAAATATTGTACCACTGGTCTCCTAACGGTTGACCGGCAAACACATACGCTTCCTGTCGGCCATCGCCATCGAAATCATCCACGATAAGGTGCCAGCCATCAAACGTGTCTGGCAGCTCATAAGCTTTGTTCAGTGCGGTCAGGAACACTGAACTGGAAGTGGTAGGTTCGTCATCCTCTTTACCCGTTGTAGTGTTACCCGTACCGCCGCCGGTGGTGTTGCCACCGCCGTTTCCCCAGTTTCCACCAGAAGTGCCACCAGAACCGCCACCGGTAGTGCCGTCATCACAGGCAGTCAGCAATAACATCACTGCCAGCGCCAGCACCGCAAACAGCTTCGTCCATTTTTTCATTTTCGTGATCCCTCCGTATCCCGCAATTGTAGATGCCTCTTTCGGCTTTTCTTTTTTCAGCTTACTGCGCCCCAGACCGCTTGTCAAGCGCGCGATGGATTTTCTTCTTTTTTACCAATTTTTTGCAGGCGTTCCAGTCATTTTGTCCTTTCCCATCAAGCAAAAAGCGGTCTCAAAATGCCTATAGACATTTCGAGACCGCTTTCAAAAATATTATTCCGCTTACTTCACAGTATGGTAGCCATCGGGGTTGTTCTTCTGCCAGTTCCAGCTGTCGGCGCACATCTCCTCGATGCCGTACTCGGCCACCCAGCCCAGCTCGTTCTTGGCCTTGGTGGGGTCGGCGTAGCACTCGGCGATGTCGCCGGGGCGGCGCGGGTCGATGACGTAGGGGATCTCCTTGCCGCAGGCTTTGGAGAAGGCGTGGATGACATCCAGCACGCTGTAGCCCTTGCCGGTGCCCAGATTGCAGATGAAGAGACCGCAGCCGGTCTCCAGCTTGCGGATGGCGCACACATGGCCCCGGGCCAGATCTACAACGTGGATGTAGTCACGCACACCGGTGCCGTCCGGGGTAGGGTAGTCGTTGCCAAAGACGTGCACCTTTTCCAGCTTGCCCACAGCCACCTTGGCGATGTAGGGCATCAGGTTATTGGGGATACCGTTGGGATCCTCGCCGATCAGGCCGCTCTTGTGGGCACCGATGGGGTTGAAGTAGCGCAGCAGCGCCACGTTCAGGCTGGGGTCAGCCTTGCAGACGTCCTGCAGAATGCGCTCGGTGAAGGCCTTGGTGGTGCCGTAGGGGTTGGTGGTAGCACCCACGGGGAAGTCCTCGGTGATGGGCACACTGGCGGGGTCGCCGTAGACGGTAGCGGAGGAGCTGAACACGAAGTTGTGGCAGTCATGATGGCGCATCACGTCCAGAATGACCAGCGTGCAGTTGAGGTTATTATAGTAGTACTCGATGGGCTTGGACACGCTCTCGCCCACAGCCTTGTAGGCTGCAAACTGGATGACGGCGGTGATGTCCGGGCACTCGGAGAAGATCTTCTCCACATCCTCATGGCGGGTCATGTCTGCATTGTAGAAGCGGAAGTCCTTGCCGGTAATCTGCTTGACCCGATCCAGAACCACGGGAGAAGCGTTATAATAGTTATCTGCCACTACGATATCGTAGCCAGCGTTCAACAGTTCGATGCAGGTGTGGCTGCCGATGTAGCCGGCACCGCCGGAAACCAAAATTGCCATAGCCGAGTACCTCTCTCACATATCATTTATTGCTTTTTCTCTTTGCGCCGGGCGCTGCCCGGTCTGCTTAAAGAATACCGCTTTTTGCCGCCGACTGCAAGGGGCGCTTTCTTTATTCAGATATATTTTTGTTGCATATTCGTACAGCACACATTTGATTGACAGAGATTTTTCGCATTATTCACATGGAGAGAATGCACCGTTTGTGCAAAACATAGAAATGCGGTCAGCATCCTCGCCCTCTCAGTCAAATCCTACGGATTTGCCAGCTCTCCCAAAGGGAGAGCCCTTGGCAAAACCGGAGACTTTGCATGGACTGCCAAAGCCTCTCCCTTTGAGGAAAGACTTCCCCCGCGCCGGGGGAAGATGTCGCGCAGCGACAAAAGGGGGAGTGTGGCACGGCGTATGCCGTGACGGAGAGGGCGAGCCCGCTATAAGCAACACCATTTACGCAAAAAACGCCTGCCGAAGCAGACGTTTTTTGCGTGATATATCTTTCTTTAAAGTTTTCCGCACTGCTTGCCGGTGAAGAACCGCAGGGTGGTGGTGGCGCGGAACACCTTGCCTGCGCGCAGCACCGTGGAGGGGAACTCCGGGTGAGAGGGGCTGCACGGATAGTGCTGGGTCTCCAAGGCAAAGCCGCCGTACTTGTGCAGGGGCTCGCCGCCCTTGCCCGGGGCGGGGCAGTCCTGCAAAAAGTTACCGGTATACAGCTGGATGCCCGGCTGGGTGGTGTACAGCTTCATGCTGATGCCGGTCTTATCGCTGGTAGCCCATGCGCAGATGCTCTGGCTGGAGCCGCGTGCGCGGTCGATGACATAGCAGTGGTCGTAGCCGCCGCCCACCATGGTGGTCTGGGAGAAGCCGGTGTCGATCTCCTTGCCGATAAGCTTGCCGGCGGTAAAGTCCATGGGGGTGTTCGCCACGGGCAGGATATTGCCGGTAGGGCAGGTGGTATTGTTGCCTTCCAGATAGCGGGAAGCGTAGATGCGCAGCTTCTGGTTCAGCACATCGCCGCCGCCGTCCAGATTGAAGTAGCTGTGGTTGGTCAGGTTTACAAGGGTGTCGGCGTCCGAGGACACACGGTAGTCCATGCGGAAGGTGTTGTCGTCGGTGAGGGTATAGCGCACCGCGATCTTCAGCGTGCCGGGAAAACCGTCCTCACCGTCGGGGCTTTCGGCTTCCATCAACAGCGTATCGCCAAAGGACTTCACCGTATAGATCTTGCGGGAGAAGCAGCCGTGCAGATGGTGCTCGCCACAGTTTTTTTCCAGCTGGTAGGTCTTGCCGCCCAGCGTAAAGACGGCGTTTTCGATGCGGTTAGCATAGCGCCCCACAAAAGCACCGCAGCAGGTGCTGCCGGACGAGGTGAAGTCGTTTTCGTAATCTGCCATGGTGTCGTGACCCAGCACCACATCCACCGGGCCGTTTTTGGCCGGGACGATGATATTTTTGATCACGCAGCCGTAATCCAGCACACTGACGGACATTCCGCCGGGGTTCGAGAGGATGTACTCGGTAACATTAGCGCCCTCTTTGGTCACACCGAAGGGCTTGGAACGGATCTGTGCCATTGGGCCTCGCCTCCTAAAGCTTTTTTCGGAAATGCAAAAGGGGGCAGACTGCCCCCTTTTGCATCTTGTCTGTATTTATGATTATATCACAGTTTTACAGTTTTGTGTTGGATTCCTTTTAGAATTACCATCCAATTTTTGCGGCGATTTTTTGTTAGAATCATCGAAAGTGCATACAATGGGACGGCTGGGTACGGGGAAGTCACCCCTTCCGTCATCGCCTGCGGCGATGCCACCTTCCCCAAGGGGACGGCTTTTGGCGGTAGCGGTAAAGTTTCCGGCATAGCGCAAAAGCGTCCCCTTGGGGGAGCTGGCGAGCGTAGCGAGCCTGAGGGGGTGAGTTTTGCAAAGTGCCCACAATACCAAAAAGCGCCCCGCACTTCCGGTGGAAATGCGGGGCGCTTGCGTTTGTAAGCTTTATGCTTCCGGCTGAGACTGTGCCGCAGAGGACTGGGCGGCAATGAACTCGGCGGCATCGTCCGGGATGTCGTCCAAGTCCTCGTCGCTGCCGATGTCCACGTTGAGCGGCGGCTTCTTGAACAGGATATCGTACAAGATCGGCACGATATACAGGGTCATCAGGGTGGCGTAGCTCAGGCCGCAGATGATGACGATGGCCATGCCGCTCATCAGCTGGCTTGCCATATCGTTGCTGAACACCATTTGCAGCATCGCCAGCACGGTGGTCAGGGTGGTCATCAGGATGGGGCGCATACGGGTCTTGCCGGTAGCCACCAGCGCGGCGCGGCGCTCCATGCCGCCCATGCGCAGCTGGTTGGCGTAGTCCACGAACACGATGCCGTTGTTGACGACCGTACCCATCAGCACGATGAAGCCCATCATGGAGATCATGGTCAGCTGCTGGCCGGTGAGCAGCAGACCCAGCAGACCGCCGGTAAAGGCCAGCGGCACGGTGAACAGCACGATGAAGGGGGACAGCAGGCTCTGGAACTGTGCCACCATAACAAGGTACACAAAGGGCAGAGCCAGTGCCATCCACTGGATCATCTCATTGGTCATATAGTTGACGCTGTCGCTCTCGCCGCCCATGGAGAAGGAGCAGCCTTCCGGCATCTCGTCGGTGAGGGCAAAGGCATCCAGCGCCTTTTTCACGGCACGCGCCTGCACCGTGGTGTTGTAGCCCGGGGCAGTCTCGGCGGTGACGGTAACGTACTGGTTCTGGTTCTCGCTGGTGATGGAGTCCGGCGCGGTGCCGGTGGTCCAGCTGGCGATATCTGCCAGTGTGCAGGTTCCGGTGGCGGTGGTGCCGTCTGCGGACATGACGGTGGTCTCAAAGGTCATGTCCATCATGTTTTCCTTGGTCAGCGGGTCCAGATTGTTGCTGATCTGCACATCCATAGTAGTGCCGTCCACGGTAACAGGGGTCTGTGCCGTGGTGGTGGTGGTCAGCTTTGCCGCGATCTGCTGGTACACCTGCGCAACGGTCAGGCCGTTGGCGCGCACCTTGTCGCGGTCCACCTGCAGGATGATGGTGGAATCGCCCGCACCCAGACCGTTGGTGGCATTCTGGAAGCCATCGGTGTTGTTCACGATGTCAATGACCTTCTCGGACAGGGCAGTCAGGGTCTCGGCATCAGTGCCGTAGATCTTGATGGTCAGACCGGTGGACAGCTGGCTGGTCAGGTCATCCGTCATGCCGTACTGCTTGACGGTGGCGGTGCAGTCCGCCACCCCTGCCACGGCTTCCTCCATGGCTTTGCAGGCGGCGTCGATCTTGGAAGAGGAGAGATCCTCGTTGAGCTTGACGTTGATCTTATACTTGCCGTAACCGTTGGCGGCGTTCAGCAGGTCGGTGATGGCAGAGGGCAGGCCGAGGTTGGAAACATCCATGCCCGCCACGGTGTTGTCGGGGGTAATGCCTACCTCCTCCACGCCGTCCACGGCCATCACAGCCTGCACCACCTTACCGGCTACATCATAGGACTCGTCCTGCGAGAGGGTGTCGGTAGTGGAAAGGGTGATCATGGCCTCGTTACTGGTGCTGGTGGGCAGCAGCACGATGCCCATGGAGACCACCCGCCAGCAGCAGAACACCAGCAGCAGCACAGCGGCTGCCAGCGGCACAAAGCGCTTTTGCAGCGCCTTTTCCAGACTGCGGCCGTAGGCGTCCTGAATTTTATCGAACCATGCCAGCTTTTTGGGCTGGGCGTTCTTCAGCACGGTAGCCGAAGCGGCGGGCACCACGGTCAGTGCCACGATGAGGGAAGCCATCAGGCAGTAGCCGATGCACAGGGACATGGGGCCCATCAGGCTGCGGATGAGGCTGGCAGAGAACACCGCCGGCAGGAACACGCACACCGAGGTAAGGGTAGACGCCACAACGGACATACCCACCTGACGCGCACCCTGCACCGCAGCGCGGGCGGCAGGCACGCCGCGGCCGCGCAGACGATAGATATTCTCGATGACGACCACCGAGTTATCCACCAGCATACCAATGCCCAGCGAAAGACCGGCCAGCGTCATAACGTTCAGGTCAAGCCCGGTGAAGTACATCAGCACCACGGCGCACAGCACCGACAGGGGGATACTGACACCGACCACCAGCGTGGGCTTGACGTCCTTCAGGAAGATGGCCAGCACGATGATGGCCAATACAGCACCCACCAGCATACTGGTGAGGATGCTCTTGATCAGGATGCTGATGTAGTTGCCCTGATTGGACAGCACCACAACGTGCAGCCCCTCATACTGGGCTTCCAGCTCCTTGAAAGCGTCCAGACAGTTGGCGGATACGTCACCTGCGCTGGAGCTGTCGTCCTTGTAAATTTTCAGCACCGAAGCCTGCTCGCCATTCAGGCGGGTGTAGCTGTCGGCGGCGTTGTCGATGACCTCCACGTCTGCCACGTCGGAAAGGCGCACATCGCCGTAGCCCTCCACATGGAGCAGCAGTGCGCCCCGGATATCCTCCACGCTGTCGTATTCCTCACCCACCTTCAGCAGCCACGACTCGCCGCTTTCGTCCTTGACGTAACCGGCGGGCATGGAGAAGTTCTGGGCGTAGATGAGGGTGGCAAGGGTCTTGATATCCAGCTGCTTGGTCACATCGGCGCTGGCAAGTGCCTTTTCCTTGGCGGCCTCGTACTGGGTCTTGGCCTCGTTGAGCTGCTTTTCGTACTCGTTCAGCTGCTCGCGGGCTTCGGTAAACTGCATATAGGCGACCATCTGCTGCTGGGTAAAGCTGCCCAGCGCTTTGGAGAACTCGCTCATCATGCCGGGCACGTTGTCCATGGCCTTGATGGTGTCCTCCAGCGTCTTATAGATGACGTTCAGGCTGTCCTGCAATTGCAGTTCGTCTGCCAGATCCGCAGCGCCCTCTCCCTGCGTGCCGGTCTCGGTGTTGATGCGGTTCTGCAGGGTCTGCAAAGCAGAGGAAAGCTTATCGGTGATATCGCGCAGCTCCGAGACGATCTCGATCAGAGAGTCGATATCCCGCATACCGGTGCTGTTGAACTTATCCAGAACGCGCTGCAAACCGGCCTGCACCTCGATGAGGGCCTGCTGTATCTCAGGCTCCTTGACCACGGCGATCAGGTTGTTGACGCTTTGCAGCAGCGCTTCGGCCTGCTTGCGCACCACCTCTACGGCGCTGCCGACCTCAGAGCTCAGGGTGCCCATGACCGTGTTGGACACGGTATTGCCGAAGTTTTTGAACTGCTTATCGTATTCCGCACGGCCGGCTTCAATCTTGGCCTCGGCATCCTCCAGCTGGGCGTGCGCCGCTTCCAGCTGGCTGTCGATGAGCTCCATCAGCTTTTCGTTGATGGCATCCACTTTTTCCTGATTCAGCTGCACCTGCACCAGCTGCTCCACAAGGCCGCTGGCGGACACGCTGGACACACCGCCCTTGCGCTGGACGTAGGGGGTCATGGTGTTCTTGATAAAATCAGAAAGGTCGTACACCGAACTGCCCTCGCGGCTGACAGCCACGGTCATAAAGGCGTTCATGTTCATGCTGTACTGCACGATAGAAGGAGTCAGTGCGGTCTCCGGCAGGTCGCTTTTGGCCTGATCCAGTTTGTTGGACACCTGCACCAGTGCGCTGTTCATGTCCGTGTCATCCACGAACTGCATCAGCAGCAGGCTGTAGTTTTCGGCCGAGGTGGCGGTGATCTTTGAAACACCGGGCACCGTAAGCGCATTTTGCAGCACGTCCGAGACCTCGGTCTCCACACGCTCCGGGCTGGCGCCGGGATACACGGTGACCACCATCAGGTACGGTGTGCTGACATCCGGCAGCAGATTGGTCTTCATCTTGGTGATCGACACAAAGCCGAGCATCAGCACCATGATGACTGCAACCAGCACCGTAAATGGTTTTTTGACACTGAATTTTTCCATCTTATCCTACCGTTTCTCTGCCGCACCGCCCGGCGCAGCAGTTCCTCCCTCTTTATGGGGCAATGGGTTCCTAACATTCCTATTATACACGCAAGGCGTATGCTTTCAATAGCGGGGCGGCGAATCTTTTGCGAAAGTTCTGTCAAAATCTGCAAAACGCACAACTTTTCCGCCCCAAAACCGGCATTCTGTCTGCTTTCCTCCCTTCTGCCGCCGGACAGAATTCCGACACCTTTCCCGTACTGCATACGGTTGAGCGGGGTGTATCATTGCAGGGGAGGGAAAAAATTGGAGATGTACCCCTTCCGTCTTGCCGCTTCGCGTCAAGCCACACTCCCCCTTTTGTCGCTACGCGACATCTTCCCCCGGAGCGGGGGAAGTCGTCCCTCAAGGGGACGGCTTTTGGTGGTGGCGGCAAAGTTTCCGGCATTGCCATAAGGCGTCCCCTTGGGGGAGCTGGCGCGTTAGCGCCTGAGGGGGCAACTTCCGCGTCATCACCTGAAGGGGGGAATTCCCCCGCCGCGCCTGCGGGGCAAAAACAGTGTGGAAAACCGCTGTTTGTGTCCGTTTTCCACACCGGGTTTTTCTCCCCGGCGGTTTGTGGAAAACTGCCCGGGGCAAAATTCCAGATTGGAGAAAAGCAAACCCGTAAGCCGGAGTAAACTGTAAAAACAAAAGAAAAACCTTCGACTTTCTTTTTTATAAAAGGCAGATTGCCCACATTTTTGCCCACAAATTTCCAGAATGCGGCGGCATCTATTACGGCTTGTATAGGACTTTCCTCCACTGGATGTGGAAAACTATGTGGAAAAGGTGGAAAACATCGTTGGAAACTGCGTCTCTTTTTCACAAAAACGGTGGAAAACCCGGTGGAAAAAGTGAAAAGTTCATTCCAGACCGGATAATCCATACAATTTTCGGTTGTCGTTTTGGGACTTAAAACCCGCATGAATGCTGTGTTTTTTCCGCCTTTTCCACACCCCGGCGGCTGCGGGGTGAAAAAACTGCGCTTGCAGCCTGTGTACCGGGAAAGAAAGCACAGTTTCCACTTCTTCCGCGTGGATTTTCTTGAATGCAAGGAGTGGTCATGGTAAAATAGGGGTAACATGAAACTGGCGGGGCATCCCGCAACGGAGGCGAAACACATGAACAACTGGCTGAACAGGCTGGAGCGCAAGTATGGCCGCTATGGCATCCCGAACCTGACCAATATTCTGGTGGCGGGGCAGATTTTGGTATTGGCCATCGAGCTGTTTGTTGACCGCACCATCCCCTACTGGCTGGGGCTCAGCCGCAGCCTGCTGCTGCAGGGACAGGTCTGGCGGGTAATCAGCTTTGTATTCATCCCCTTTTCCGGCGGCAGCATCCTCAGCGTGGTGCTGGGCATCTACTTCACATGGTTCGTCGGCACGGCGCTGGAACGGGAGTGGGGCGATTTCCGCTACACGGTGTATCTGCTGTCCGGCGTGCTGGGCACAGTGCTGGGCTGTCTGCTCACCGGCGTGACCGCAAGCACCTACTGCCTGTCCCTCTCACTGCTGCTGGCCTTTGCCATGCTGTACCCGGAGGTGCAGCTGCTGCTCTTCTTTGTCATCCCCATCCGGGTAAAGTATTTCGGCATTTTTGCTGCGGTGCTGTGGGTGTTCAGCTTTCTGGGCGCTTCCCTGCCCGGCAAGCTGGACTACCTGTTGTCCATGCTCAACGTATGGCTCTTCTTTGCCCCTATGGCCTACCGCTCTCTCCGCGCATGGGTGCGCCGGGAGCAGTGGAAGAGAAAAAATAGGAGATAAACCCTCCCGTGAAGCGTCCTCGCCCTCTCAGTCAAGCCCTGTCGGGCTTGCCAGCTCTCCCAAAGGGAGAGCCCTTGGCATAACGGTAAAGTTTCCGGTTTCGCCAGAGCCTCTCCCTTTGGGAGAGGTGGCACGGCGTAAGCCGTGACGGAGAGGGCGAGCCAGCTGCCCACTGCGCGACTGTTTCCGCAGGAAACAAGCGCGGCAGCTGCCGTTTTCCTCCACGACCCCACCCGTGAAAATGCGTTTGGAGCGCTCCGCAGAGCGCGACAAACGCGAAATTATAAATAATCTTTCCTTGAATCATGCCCAGAGCAACGCGGAGGGCATTCTAAATCTTTAAATCGTCTTACCGTCTCACAAAAGGAGTACTCCCATCATGATGCTGGACCGCATGGAAGGCAATGCAGAACTGAAAACCAGCGTGCAGCAGATGCTGGCTACCCGCCGGCTGACCCATAGCGTTTTGCTGGTGGGCGAAGCCGGTCTTGGCACCGGCTTTGCCGCCCGCTGCATCGCCGCCGACTATCTCTACCCGGCAGGCGGTGCCGCCGCCGAAGCCCTTTTGCGGGGCGAGTGCTGCCGCGCCGTGGCAAAGGCCGGTAAGCGCGCCAGCGGCACGGTGGAGACTGGCATCGTGCGGGAAGCCATCTCGGTGTCCGGCATGGGCAGCGGCGGGAAGTATCTGGTGGGTCAGGTCACCGCCATGCGCAGCGAAATTTTCAACACCAGCCTTTCCGCCGAGGGGCGTGCGGTGCTTTTGTACCATGTGGAGCGGATGAACGAGGAATCCGCCAACGCCCTGCTCAAGGTCATGGAAGAGCCGCCGGAGGGGGTGTTGTTCCTGCTCACGGCGGATTCGCTGGCCAGCGTGCTGCCCACTATCCGCAGCCGCTGCGTCAGCTTTGCGGTGGCACCGGTGTCCCCTGCCGACTGCACCCGCTACTGCGCGGCGCAGGGGGTGGACAAAAAAACAGCCGCACTGTACAGTGAGCTGTTCGATGGTCATATCGGCACGGTGCTGGCGGTCGCCCGGGACGAAGCCCGCGCCGCACAGGCGGAAAAGGCGCTGGAACTTGCCCGCGCTGCCGCCGCCCGGGACAGCTACACCGCCGCCGTGCTGCTTGCCGCTTACGAAAAGGATAAAGCCGCTGCAGCCGCCCTGCTGACCGATTTTCGCGCCGTGGCAGCAGCTGGTCTGCGCAGCAGTCCCCGCGCCCCGGTGCAGGGCACACAGGCGCGGCAGGCGGTGCGTCTGGCAGATGCCGCCTTGCAGCGGCTGGGCGCACAGGTGAACCCCAAAGTGGTGCTCTCGGTGTTTGCGGCAAAGCTGCGCACCCTTTAAAATAACGAAACAACAAGAACCCCCTCCGGCGCTTGCGGTACACCGGAGGGGGTTCTTGTTTGGGGTATTGCTTTGGTGTGAGGAGGAATCATGTGCGGGGAAGTGGTTGCGGCCCCACTGTCCCTGCAAGATACAGTATACCCGATTTTACGAAAAAAGTCATTACATTTCTGTGAAAAATCAAAAAAGTTCTTGAAACTTTGTACCGCAGTGCGAAAAAAATACAAAATGAAACGTTTGAGAAGAAAAAACATATTCTGGCGGTACCCCTTCAGTCTCGCTGCGCTCGCCAGCTCCCCCAAGGGGGCGCCTTTTGAGGTGGAGGTAAAGTTTCCGGCTAAACCGCAAAGCTTGCGAGCGCAGCCGCTCCCCCTTGGGGGAGCTGTCGCGCAGCGACTGAGGGGCTATAAATCGGCGGAGCCGAAAAAAACGGTTAAAAGATCTTCACGCCGAACAGGCGTGAATCTTCAGTTTTTTCCGGTGTAGCCTACTTCTTTGGGGTTAAAAGGGGCGAGCAGCCCCTTTTTCGTGGCTCCAGCGCGTCGAAATCGCTGGCACTTTTCTGGTTCTCTTTTGGTGGCAAAAGAGAACATCCCTCGGCAAGCAGTAATTTCCCCCGCGCAGCGCCGCGCTCTCACCCGTTTTTTAGCTGCTCCGCGTGCAGTCTGCCGTGCTCCACATAATGGGCGGCGTTGTGCAGGTTGGCTTCGATCTGCGCGGCGCTCACCTGCTTGATGACCCGGGCGGGCACGCCCACCGCCACCGAGTTGTCCGGGATGACCATGCCCTCCGGTACCAGCGCCCCTGCCCCGATGATGCAGTTTTTGCCCACCACGCAGTGGTTCAGCAATGTGGCGTGCATCCCGATCAGACTGCCATCCCCTACGGTGCAGCCGTGCACCAGTGCGCAGTGCCCTACCGTGACGTTTTCGCCAAGGGTCACGCAGCCGCCAATGTCGCAGTGCAGCACCGCGTTGTCCTGCACGTTGCTGTTTTTGCCGATGGTCAGCGTGCCGTCATCGCCGCGCAGCACCGCGCCGTACCAGACGGTAGAGCCGGGCTTTAAAACCACATCCCCCTGCACAGTGGCGCTGGGAGCTACAAAAGCTGCGCCTTCATCCCGGGGCTTTTTTCCACAAAAAGATAAGAACATTGTTAAAAACCACCTTTCACCCTTTTTCTTTTGGCTGGTTTATGGTATTCTTTATAAAGACGGGTCTCGCCGTTTCTATTCTATCGCAAAGCGGGAAATGAGTGCAAGATTAAAATATCATATTTGCGAGATGCAGTTTGCAGATGTCTTTATCATCAAGGGAGAAGTTCATGGATCTTCAAAAAAGCTGTCGCCGGCTGGCGGCATGGGTGCTCACGCTGGCACTGGCTGCGGCGCTGGCTTTGCCGGGCGGGGCGGTATACGCAATGCCCATCCAGACCGCCAATGCACAGGAAAGTGTTTACCTGATCAACGCCGTCACCGGCGAGGTGCTGCTGGACCAGAACTCCGGGCAGCAGCGCTGCGTGGCAAGCCTGACCAAGATGATGACCGCCCTGCTGCTGCTGGAAAGCGGCAAGAACCTTGACGAGACCATCACCGTGCCCGCCGACCTGACGGAGGAGTTCCAAAAGATCCGCAGTCAGAACGGCAGCACCATTCTGCTGGCGGCGGGCGAACAGCTGCGCCGCATCGACCTGCTGTATGCGCTGCTGGTGTGCAGCGCCAACGATGCCGCCAGCGTCATCGCGTGGGACGTGGCGGGCAGCATCCCGGCCTTTGTGCAGCAGATGAACGCCCGGGCGGAGCAGCTGGGATGCACCAGCACCCGGTTCTCCTGCCCGCACGGCTTGTACGACGATGGCAATGTTTCCACCGCACAGGATATGGGAAAGATCGCAATAGCCTGTGCCCAGTACGAGATATACCGACAGATCGCCGATACCCTGCAATACGAGATTCCGGCCACCAACCTGCACGCGGCGCGCAGTATCCGCTCCACCAACAAGATGCTGGACCCGGAAAACAGCTGCTACCGTGCCTATATTCACGGCATGAAAACGGGGTTTACCACAAAAGCGGGGCGCTGCTATGTGACCGCCGCCCAGCAGGGGGATACCATTTACGGGCTGGTCATTCTGGGCTCGGACCGGAAAAACATCTACGCCGAAGCTGCGGCCATTCTGGACTGGGCCTTTGCGGGCTGTCCGCAGCAGCAGGCTGCTGCCTGAAAAAAGCCGGTTTTCTTTTACCGGCATCTGTGATATGCTTTATCGCTGAAGAAGTTGATTAGGGGGTACGCTCATGCTTCATAACACGTTCTGCCGCCGGCTGGCGGCGCTGGTGCTCACATTGGCAGTGGCTCTTTCGGCAGCGCTGCCGGGGTTTGCGGCATACCCCATGCCCGTCCAGACCGCTACCGAGACCGAGTCGGTGTATCTGTTCAACGCGGATACCGGCAAGACCATCCTGAGCCAGAACGCCGACCAGCAGAAATATGTGGCAAGCCTGACCAAACTGATGACCGCCCTGCTGCTGGTGGAAAGCGGCAAGGACCTGAACGGTGAAGTGACCGTGCCCACCGACCTGACGCAGGAGTTCAAGGATATCCAGAACGCCAACGGCACCACCATGGGTCTGCGCATCGGCGAGACCGTGCGCCGCATCGACCTGCTGAACGCCATGCTCATCGTCAGCGCCAACGACGCCGCCAGCGTTATTGCGTGGGACGTGGGTGGCAGCATGGTGGGCTTTGTGCAGCAGATGAACGCCCGGGCGGCGGAGCTGGGCTGCACCGGCACGAACTTTACCTGTGCCCACGGCCTGTTTGATTACGGCAACGTGTCCACCGCGCAGGATCTGGCAAAGATCGCCGCCGCCTGCGCGGAGAACCAGACCTTTGCACAGGTGGCGGGCACTGCCAGCTATGTGCTGCCTGCCACCAATCTGCGCAAGGCGGAGCACACCATCAGCAGCTCCAACAGCCTGATGAACAGCGAAAGCGCCAACTACCGGGAGTATGTCCAGTGGGTCAAGGGCGGCTTTACCACGCTGGCAGGCCGCTGCATCGTGGCCTTTGCCCAGCAGGACGGCCACAACTACGGGCTTGTGATCCTTGGCTGCGACACGCTGGATCATCTTTTTACCGAGTGTGACGACCTGTTCGACTGGGCCTTTGCCAGCTTTGCCGACCGTCCGCTGGTGGATACCAAGACCGTGCTGACCACCGTAGACCTGAACAAGTGCCGCACCGAGCCGTCTGTGGAGCTGTACGCCGCCGCGTCGGTCAGCGGCTACGGCCACAGCGATGATAAGGTAAGCTATTCCTTCGACCTGCCTGAGAGCGTCTCCGCTACCGTCAAGGAAGGTCAGAAGCTGGGCACTGCTACCGTCTATCTGGACGGCTACGAGGTGGGACAGGTAGACCTTGTGACCCACCGGGAGTATGTGTCGGATTTCCGCACCGACATCAAGGCCACCCTGCTGCTGCTCTGCGCCCTGATTTTGATCCTGTGCGCACTGGGCTTTGCCACCCTGCGCTGCGGCGGCGGGCTGACCCTCAACCAGCGCCGCCGTCAGATGAAACGGAGAAGATAAGAAGCGTAAAGCGCCTGTCCGGCAAAGCCGGACAGGCGCTTTTATCAATTATACTGCCCCGTAGATGCCGTGCACCGACACTTCCCCGGTGAAAACGTGCTGTTCCCCGGCATCGGTGCGTACCACTAAACGCCCTTCGGCGTCCACATCCACGGCTTCGCCTGCGCCTTGACTGCCGTCCGGCAGGTCAAAGGTGACCCGGCGGCCCAGATTGACACAGGCGGCTTTGTATTCCTCCCGGAAGGGCGCAAAGCCGTCCCGGGCAAAGGTGTACAGATTGCGGTCAAAGCCGAAATCTGTCAGCCCCTCGGCCAGCCATGCGGGGTCGGTGGCAAGATCCACCGCAGCGCCCTGCAGTGCCAGCGAGGTGCCGTGGGGCAGGTCGGCGGCGTCAAAATAGCTCTGCGGCTGGGCAAGGTTGATGCCGATTCCGCACAAAATGCCGCGCCCCTGCTGCTGGTAGCCGTAGCTCACGCTCTCGCACAGGATGCCCACCAGCTTTTTGCCGTTCAGCAAAAGGTCGTTGGGCCACTTGATCTGGCAGTCCACGCCGTAGCGCAGCTGCAATTGGCGGCGCACCGCAAGGCTTGCCAGCAGCGGCAGGGTGGCGGGCTGCGCCAGCGGCTCCTTGATGGCCACCGTGTAGTACAGAGCCTTGCCCTCGGCGTTTACCCAGCTGCGGCCAAGCCGCCCGCGCCCGGCGGTCTGGTTTTCGGTATACACCGCCGCCACCGGGCCGAACTCCTCAAAATGTTCCTTTACATAGGCGTTGGTGCTGCCGCATTCCGGCAGATAGCGTACCTCGTTGATGCTCATTGCTTGGGTACCTCTTTGTGCTCATAGGCGGTCACTGCGCCGTTTTCCAGCGTCAACAGACCGTAGGTGTCCGGGCCGGTGTAGCAGCGCCCGCAGGAGCCGGGATTGAATAAAAACACCTTGCCCCGCTGCTCCGCGTGGGGAATGTGGGAGTGGCCGAACAGCGCCACCTCTGCGCCCCGGGCGGCGGCAGCGTCTGCCAGCGTATCCAGATCGTATTTTACACCGTACATATGGCCATGTGTATAGAAAACCACCGTCTGATCGAAGCCTGCCAAGCCGTCCAGCGGCTCCAGTGCACCAAAATCGCAGTTGCCGGCCACGGAGTACACCCGCAGATGGGGGAAAAAGGCCAGCGTCTGTTCCAGATCCCGCAGGCCGTCCCCTAAAAAGATCACGGCATCCACGTTGTTCTGCTCTTTATTCAAAATGCGCTCAATGGCGCCACGCGCACCGTGGCTGTCGCTCAGGACCAGTAGTTTTGTCACGGAAAAATATCCTCCTATACACTCATTCGGCAGCCTGCTGCAACAGCAGCAGCTGCTTGTACACTTCGCTCTTGGAATAGGCCGTGCCCTGCGCAGCAGTCTTGGCGGCGGCAGAAGCGCTGAAGCCCTCGCTGGTCAGCGCAAAGGCACGCTGCGCCGCCTGCTCCAGTGTCAGCTCCTCCTCGTCGGCGGCACCGGCGGGCGCACCCGCCATCACCAGCACATACTCGCCCCGGGGCTCGGCGGCGCGGTAGTGCTCCACGGCTTCGCCCAAGGTGGTTTTCCAGATCTCCTCGTGGAGCTTAGTCAGCTCCCGGCACAGGGTGATGCTGCGCTCTGCGCCAAAGGCGGCGGTCAGATCGTCCAGCGTGGTGCGCAGCTTGTGGGGCGCTTCGTAAAAGATGACCGTGCGCTTTTCCTGCAAAAGCTCGGCCAGACGCTCCTTTTTCTGCTTGCGGTTCACCGGCAGAAAGCCCTCGAACACCCAGCGGGAGGTGTCCTGCCCGGAGACCGCCAGCGCGGTAACGCAGGCGGAAGCTGCCGGAATGGGTACCACCTTGATGCCCCGCGCCAGCGCGTCCCGCACGATGACCTCGCCCGGGTCAGACACGCAGGGCATTCCGGCGTCACTGCACAAGGCGCAGCTCTCCCCTGCCTCGATGCGCTGCAAAATGGCTTCGCCCTTCTGCAAAGCGTGCTCGTAGTAGCTGACCATGGGCTTTTTCAACCCCAGATAATTCAGCAGCTTCATGGTCACACGGGTGTCCTCGGCGGCAATAAAATCAGCCGCGCCAAAGGTGGCAGCCACCCGGGGCGGCATATCCTCCAGATTGCCGATGGGGGTCGCCACGATGTAGAGAGTTCCTGCCATAATTACCTCCTGAATTTATCGTCCGTACAGCGCCGCACCGGCGCGGATGAGCACGTCCGGCTCCACCCGCAGGCCGGTTTTACGGTTCTTCTGGGCTTCCACAAGGAACAGCCACGGGGCATTTTCCGGGGCGTTCTTCACAAAGGCCAGCCGCTTGGGTTCCAGCCGGTGGGCGCGCAGCACAGCCAGCACCTCAGCCAGCCGCTCGGGGCGGTGGCACAGCGCCAGCCGCCCGCCGTCCTTCAAAAGACGGAAGCCGCAGGCACAGACATCCTCTAACGCGCAGGTGTTTTCGTGCCGGGCAAGGGCATGGGCGGTGTTTTTACTCTGCGGCCCCTCGGTAAAATAAGGGGGATTGCACGCGCACACGTCAAATTGCCCCTCGTCCTGCCGCCATGTGCGCAGGTCGGCACAGGCGGGGGTGATGTGGGTGAGCTGCTGCTCTTCCACCGCTGCCGCCAGCAGGGCGCTGCCCTCGGGCTGCAGCTCCAGCGCGGTGCAGGGGCCGCGATGCCCCCGGTCGTGCCATTCCAGCGCCACAATGCCGCAGCCGGAGCACAGGTCTGCTGCTTTCTGGCTGCGCTTCGGCTCACAGAAGCGTGCCAGCAGCAGCGCATCCGAGCCGAACCGGTGCTCCGGGGTGCAGTAGACCATAGTTCTATTATACAAAACTTCCGTAGAATGTTCCATAGACAGTGTGCCGTTTCCCTTCCAAAAAATGCAGGGTATTTTCCTGCGGAATTTGTGCATGAAACAAAAAGCGGGGCGGCTGCACAGCATTTTGTGCAGTGTCTCTTTTTTGGCGCGGACGATTTGGAATGGCCACCGCGTGTGCTTTGACCATGTGCGGCGGAAAAATGTTTTTGATTCAGCAGTTCGGCGCGTCTGCGGACGCGCCGAACTGCGTTTTTCATGAATTTACTTTATGATACCACAAAAAAGGACTGCTGCACAGTGTGCAGCAGTCCTTTTTGATGCGTTTTCAGCAAAAACTACTGATTATTCAGCAGCGATTGCACCAGTGGGGCAAGCACCCTCGCAAGCACCGCAATCGATGCAGGAATCAGCGTTCACAACTGCAGCGCCGTTCTCGATGGTGATAGCGCCAACCGGGCAAGCGCCCTCGCAAGCGCCGCAGCCAACACATGCGTCAGAAACCTTGTGTGCCATAATAAACTCTCCTTTTTTATCCCGTGCCGATGTAATTATGAAGAAACGTACCTTGGCACGGCCACGCACGCCCCCCGGAATTTGTATCCTTGTCTGCATTCTAACAAAGCAGGCCGGAAAAGGCAAGACTAACCGTGCCGCCACAACCACAAAATAAAATATTTTGTGGGGTTGCACAAAAGCACGGCCTAACTTATAGCCAAAATTGCCGGAGATTTTTAGCGAAAATCACGAAGCCTAGTTAGTTTTATAATACTAACTACCCGGATGTTCATTCCTTCTCGCTTGCGCGGCGGCGGGGGCAGGCGGGGCGCTTTTCGTCGTCGGAGCTTGCCACCACCGGGGCGGGGTTGCGCACGCCGGAGTAATCATCGTCCGGGTCGGGACGGCGGGGCGGGCGCTTGCCGCCGCTCACATACTCGCACACGCCCACCTTGTAGTACCGGGGGGCAAGGCTCTCGGTGCCGCAGCGCACCCGCAGGTAGCCGGACACCGGGTTCACCTCCAGCACAGTGCCCAGACCGTCCGGGGTGCGCACCGTGCTGCCCACCATGGGCATGATGCTGTTCAGGTACTCGTAGGCGCTCTCCTCGTAGGCAAGGCAGCACATCAGACGGCCGCAGGCACCGCTGATCTTGGTGGGGTTCAGCGAAAGCCCCTGCTCCTTGGCCATCTTGATGGAAACGGGCTGGAAATCCTTTAAAAAGCGGCTGCAGCAGAAAGGCTGACCGCAGATGCCCAGACCGCCGATCATCTTGCTCTCATCGCGCACGCCGATCTGGCGCAGCTCGATGCGGGTGTGGAAGATGCCTGCCAGATCCTTGACCAGCTCCCGGAAGTCCACCCGTCCGTCGGCGGTGAAGTAGAACATGATCTTGGAGCGGTCCAGCGTGTACTCGGCCTCCACCAGCTTCATCTCCAGCCCGTGGCGGACGATGCACTCCTGACAGGTGTGAAAGGCGCGTTTTTCGTCCTCGCGGTTCTGGCGCATCCGGCGGATATCCACGCTGTCGGCCATGCGGGTGATGGGCTTCAGCGCCTTGGGCACGGCTGCATCCGCCAGCTCCCGCACGCCCTGCACCACCTCGCCGCACTCCACGCCGCGGGCAGTTTCCACAATAACGTATTCCCCGGTGTGGATAGCAGCATCGCCGGGATCAAAATAATAGCTTTTGCCGTTTTCCTTGAAACGGACCGAAATGACTTTTTTCATAGTGTTCCTCGTTTTTGTATCGGATAAGCCCCTTGCAGGGGGGCAGCTTTTTCAGTCTGCTGTTAGTATACCATAATCAAAAGCACATTTCTATGCAAAAAGAAAAGTCTTTGGGGGGATAGGCTCGCCCTCTCAGTCACCTTCGGTGACAGCTCTCCCAAAGGGAGAGCCCTTGGCAGTCCACGCAAACTTCATCTCTTTGCCAAGGCCTCTCCCTTTGGGAGAGGTGGATTTGCGAAGCAAAGACGGAGAGGGCGAGGACGTTTGCAGGGAAGACACCCCCTCAGCCTGCTCACTGCGTTCGCAGCCAGCTCCCCCAAGGGGACGCCTTATGGCAATGCCGGAAACTTTGCCGCCACTGCTGA
>ENA-UEPS01000402-UEPS01000402.1-human-gut-metagenome-genome-assembly--contig:-NODE-402-length-37819-cov-7.031901_pt1 | contig 37819 bp, 56 predicted proteins | sample MGYA00242904_ERZ507924 | MGnify/ENA primary metagenome ERZ507924 (study PRJEB26167, sample SAMN06115422) | human gut metagenome | host: Homo sapiens | place: China:Sichuan | collected 2014-10-16...
TGTTCGCGAAGGTGTGGACCAGGCGGTTCGCCTTCTCCGTGATGTCCTCCCAGACGGGGTTCGTGTCGAACGGGTTGTTCGTGACCTCGACGTGAAGGGTCGCGTCGGCCGGGTGGTCGGCGGGGTACAAGGACAGGAAGACCTTCGTCACCTTCGCGTCGGTGGAGATCGCGCGGGACGCGGCGATCCTGTTGACGGTTCGGGTGAAGGTGATCTGGCGGGTCGCGCTTCCGCCGGCTCCGTCAGTGACATAGATTTTCAGAACGTGGGTCCCGGTCAAAAGGCGAAGCCACACGCCGGACAGGTCCGCCGTGTTCTGGTGGCCGCTGGTCGCCGTATAGGTCCGAAGGGTGATGGTTTCCGACCCGTTGGTCACGGTTTCCGTAACGGTCAACGTCTGGGACGCCGCTTCGCCGTCGGTGACGGTGTACTGGTGGGAGAACGGGGCCGTCTTCGCACCGACATTCTGGTCGCTTCCGCTGATCACGGGGTTCGTGTTGTAGGAAATGGCCTGGGCGTTTCCGGTCCTGTATGCAGATTCAGCGCCGTTCGCGTCGACCGCCTTCACGCGGACCTGATAGTTTGTCCCGATCGACGGGACCGTGTCTGTGATGGACTTCGCCGACGTGATCCCGATCTGGGTGTAGGCTCCGGAATCGACCCGGCGTTCCCAGACATAACTGATCGCGTTCCCCTCCGGGTCGGTGGACCCGCCGGTGGAGATCGTCAACTTCTGGCCGGCGCGCGGGGTCCCGTGGGAGATGGACGACGGGGTGGTGGGCGGCTGGTTCCATTGAAGGATATAAGCCCCGTCTGTATCCGTTGTATCAGATACCAGAGTGTCAGGGGCCAAAAATAAAGCCGGGCGAACGCCGCCGCCGCCGCCGTACGCACCGTCCCAGCCCAGACTGCCGCCGGAAGTGACAAGCCGCACGCCGTACGCGTTGCCGGCGCGCGGGGTCAGAAGCCACCACCACCAGGGGGACGAAGCGTTCAGGCTGGAACTGGTATATTCGGACTTGCTGACCGCTTCCGCCGTCGGGTATGCAAGGCGGCTGTTGTCGTCGGTGAACAGGGGCCACTTTGTTCCCTCTGCGATTCCGTTTTCGTTGCCCAGGCCGACTTCGGTTTCAGTCAGAAGGCGGACCTTCCGCGTGATCTGCTCCGAACCGCCGCCGTCTGTGTTGGATTTCGCGACGGTGATCGTGTCGTTCAGAAGGGCGTTCCGGAAGTCGGCTTCGAAGAAGGACAGGAAGCCGGCTTCGGCCTGGTATTCGTTGTAGTTGGACCAGACGTTCGCGTTATCAGGTGGGGCGTCCTGTCCGTGCTGGGCGCTGTACCAGCCGCCAGGGCCGGCGGCACTGTTCAGCCATTGAAGAAGGTTCGCCACGGCGGCGCGGTTGTTGCCGTAGTTTCTGCGGTCGTTGTTGCTGTTGTCCGGCTCTTTCGCGTCGAAGCATTTCAGGGAAATAATTCGCTCCGTCACCAGGCCCACGCGGTCGGAAGACTGGCGGCCGACTTTGAAGCGGATCACAGCGCCGTTATATTTCGTGTTGACCGATTTCACCACCGCGCCGACAGGCAACGTCGACAATTTTTTCGACATGGTATTCCTCCATTTCTTTTTTGAACAGGTCGTAGAACAGTTCGTTCGTCTGCCTGATCAAGTGATAACTGTTTCCGTGTTCAGCGTGGCCGGTCCAGGAAGAATATGACTGGACCACGGTTTCGAAGTCGATCCGCCCTTCGTCCAGAAGGTGACGGAACTTCTTCAACTTCCGCCTGATCCGATTCTTGCTGTCGCGGCGTATCTTGCGGACGACTTTCCCGCTGTCCGTCATGTACGTCCGGAAGCCCAGGAAGTCGATCCCCTGGGTCAGCGGGAACACGGCCGTTTTGTGATTCAATTCCAGCCCCAGCGGGACCAGGAACTTTTTGATTTCTTCCAGACAGTAAATCAAATAGTCCTTGTCCGGGTGGATCAGGAAGAAGTCGTCCATATATCGGCCGTAAAACTTGATTCCCAGACGTTCCTTGATCATGTGGTCCAGGCCGGACAGGTACAGGACCGCGAACCATTGTGAAGTATGGTTCCCGATCGGGATTCCCGGTCCTTCCGTGGAGTCGATAATCAAGTCAAGAAGCCACAACACGCCGGGATCGTCGATGATCCGGCGAAGTTGTGACTTCAAAACGTCGTGATTGATACTGTAAAAGTATTTTCTTATGTCACACTTCAAGACCCAGCCGTCCGCCCCGAACTGCCTGTAATATCGTTGCATGAACGCTTTCAGACGGTCCAGGCCGAAATGTGTTCCTTTGCCTTTCTGACTGGCGTAGTTGTCAAGTATGAACGTCTTCGCAAGGCGCGGTTCCAGGACGTTGTCGCATAGGCTGTGCTGAATAATTTTGTCCCGGAAGCCGTTATACATGATCAGGCGTTCCTTCGGTTCATGGACCAGGAAGTAATTGTAGGGCGAAGGGCGGTATTTCCGCGACGTCAGAAGGAAGTGAAGGGCCATTAGATTTTCCAACAGGTTCACTTCGAAACGGACGACAGCGTATTTCCACCGCTTCCCCTTGCGCGCTTCCAGGTAGGCAGAATAAAGCCGGTTAAAATCTGCCATGACTTCAAAGTCAGAAGGCGGTTTCTGTTCAGTGTTCTTCATAAAAATCTCCTTACCGCTTATAGTCTGGGCGTCGTACTGCCGAAGCCCTCGCGTCGGTAATCATGTGTTTACCCTGGCCTTTCCGGCGTCGGGAAGGATATGATCTCCTTTGTTGGGGTACTCTGCTTTCAGGTTCGTCGCCTTACTCGGTCGCGTTTTCCACCAAATCCGGGCGAACGCCGTTGTTGCCGTTGTACGCATTGTTCCAGTTCAGACTGCCGTCGGAATTGACATTCCGCACGTTGTTCGCGTTGCCGGCGTTCGGGGTACAGATCATACCCTAATATCATTAACCTTCCGTCTGGGTGGGCGGCTCCGCGACCGGCGCTTCGGCCTTTTCGGCTTCTTCGGCGGGCGCTTGCTCTGCCTTATACCAGGCGGCGGCCATGAACTTAACGTCCAGGGTGATCTTCGTCCAGTAGTCGAAGGTCCCTGTGTCGATATAGCCGCGCTTCTTTGACAATTCAATGAAGAACAGAAGCATTTTACAGGCCGTCAGGGCGTCCCGTTGAAGGGATAGCCGACGGGCCTTGTCTTCTTCGTTCTGGATCGGATAGATTTCATTCGCGGCCAGAAGTTTTTCATAGATCGACAGAACGTGATCCTGAATCCTGTTGACGATAGTGAAGCGGACCTTCTTCGGGAAGTGCTTCGTGTTGTCGGTCAGGTCCAGGGTGTAGTCGATCAGTTTTGACGCAACAGGAAGGACGTGAAGGGGACTTTCATTCCCATTCGCCTTCCGCTGATAGTTTTTCCGGGTTCCCATTGATACACCTTCGCTTCCTGATTCTCTCGACGGTTTCACGCCGTCCGGAATAGTCGAAGCCATAGTCCCGAAGGACGACCGTCTGTTCTTCGCCTTCATAGGTCAAGCCGCACAGGACGACGTTGTCGCCCTCACAGCGGCCGCACACGGGCCGAAGTTCCGTGAACAGGTTGGATAATAGGCACGACGTTTCCGGCGGCTTACAGGCGAAGCGGGTCATAGATACAGCCGGTTCTTCGCGGCGTCCAGAATCCCTTCGGGAAGTCCGGTTCCGTCGTAGCCCTTCCATTGGTTCAGTTGGGCCGTGGCGAAGGTGTGGGTCACAGCCGTTCCGGCGAAGCCGGTGTCCAGTTGCTCCCGGATCGCGGAAATGTCGAAGTCCTGGCGGCGCTGTACGGATTCCACGCTTTCGCCTGTGCTTTCCTGAACGTCGGAAGCGGCGTGGCCGTGGACGATCGGCGCGGAGTAGGCGACCATTTGCGCGGTCGTGACGAAGGACCCGTTTCCGACCTCGACCGTGATTCCGCTGTTTTCCTGGTTGGTGACGACCACGGCGACGTCGTGAATGTGGACCGTGTCGCCTTCACCGTCCATGCCGGCGCGGCCCAGGAAGGAATCAGGCGGAAGAATGTTGTCGCTGTCGGCTCCGTCCAGCCAGGAATAACTAAACATGAACGGGGCGTCTTTTTCGTCCAGGGCGAAGGTTGCCACCTCTCGGACGTACTGGGCCGCTTCCAGGCCGGCGTTCGTGACCTGGACAGGGATTCGCATATAGGACGGGTTACTTTCGACGAAGGTCTTTTCGCCGATCTGGGCGTTCACGTTGATCGGGTTCACAAGGGCGGTCAGCGTGTTCGGGCTGACCTGTGCGACACCGTCGCCGGCGGCCGCGCTGACCAGGACAAGGCGTTTCCCGGCCGCCAGAAAAGCGGTCAGGACTTCCGCGCCCCTGTCTGTGATTGTAGACTTAAATCGTGCCATTCATGTTTCCTCCTTCTGGGTGGTGTTCGTGGCGGACCATATTGACCATAGCGGCCCCCACGACCGAAGCCGGGCGAAGGACGGTCTGTGGGATTGCCGTTTGAAGCAACAGGACCAGGTTCGCCGGAATCATTTGTTTCAGCGTTTCCGCCAGGGCGTCCCGCTGGGTGTAGCCGGACAGTCTGATCCGGACGAACAGTTCATAGGCGTCATTATCCAGGACGACCTTGAAGTCGTCGCTGACGGTGGACAGGTATTTCAGAAGCGCCCTGTATGTGTAGGGCAGTTGGTCCAGGTATGCGATCAAGATTCTTTCGCGTCTGGATTCGACGGTGTCTTCTGCGGCCGCCACAAGGCCCAGAATCGCTTCCCAGCGCCGACAGCCATATTCGGACAGGCTCACCAGGAAGAAGTCGTCTGGTGCGCCCTGGACGTCCTGGGCGGCCTTTGTGAACTCCGGCTGTTCTGCGGTTGCGATCTGGCCGAACTCGACCAGTTCTTGAAGGTGGCGGGGCCAGTATTCTTTAATTTCCATTCGTCACCGCCCCCAGAACCGGGATCGCTTCGCCGCCCAGGGAAATATTCGCGGTTCCCTGGTTGATCTTCGTCCCTGTGATGTCAATGACGCCGTCAACGTTCAGGACCTTCGTTTCGATCTGGCTGACGCGGACGATCAGGTTTTCGGTGTCGGCCCACGTCCGGGCCAGGCTGTCGAAGTAGGACTGGATCGCCGCCTTCACCGCGTCCTGGGTGCTGGTCCAGGACGCCCCGCCCTCAAAGGTCAGGTTGAAGGACACGTCGATCTTCGATCCCGTGACGCCGGCCACCGTGACGACATGGCCGATCGGGGCCAGGCCGACGCCGGTTCCCTGGGTATTCACAGGGTCGATCGCTTCCTGGACCTGTTTCACCAGTTCGGAAGACGGGACGCCCCATTCGCTGTCCACCAGAACAATTTTCACGGTTCCGCCGCCGTTCCAGACAGGAAAAACTTTGACGGCTCCCACGCCAGGAAGAAGTTCAACCTTGTTTTTGTAGTCGGCGATATTCCCGCCGAACGCCTGGGATTTCAGCGATTCAAAGTAGCGGGCGCGAAGGGCGTCGTCGCTTTCTTCGTCTTCGCCTGGGATCAGAATGTCGGCCAGGCGCGCGGCCGCCAGTTCAGGGACGTAGTCGATCGGAAACAGGGTTCCGACATACTCGTTCCCCACAGTCCCGGCCGCTTCTGCTGTTAGGCTGTACTGGCCGGGGGCGATTCGCTCTGTGACGGTGAAGTTGATGTCACCGCCAGAAAAGCGCGTCCCGATCTCCATGTCACAGCCGCCGCCGTCCGCCTTCTCGAAGTAGCCCTTCCGGACTGCCTGGGTTGCGGCCGTCCGGAACACGCTTCTTTCACGACACTTCTTCGTCAGGTCGTCGCCGGTTTCTGTGTCCGGGAAGGCCCGGTCCATAAGATAGGCCAGTTCAATATACAGGATCGCCAGTTCCGCCGCCGCCGGCGCGATCGCGTCGTAGACGATGGACCCTTCACGTTTATCCACCGAAGCGGAAACGCGGGCCAGACAGCGGTCCATGATGTTTTCAAAGGTCATATTCTCATACATTGGTTGTCACCGTCCTTTCGACGGGGATTTCCCCGAAGATTGTTTCGGCCGTGAAACTGACGCGGGCTGTCCTCTTGTCGATCTGCCCGACCTTGAAGTCTGTGACGCCGGTGATCCGGCTGTCCGCCAGAAGTGCTTCCGTGATAACTCGTTTGATTTCACTTGAAAACACATGGTAACTTTTCCCGACGACGGCGTTCAGTTCTGTCCCATAGTCCCAGGAATAGATCAGGTACGAAAACCGTTCCGTCATTAGGATTTTTATGATTGCCTGTTTCATGGCTTCCGTTTCGTCGACAAAACCAGCCACGCGACCGGTTTCAAAGTTTGCCTTGTAGGTTCTGGTCGGGTGTTCGGCGGCCGGCGTCACCTCGACGGCCTGTCCGATCGTGACCGAAGACTCGTTCGGTATTAGGGCCATAGGATCACACCCTTCCCAGGACCAGGAAGGACTGTCCGCCCTGGTTTCGTAGAAGGACCACTTTGTCACCCACAGCCAGGCCGTAATAATATTCGGACGTTGGTCCCGTGTTGGTCAGGTAGTCATTTTTCAACGTGTGGTCGTGGGAAGCGAAGGCCGGATCGCCGGACCCGCCGCCTTTGGGCTGGGTAGTCGGGGAATCGGCGAAGCCGCTGTGACGGTGCGTCGGATAATAACCGGCGCGGAACTCCTTCATGACGACGATCGCTTCGCCGGTGATGTCGAAGCGGTTGTCGACGCGGATCGTCAGCGGGGACGTAGCCGTCACGTTCCCAAAAAGGAAGGCCGCCGGAACGTTCGCGTTCTGCGACTGTTCAGCGACCTTTTTCAAAGTGTCAAGAAGTGCCATGTCACACCACCTTCAATTTCAAAGTCATTTGTTCCTTCAAAAGATCGGCGCTGGCTTCCTCCACAATGAAGAAGGAACTGACGCCGACGTCCTTGATCCCGATATACAGGGCGCGGCCGGCTCTGACCGACAGGTCCAGAAGGGCCTTCACTTCGAAGGACTTCTTCGGCCGGTTGTAAAGTTCCAGCATTTGACCGCCGCGTTCCTTGATCTGGGCTTCGTTCATGTCTTCGTCAACGGTTTCGTAATTCTGCAAAACGCCCCACAGTTTGATGTTCTTGGAGTCCTGGAAAATATACACGTCCCGTTTTCCGGTCTTCTTGTTGTCGCGGACCAGTTTGATCTTGTTGTAGGATTCAGAATCTATGTCGGTTTCGTAGGTGTAGCCGGTTGCCAGGCTGGAATCTCCCACGAACAGGTCCAGTTTCGACTTCTCGACGTCTGTGATCCGAAGGGACCCGAAGTCGTCCCACAGGACGAACATTTTCCCGGAATTGATCAGGGTATGATCCAGGGCCTTCAAAACGATGTCGAAAAGGGTCTGGCCGTCTTCAATCATGGAAGGGATCGCATAGCCGGTATTTTCAAGCGCCCCACATTTCAGGCCGAAGTCGGCCGCGATCTGGGTCAGGATTTGATCGGCGCGTTTGCCTGTGAAGACATAGGTTTCCTTGTTCTTCTTCAAATACCAGGTCTGGTCGTAGGCTGTGACCTCGACCCGGTCTGTTTCCTTCTGGCGGATTTTCACGACGTAGCCGTAAAAAATGCCGGTTTTTCCGTCCTTTAGGGCGACGATCCCCCCGTGGGTCCATGTCACGGAATCGTCGACGATTACGGTCAGTTCCAGGGAAGCGGGGGACCCGGACCGTTTTGTCGACCACTTCGCGCCGGCGCACAACGTTGTTACGTCGAAGGCGTCGCCGGTCACGTTGTTCTGGTACAGAATGGTGATCACGGGATTGTGAAAACCTGTCCGGGGTAGATCAGATTCGGGTTCGAACCGATTGTCCCCTTGTTGGCGTTGTAAATCTTCGTGTAGTCGCCCCCCTTGCCATAGAACTTCTTCGCGATATTCCACAGACAGTCACCGGCCTTCACGGTGTACGTCTTCGCGGCGGCGGCCGGCGGTTTCCCTGGCCGCTTCGGTTCTTTGGCCTGTGCCGGTTTCTTCGGCTCCGGCGGAAGGACGATCCGGCGCGGCGAATAGTCCTTCCATTCCGACAGTTTGATCGAATAGTAGAAGTCGCCCAGTTCTCCGGACCGTTCTTCGTAGTCGAAGGTTTCCACGCCCATTCGAACGTTAATGTCCAGGTCCGTTCCTGTGATCAGGAAACGAACCGGGTCCAGTCCGTCGCGGGCGTCCTGGATCGCGCGGACGATTTCGACCGGGTCTGTGATCCGGCCGGTCACGAAGGGCGCGTCATTCACAGGGAAAAAACTATCCCAGGCGACAGTCCGAAGTCCCTTCTTCCGAAGGATCAGAATGTCGCCCAGGACAAGAACGGTCGCTTTGTCGTTGTTACCTGGCGACGTCACTTTCAGTTTTTGCGGAAGGACGGGGATTTCTATTTCCCGTCCCCCCGCGATTATGGTCATTCCATAGTCGTTCATTATGCGTACACCCCCTCGGCGGCGGCTTCGAACTCGGTTTCCAGGCGTCTTTCGATCTTGTCGACCACTTCGTCGACGTCGACCTTCTCGCTGATCTTCGCGTCCACGGCCACAGTCGGGGTCAGTGTCACGAAGTTCTGAACGTAGCGCATTTCGGCCACGTCGCGAAGGAACTTCAAGTCTTCGTCGGCGATATTGACGTCTTCGTCGATGGACCCGACGGACCCGACGCGGTCCACGTTCCCGATGTCGCCGGGGTCTGTGTTCGCGTAGGCGGACCAGTCCGGTTCGGTGCTTCCGTTGCCGGCGGCGGCGGATTCTGCCTTCGCGGCGGCGATCTCCGCTTCTCGCTGGGCGGTAGCGGCGCGCGCTTCTGCCTTCATAGCAGACAGGGCGGAATCCCTCTCCGCGATCTGGGAATTGATCTGGTCCTGGTACGCGGCCAGGTCTGCGGCTCTGGCATGTTTCGCGGCGTCATTCTCCATTTGCGCGGTTGTCCCGAACGTCACCTTCTCGATCGCGTCGATACTGACGCCCGGAATCTTGTTCAGGGTGTTTATGAAGCCGTTTATGATGTCGATCGCCCCGTTGACCATGTTTTGAAGGATCGTCAGGACGCCGGCCTTCATATCACCCATAAAGTTTTGAATGTTCACGCTGGCCGTGTAGAAGGCCAGTTGAAGTCGGTTCCACAGGTTCATAACGAAGTAGACGCCGGTCATGAATCCGATCTTCACCCAGTCCCAGGCGGTCAGAACCGCGTTGACGCAGATCAGCCAGGCGACTTTCAGGCCACCGACGGACTGGACCCACTTATAAATCGCGGCCACCACGACGCCGATCGCAAGGGCGATCCAGAACAATGGGTTCGTCAGAAGTGTCGTGAAGAACGCCTGGGCGGCTCCGTTGGCGATCCATGTCGCGGCCGTCTGGATTCCCAGGGCCACAGCATAGCCCAGGGCGGCGGCCGCCAGGCCCCAGAAAACAGGGGCAATCATGGACCAGTTGTCGTATATCCATTGTGCGCCCTGGCCGATCAGGGTCAAAACGGGTGTGAACGCTTCCAGGGCGATATTCTTCGCGATTGTCCACACCTGGGAAAAGGTCATAGGCATAGCCGCGAACTTCGCGTTGATTTCGTCGGCGGACGCCAGCATGGCATTTTTCACGATCGTCGAAGTGATCTGGCCTTCGGCGGCCATTTCCCGGATTTTCCCGATCGGGACACCCAGGTAGTCGGCGATCGTCTGAATGATGGTCGGGGCCTGTTCGAAGACGCTGTTCAGTTCTTCACCGCGAAGGACGCCGGACGACATGGCCTGGGTCAACTGCAACATAGCCGCGTCGATACCGGCGGCCGATGTTCCGGCAATCGTGAACTGTTTGTTGATCAGTTCGGAAAAGGCGATCAGTTCTTCGTTGCTGGAAAAGGCGTCGCCGGCCATTATGCCCATTTTAGCCACGGCGTCGGCCGTGGTGGAGTAGGCCGCGCGGGACCTGTTGGCGGACTTCATGATCATATCTTGAAGTTCGGCCGTAGTTTGAAGGCCGTCGTTCATCAGGTCCAGCCGCGCGCGGGTGGTGGTCATGCCGTCAGCCAGTTCGACGATCTTTTTCACACTGAACGCCGCAAGGGCGGACTTGATAACGCCGCCCATTTTAGACCAGACGGACTTCACCCTGTTCGCCCCGTGTTCCGCTTGCTCTTGGCGGTTGTTGAAGTTGTCAACCTGACGACTGGCCGCCCCGATGTCAGCGGCGCTTCGTTCGAAGGGCGCGCCGGGGTCGATCGTGTCCGTCAGGGCGTCGGTTGCGTCCAGGGTTCGGTTCAGGCGTTGGGCCGCGCCGATCATGGTGTTCAGGCGGGAAGTCATTCTGTCCTGGATCGAAAACTGTGTAGATACGCCGGCCATTTTATCACCTGCCCTTCTTGCCCTTCCGGCGCTTCGCTTTTGCCGCTTCCTTCTTTTCCTTCTCGATTTGAAGGTCTATGGAAGCATAAATGAAGGCCCGTTCCCGTCTGGGAAGGGCCAGAAGTTGTCCCGGAAGGATTTTCAGCCGGTGGAGGGCGTAATGGGCGTACACCGATTCGCCGTCGGCGTCCGCCTCATTCCCGCCCCCCGTGATTAGTTTTTTGCTTCGTCCCTCAACTCGTTCACGTCGTCAGTGAAGCCGTTGATTTCCTGGACGGCCAGAAGAAGATCGGTGTACTGTCCAGGGTTCAGGACCAGGTTGATCAGGTCTTCCGCCCCACGGACGCCCTTCTTCGCCTGGAAGTCTGCGTCCTTGAAGTTGGGGTCAATGCAACAGGCCGCCACAAGGCGGGCGTTGTAAAGGTCGGTGTCGGTGTCGATTCGCTTCTGGCGGGTCTTCTTGTCGAACTCGACCTTCTGACAGGTCTTTCTAATGGCCTTGTTCTCCGCTTCCGTAATGGAACGGATCACGAAGGGGAAGGGGAACGGCGCGATCTGGACTTCAGTCTGGGTCGTGCCGATCTCCGCGTCCATAAGGAACTCTTGCAATTTACCCATAGTTTTTTACCTCGCTTTCAAATTAGAACTTGGTGAAGGGGGTCAGAATGTCGAAGTCCTCGAAGGTGAAGTCGACGTCTTCGTCCAGGGGATCGTCGCTGTCGCCGTCCAGTTTTGCCAGGACGACAGAATCCAGGTTACAGCCGATCAGAAGGACCGACTGTTTCCCGGCGGAAGATTCCTGGTCGTCATTCTCGACCACCATGTCGAAATAGATGTCCTGGCCGGTTTCCTTCCAGGTCTTGACCATGTTTCGGAACAGGGGCGTCAGATAGTAAAGGGTCATGGACCCGGTTCCGTTGCCACCGGTGGTCTTGTGGCCGGTCATGCGCTTTCCGATTGCCTTGACCTCGGACTTCGACTTCTCGACGGTCGCTTCAATGGTCTTCGACATGAACAGTTCTTCGTTGTTGCCGTTGACCTTCGCATAGGCGCGGCCTTCCTTGCCGGAAATGGTATCAGGCGCGTTCAGGGTTTTCATTTCGGTTCACACTCCTTCCGTTAGTTGACGACAGTCGTCATATACAGTTTTTCCATACTGTCGTTCGGTTTCAGGGCGGAGTCGACGGCGACGTCGCGTTTTCCGTTGCCCTGCTGAATGGTAATGTCTTCGGAAACGAAGTCGCTGATCGCGTCGATGTCCTGATACTGCAAGGCCAGGGACACCAGGTCAGCCTTGAACAGTTGACGGCCGGTGTCGCTGTTGGTCACTTTGCCGATATAGGAATCGCCGAAGATTCGGGCGACGTCGTTCGCCCAGCCGTCCAGGACGCGGATCACGCGGTTCGAAGTCCAGTCTTCGGTCACGCCGCCGCCGAAACTGGTCAGGCTGTTAATGTCGGTCAGGACACGGGCCTTCCCATAGTCGGCATAGAAAACGAACTCGCCGGCCTGGATCGCCGCTTCGAACTGGGACTTCGTATATTTAATGTCCACGTCCACGGCGTCGTCGTAGGCGGTATTGGTCAGGCTCTCGTTGATCTCTGCGCCGGCGGAAGCGCCGGACACCCACGCAACGGCCTTGTCGCCGGTCACGGTGGTTCCGTCGTTCAGGACAACGCCATTCTTCACGTTGATCAGGCCGATATTGTCGCCCTTGTAGTCGTGAAGGACGCCGACGATCTTCTTTCCTTCGTCGTCGCGAAGACGCTTCACGAAGGTCGCATACAGGGACTTGATTTCTTCATCGGTCCCAGGGTAGCCGACCACGTTGAAGGATTCCACTTCGAAGGCGTTCAGTGCGGCGGTGTGGGCCGCGCCGTTGACGGTTCCGTTCGTGCCGCCGGTCAGCGGGGTCGCCACGGCCGGGGTCAGGGAAGACGCGCTTCCGAAGGTGACGAAGTCGTTCGCTTTCAGGTTGGCCGATCCGGTGGCCTTTGCGACGGTCTGGGAATCCATGACCATTCCGTCAAGGTAGGTTACGACGTCAACGTTGGTCGCGTTGTCGGCGTTGGTCAGGATCGCGACGCTGATCGCGTTTCCGCGCGTTCCGCCACAGGCGGCCGTAACGGTCACGCCGCCGACGGTCGCAGTCGCCTTCTTGCCGCCGGAATTGACACGATAGATCATAAGGGTTCTGGCGCGCTTCAATGCTTCTTTGACAAGAAGAATGTCGTCCGCCGTAGGATCATAGCCGAACACGGACAGGGCGTTCTTGTTGAAGTCCTCCGCATACACGGAAAAGACCTTGTTTTCAGGCCCCCAGTTCAATTCCAGGGGAAGGGCCGCGACGCCGCGCGTCCCCATTTTTACGACGCTTCCCAGGCTGACGAAGTTAATATACGCGCCGGGAAGAATCTTGTTCTGTACGGTAAAAGTTCCGCCACCGATAGGCATGACTTACACCTTCCTTTCCAGAAAATCAGTAACCAGGCGGACGGCCTGGTCCTTTGTGTAGACCTTCCCGTCTTCCAGGATCGCCGCGACGGCGTCACGGGGAAGGTTCAGGGTTTTCGATTTGACCAGTTGTTCCTTTGTGAAGGTCGGTTCCGCCGCCTGGTCTGCGGCCGGGGCCTTCTTCTTTGCGGTTGCCATTATTTGATTTCCTCCGTTTGTCCCAGGTTTTCCATGAAGGGGATTTCCGCCGGCGTCAGGACGAAGAAGAAGTCTGCGTCGAAGGTGAACTGATAGACGCGGGCGTTCTTGTCCGGTCTGGCTCTCTGGTTCGTCAGGCGGATCGTCCGGGTCTTCTGAACCGTTTCTTTCACGGTCAGCGTTTCGAACTGGTCGTACATTTCTTCGGCCCAGGCGTTGAACTCCATATTCTCCTTCGATTTCAGGAAGTATAGGACTTCGATCTGGATCGACCTTTTCCGGCGGCGGTCCAGGTGGGCTTCCTGGCCCGATTCGATGATACCGACGAAGAACTGGCCGTCGGCGTCCTTCGGGATTTCGTCGACATAGACCTTCCGGTCAGGCCATACGCCAGCCAGTTTCCCGGCGATCGCTTCGATAAAATTGTTCAGGGTCAAGCCAGATCACCGTCCTTCACTTTGATCTCCTGGTGGGTCGCATAGACGGCCGGGCGGCCGACGACCTGGAACGCCAGAAGACGCCGGCTGTTCGGGTCCTCACGGCCGAACCGTTTCAGGGATATACTGTCGCCAGGAAGGACAAGAAGGTCAGGCGCGGCAAAGATAACGGCGTCATAGTCGAGTTCGTTCTGTGCGTCCGTCTGCTGGCTTTTGTCACTTCCTGAATACGACAGCGCGCAAATGATTTCAGAGTATTTCACAGCGGGGACGGCCCTTGTGATGTGGTTCGCCCCCGTCGCGGGTTCCGTCCGACTGATTGTGGCGGTGTCTTCGTAGGTCATTTCGATCGCCGCGCGCTCTGCGGCGGGGTTTCCGAACATACGATCACCACCTTACTTTCCGGTATTCGTTCAGGACCGTTCGCCAGCCGAAGAAGTCCTGACCGTCAGCGCCCAGATTAAAGGTCGCCGCCGATCCGGAAGCGCCGGAAGCATTGGCGAAGGACATTGTGACGTCGCCACGCTTCACGGACGCGACCGGGCCGACGGCCGCCTGGGTGGTTCCCAGGCCGGCGGCCTTATAGTAACTGACACACATGACGATCAGGGCGTTTTCCAGCGGGGCGGGAAGCGTGTCCTGATTGATGTAGGACAGGACCAGGTCTTCCACCGTCTGAACGACGAACAGAAGAACTTCGTCCTGGTCCGTCCCGTTGATCCCCAGAAGGGCCTTGACCTTTGCCAGCCGGTCTTCCTTCGACATAAGAACGCGAAGGACTTCCTTCTGTTCAAGGTCTGTCAGGCCGTCCAGGGAAGACAAAATCTGTTGAAGCACGTTTCCACCACCTTTCGCCGGCCGCTTCGGTTATACGCCGGCGGCCTGGATCAACTCGACGATCTCCGCCTTTGTGGAACCGTCAGGAACGTCGATACCGGCGGCCTGGGCGGCCGCCAGAAGTTCGTCCTTGTTCATCTTGGACAGGGGCTTCACGCCTTCGTTGTCGCCTTCCTGGGCGTCAGGCTCGACGTCAGGGATCGCGGTATAGAAGGGGCTGTTCTTCATCTGTTCCAGGACGGTTTCGTCGTTAGGCTCGACGATCGACCCGGTTGTGTTGATTCTGAACTTCATGTCGGTCACGCTCCTTCCAGATTAGGCCAGGGATTCTTCGATATAGAAGATCAGGTCAGGGGTCAGGGCCTTCGTGCCGTAGTCGTAGAACATGGACACGCCGTAGTCGTTGGACAGGGGAATCTTCTCCGGCTCTGCGTAGGGGTACATAACGACAGGCTGGGCCATAGCACCGTCAACCATGCACAGGGCGCGGGTTGCGGTGGTTCCGGGGGCGACAGGAAGGTTGATGGAAGAATAGACGCGGACGCCGTGGAACATACGGAAGTCCTCGGCGGCGGTGTCAACGTTCGCGTTGTTGGTTCCCTTATCCAGATAGTTTCTGGCGCGGCCGTACATGACGGGGTCCAGAACCAGACGGATCAGGTTGCGGGGTACGCCGCGAACATAGTCGTTCTTCACGGTTTCGACCGCCTGGATCAGTTCTTCCAACTGGTCTTCGACGGTGGTTCCCTTCGCGGTCAGTTTGGTTCCGGCGGTCTTCGCCTTTGCGAAGAAGTCGGCGTCCAGTTCGGCGGCCACGGTGTCGACGTGGTTGTCGGCGCGACGGGCCATGATGTTTCCGACGCCGAAGGTGTCCAGGTCGAACTTTGCGGCTTCCTCCACGATCTCGCGGTGAATGTCCAGGTTCACGGTAGTAGGGGGGACGGTGATCGCCGCGCCCTTTCCGGCGGTTCTGGCGGTTCCGTATGCCTGGGACGCGCTGTTCTTGAATCGCTTATACTCAACAGAACCAGTCGCGGGGTTGCCGGTGTAGGACTGGGACTTCAAGCCGGCCGCCAGGGTTTCCTTCTGAATGTTGCTGATCACCAGGCCGGACAGTTCGGACAGTTCGACCTTAGTAGAACCGGTCTGGATCAGGCTGATCGCTTTCGTTCTTGCCATAAAATATCATTCCTTTCATTGTTGGCTGGTTGGTAGGTTAGATCACGACAGGGCCGTCGACCTTTGCGGCCGGCTCCTGGCGCGCGCCGGGGTCAGCGGGCTTCGCGCCCTTAATGTCGGGGTTCGCCGGGTCCTGGCTCTTGAACAGGTACGCCTTCGACTCCTTCAAGGGTTTCAGAAGGCCGTCAAGGTCAGTTTTCAGCGCCCCGGCGGCGTCGACCTCGATCTTGTCCAGGTCCAGAAGGGAAATAATGTCGGCCGGGTCGTGGGCCTGGTTCGCCAGGGCCATTCGAAGGGCCGTGTTCTTCTGAATCCTCGTGATCTCTTTCTGGTGGTTGGTTCGAAGGGTTTCGAGCGTGGTCTGGGCGGTCTTGACGTCGTCCGCGATCTTCGCCGGATCACCGGACCCGCCGATCGCCTTCAATGCTTCGGCGGCGGCTTTCAGCGTATTTTCGGCGCTGGTCTTTCCGCTGTTGGCTCCGTTGTACTTATCGGCCGGGACGAAGGTTCCGTCGTTACCGACGACCAGGTCCACGTCCTTTCCGTCCTTGCCCTTGCCCTTCAAGGCCGCTTCGACCTGGTTCGACAGGTCAGCCCCCAGAATGGTTTTGACGCTCTCTGTGATCATGGTTTGCTCCTTTCTCCGCTGTCTTTACCGTGACTTCCACACGCTTTGCGGCCCCGCCTGGTCGCCGGGCGGGTGCGGCTGTTTTGGGTATGAAAAAGGCGCTCCCCGCGAAGGGGAACGCCTTGATCAACAGGCATAAAAAAACGCCGCCTTGTGGCGACGTTCCTTTATTGTGGGTGGTACTGGCACTTCAAACAGGTTTCCTGGTTCCTGTCAGTGAACTTCATGTAGTCAGGAAGTTCGGACAGGGGGGACATTTCTTCGAAGACCAGGGCGGCGTCGAAACAGTCCATAGCGTCGATTTCCCTGTCCACGATAGGACAGTAGCACTTCTTATTTTCCATTCTCGATCACCTCCATTACGTCCTTCACGGCTCCCTTGAATTGGTCCCGCTTGAAGGCCGTTCTGATTTCATTGTCGGCGTTCAGCACATAGGCCGCGCCTTCTGTGGAATAATAGTTCGTAAAGACTGCGCCGGTCCAGTGCTTACGTTTCAGGGAGAAGATAGCGTTTTCGATGAACGATCGCGCTTCCACTTCGGTTGCACTGTGGCCGTGATCCGCGACGTGGCCGGCGTTCAGCCACAGCGACGCCGCGTTGATAGGCTCCGGCGGAACTCTGATTGTTCCGAAAATGCCGGTTCCCTTGATTTTCTTATACAGATCGAAGTCCGCCCTGGTGGCTTCCGGGACGCGCCCTTTGTAGGAATAGAAGGATTTCAGATCGGACCAGGCGTCCGGGTCTGTGTATTTCATTTCCTGGAAGGCGTCAAGGTCGGCCGGTGCGTCAGCGCCCAGGCGTTCGGAATACCGGCCGAACTGCTCCGCGTCCTTGCCCTGATTATACGACTTCTGGCGTTCCTTTTCAACATAGCCGGGGCCGTGGGCGTCGACTTGCTGTCTGTACCAGTCTTCGTATGTCATATTTTCCGGCATAGGCTGGCCGGAATTGTACCAGTCCAGAGCGTCGTCCGGGTCATATTCGACTGTGGTACAACGGTCGTTCGGGTGCATAGGTGGGTAGTTCACGCCGGCCTGGGCGTCCTTCAACTTGAAGTGTTTCCCGTCCAGGGTCGCGCACGTTTCACAGGTCAGCGCGTCATGAGTGGCGATATATTCGTACTGATCCACGCCGGCGGCATTATAGGCCGCCTTGTCCGCTTCACTGTGGAAATGCGTTGTTTCGGTCCGGATCAGCCGTTCGGCGGCCTTGTAGGACTGGCCCATTTTAGCGGACAGTTCCTTCGACATGGTCGCCACGCTCTTTCCTTGCATGACGCCTTGCGTGATGGTTTCCCGGACATGGAACAGAAGCGCCTGTTTGTTCCTCCACAGGCGATCGGAGAACATAGCCCCGGACCAGGGATAGGACAGAACGTTTTCAACGACGCTTTCGTCCAGTTTGGCGAACTCATGGATAAAGCCGGCGCGGGACTGAATGTCATAGACCTTCTTGTAGTAGCCTTCCCGGAAGGTTTCGCCGAACTCCGCCTTCATCTGGGACACGCCGGTTTCCCACAGTTCATTAAGTTTCAGGTCGATCTGTCCCAGAAGGGCTTCCAGGCGGGAAATACGGCTGTTCGTGGACAGGGCGTCCAGTTGGGCCGTCAGAAGGGCCTTGACGCGGGGGTCAGGCTCCGCCGCGATCCTGGTGATATATTCGCCCAGGGTCGCCTTCCATTCCTGGAACTCCTTCCTGGTCAGAAGGCGGACGGCCTGATCGTATGTCAGGCCATACTTCCCGGCGTACTTCGAATAGAAGTCGCCTATGTCGCGCCGGATCGCTTTCGCGGCCCGGTCGTATTCCTGGAACATTTTCGCCGTTAGCCCGACGCCGCGAAGATAGGCTTCGTTCTCACGTTGAAGGGCGCGGGCGATCCAGTATTCCTTATTCCGTATCATTCAGGCCACCAGCCTTTCCAGCAGCCCCTTCCTCGCCCTTCTGGGCCGTCTGTGGGACGTTTCCGGCTCCCAGGGTGTCGTCGAACAGACCTTCCCCAAACTCCGCCATAGCGGCCTTCTTTTCGCTGTCCAGTTGGGCCAGTTCTTCGTCGACGTCCGTCACCCAGGGGTGATTTTGAAGGATCGTCCGTTTGGAGATCAGGCCGTCACTGGTTCGGGCGTTGTTGATGATGTCCGTTTCATTGACCGGAAGGTCCATGTTGAAGACTATGTCGAAGTCCTCGTTCGTGAAGTCGCCCTGGCCGGTGATCTGGAAGTAGACGTCAATGAACAGTTTCAGGCGGTGGAAGGTGTCTTTCAGTTCGGTTCCCAGGGAATCACAGTCGGCGTCCAGGTCCATATATCGGAAGTTGATCGCCGATCCGCTGGCGTTCCCCAGTTCCGGGTCCTTCGTGTCCACGCCGGCCGCGAAGTCGTAAATGTCCCGGCGCTCATTGTCCAAGAAGGCCATGACAGCGTCAATGTTCAGGTCTGCCTGTAACTTATCCACGCCGCCGTCGGAAGTGACCTTGATCGCCATGTGTTCCTTCAAGTCCTTCAAGAACTCCGCCAGATCGGTTCCGCCGTAGTTTTTCAGGATATAAATGAACTTCGCCACGTCACGAAGGACGTCGGCCGTCACGCTGTTTTGCCAGTTGATGTCGTCGATCAGGTCCTTTATGAAGTAGCACAGGGGAAGTTCTTCTTCGTTGTACTTCAACCAGGCGATCGGAACTTCTTCCCAGTTGTAGGGCTTCCCGGCGACGGTGAAGTGTGGTTCAGTCCAGTCGTTTTCCTCGGTCCCGTGTTCCTTGTCGACGTAGAAGTCGCCGGCCCCGGTCCCGCCGAAGGCGTCTGTCTTGAAGTAGCGAACGCCGCCGGTCCACCAAAATTCGGCGTGTGTGATCGTGTGCTTCCTGGTCCCGACATAAATGATCTGGTCATAGAAGCGAATGAAGGCGTCCAGTTTCGTTCGTTCGGAGTCGCGCCACAGGGGAACGACTTCGGTCGACGGGACACGCATGAAGGCCAGTTCGCCGGCGTCGTCGAAGTAGGGCTGAATCCAGGCGATCCCGGACTTGACCGCGCCTTTCCCCAGGCTCTTGATCTTCCGGCGGAAGGTCTGGTCAAAGACTTTGTTCAGGGCTTCGCCATATTCTCCGCTTTCCGTGTCCACAGTCCAGGGCTTCGACAGAAGGTAGTTCGCCTTCTGGTCCACCAGTTTTTTCAGGATAGGCCGTTCGATCTTCGCGTTCGATCGGTTGGCGACGTCGACCGTCTTCTTCTGGACGGAAGACCTGTTCCTGTAATACGATTCGGCTTCCAGTATGATTTGATATTGTTCTGACTTCTTGAACTCCCGGATTTCCTCGCTGACGATCTGGGCCAGGGTCATAGTCGCTTTTTCAGGGTCGGACAGGATCAAGTTGATCCGGTCCATGACAGACAGTTCCATTTCCTCCACCTCACTTCAAAACTTCGATAGACGAACCGCGTCGCGGACGCTCCACGCCATAGCGAAGGGCCGCCATAGCGTCGTCCATGAACTCGACAGGTTCGTCGATATAAAGGCCCGTGGTCGGGTCCTTTTTCCACTTCCACTGTTGAACTTCTTTCAGAACATTCACGCAGGAAGGGTGTATGTGTATCTTTCGGCCTTTCAAGAAGTCGATCTGGGCCTTCACGCTTCCAGGCTCCTTTTTCACGGGATAGGCGCGGAAGCCGGCCTTCTGCCATGTCCTGATCCGGTCTGGCTCCGCAGAATCGCAGAACATTTCAACGCGCGGGTCAATCTTTGCCTGACGGGCCAGGCTGATAATTTCTTCGGTGTCCTTCTCGAAGACGTATATTTCCGAAGTGACGTAGATTTCGCCGTCCTTCCAGCCGACACCCAGGATCGCGTCGGCATGGTTGAAGCCGAAGTCCTGTCCGTAATAAAAGCCGTCGAAGTAGTCGCGCCCGGTAGGGAAGTTGTGGACTTCGAAGTTCGTCAGGATCAGGCCGCCCAGTTCGCCCCATTCTCCCAGGCCATACACGCGGTAGCCGTCCGGGTCTTCTTCCTTGCGTCGCTCCATGCGGCGGGAATAGGCCGGGTCTATGAACCGGTTTGTCCTGTATGTCGAATGGTGGGTCAGAACGTCCGGATCGGCCTTGTCGAAGTAGCGGGCCTTGATCCAGTGCGTCGCGCTGACCGGGTTGAAGGTCATTGTGATCTGATAATACAGATTCGGGTTCAGGTCGTCCAGGTTGCCACGAAGACGGTCGTCCAGAATGTCGACGTCTTCCGGAAGAAGTTCTGTCGCTTCCTCACACCATATCCAGACCAGTTTCCCGTTCTTGAAGGTGATGGACTTGATCTTCTCACGCTGGCGCTGGTCCTTGACGCCCCGGAAGATAATCCGGTTCCCGGTGATCTTACATTCCAGGGCAAGGGGGTTCAGGTTGACCTTCCAGAAGCGGTCGGCATAGGGGCCGAACATTCGATAGATCGCCGCCTGTAACTCTGCGAAGGTGCTGTCGCGGTTCGTTTCTTCAATCTTCCGGACGACGACCAGGTTCGCGCCCTGGTATGCCGGATCGGACAGTTTCGCTATGTAGTCCTGGGCGATATTCACAGACTTCCCAGAACCGGCGGACCCCTTCAAAATGCGGTAGCGGCCGCGCCATTCGTTGACAGGGCGGAAGACCGGGTTAAACTGGGCCGACGCCCTGAACTCAACTGTCTGGGCCGTAGTCATAATTGATCACCACCGTCACGGGGGCGGTGCTGTCCGGGCTGTCCTTGAACATTCCCAGGTGCTTTCCGCACAGTTCCAGGGCCTTCAACTTGTCCGCCAGGCGGACTTCCCGTTCCACGCCGTCGCCGTCTTCTCCGGGGATCACTTTCACCTTCACGGAAGCGATCGCGGCCGTGTCGTCGCGGGAAGCGTCAGTCAGGACTGTCGCGTCGGTCATGTTGATCACGTCGATCGCGTTCACGAAGGCGATTTTCCCCAGTTCCAACAGGACCCGGTCGGCGTTGATCCCGGTTCGCTTCGACCTTTCGGCCATAGCGCGGTCTATGCGCGCGCGGATTTCAGGTTTTTTCAGCAATTCACTTCCGATACTCCCCGCAGATTCCACGGAATATCCGGCGCGGATCGCGGCCTGGGTCGCGTTCAGGTCGATCAGGTATTCGTCACAGAAGACTTCATTCTTCTTCGTCAGTTTTCCCACGATTCTTCACCGTCCTTTCTGTGGGTGTCCATTCCTTTTCGGGCAACAGAAAAGGAACGCCTGTGAAGACGTTCCTTTCTGCGCCCTATAAAAAAGGAGGTCGGGAACTGGGCAAGGTTCCCTTGTAGCATTTTCGCACACTCTTATAGCCGTTACAAGTGCAAGTATGTGCAGACTTATGCAAAGATGTGCAATCATGTGCAAAAAGTTTTCCGCCGACGGGAAGGTTCATTCGATATTCCCGTGAAGGCGGATATATTTCCGGACCAGGCGGTCGACGGCCGTTTTCCTCTGGCGGCTGACGGTAGAAACGTCCATGTCCAGAAGTTCGGCGGCCTGGGCGTATGTCCGGCGCGGATAGTACAGGGTCAGAAGAATGATCTTCGACTTCGCGTCCATTGTCAGGATCGCTTCGTGTACGTTTTCAATCTGGCGTTGTCGTTCTTCCAGGGCGTCGGTCGCTCTCTTTGTTCTGGCGGTCCGGCGCTGGATCGCGTCGGCCACCTTTACCAGAAGGCCGTCAGGGTCGGGGGACGACTGGACGCGGGGCGTATCATATCGGACGCCGCGCGGGTAGGCTCTGGCCCTGATTGCTTCCAGGTCTTCTTCCAGGGCGGCGCGCTCTGCGTCGATCTGCGCTTCAATAGTCGACATTTCCTGGTCGTGGTTCTTCAATATGTCGTAGACGCGGCGGGCCGTCTGGTCCGCGCGGTCTTTCTTTTCTTTGGCGTCCATGCCGTTCACCTTCTTTCCTGCGGGCGTCAGAAGGGAAGTTCACCGTCTTCCCCGTCAATCTCTGTGAAGCCCTCGTTCTCCATGTAACCGGCGGCCAGGCTCCCGGCCGGCTGATCCTCTGCGGCGCGGCGGGATTCCGCGAACTCGACTTCATCGGCCACCACTTCGAAGCGGGTTCTTTTGTTCCCGTCCTTGTCAGTGTAGGGGTCGACCCTGATCCGGCCGGACGCGATAATCACGCGCTGGCCCTTGCGGAAATACTTCGCGACGAACTCCGCAGTCTTCCGCCAGGTCGTGACGGGTATGAAGTCCGCTTCCTCGCGGTTGAACTTTCGGTCGACGGCCAGGGCGAAGGTTGCCACAGGGACGCCGTTCGGCGTTTGCTTCAACTCCGGATCGCGCGTCAGGCGTCCGGACAGTTTCACGTCGTTCATATAGAATCACCTTCCTTCCATGATTGGGCGAACTTCGTGATCCGGTACAGTTCGCCCCAGGGGTCTTTCTTCTGGGCGCGGCCCCATAGGAACAAGGCCACGCCGATTTTCAATGATTGCCAGGTCGTGATCGGCCCGGTCCCGTTTGCCAGTTTGCGGACAAATGATTTCCCGTGATAGCGAAGGCAAGCGAACGCCACCACACAGGGAAGGACCTGGTCTTCGGGTATGTCCAGGGCTTCGGCCAACTTCTTCGCGGCTTCTTCGCTTCTGCTCACGGCGTCACCTCTTTCAGCGTGTCCTTCATATCCAGAAGTTCGGCCACGATCCCGCCGGCCGGTGCGACGTTCCGTGTCATGCTGACCGTTTTCCCGTCGGTTATGGTTATATTCACCTGGTTCAGCGCAGGAAGCGGGCAGACGGCCACGGACAGGCCGTTTCGGGTTAGTTCGTGGAATATGTCGTCCTGGGCTTCTGGCGCGCTGTGGGCGGCTTCCTGGGCCGCCTGGCGGGTCATTCCAAAAGACACGGCCAGGCAGTTGTCCAGTTTTCGGAGTTCTTCGCCGGTCAGTGTGTAAATCCGTTCACGAAGGCGGCACTTGTCGACCGTCCTGATCTGCTCACACTGGACACGGGACGGCGAATGTCCGGGAAGGTCAATGTCGAATTGCATTGGGTACAGCCGGCGGGACGTGTTGGTCGTCATGTTGGCGACGATCACCGTCGGGGAACTTGCGTTCCCGGCGTCGTTCTGAATGATCACGACTGGCCGTGTTTTTCTTTCCTCGCTTCCGATGGCGTCCGGGCTTCCCTGGCAGAAGAAGACGTCGCCGCGTTTCGGGATTGTGTTCGTCATGACTGTTCCCTCCGTTCTTCAATAATATATAGGCGGACTGCCTGGCGGCCGAAGACCAGGGCTTCGTCGTGGTCTTCGAAGTAGATGTCAACGGCGTTCCCCTTTATGGCTCCGCCGCGATCCTGGACCACTCGTTCGCCCAGGCCGTCTATGTAGACGACGGTCCCAGGGGGAAGGACGTCCCAGTCGGCCGCGATCGTGACGCCCTGTTCGGCGACGGCTCCGCTTGCCGTGTAGACGATTCCGTCCGGGCGGTTCAACGCCCAGGAACCACAGCACTTTTCGCAAGAACAGTACGCGGTCGCTTCGTATTCGATCCATTCCGGTTCTTTCGGTTCTGGTTCCGGGGCGGGCGGCTGTACGGCCACGGCGGCGACTGCCGGCGGCTCTGTCGGCTCACTCTCTGCCGGCTGTGTCCCGGTTCCCTTTGCGGTCCATGCACACGCGGTCAGGGCCACCAGGGCCAGCAGAAGGACGGTGGATAGTTTCTTCATGGGGGCCACCACCTTTCAAAACCGCTTCCCGTGTTTGAACGGGCGGGTTTCGTTATAGGCCATTTTCTCGGAAATGACAGCGTCCAGGTCGATTCCCAGGTAGCCGCACAGGTCCGCGATCCGGATCACAGCGTCCGCCAGTTCCACAGCCACGCCTTCGGGCTTCGCGTCCCTGTACTGGCAGGTGTGTTCATACCTATACTGGAAGCAGTCGGTTTCGTCAGCTGGGTCACAAGGAAGGGACGGGTCGCCTTCCGTACAGTGATACCAGACCAGGGCGCGGCCGGCGCGTTCTTCTTCCAGGGCTTCGGACAGTTCGGAATGGATCAAGGCGATCGCGGTCCCGAAGTTCAGGGGCGGGTCCCAGAAGCCGTGTTTCACGGCGTTATCGTGGGCGCGGCCCACCAGTTCAGTTATGTTCATGGTTTACCTCTCTTTCTGTCTGCGGCGCTTCGTCGCCCCAGGCGTCCCAGCCGGGGGCCGCCTGTCTGGCAAATAGTTCGATCATAGCGCCCCCCCCGCAAGTGCGGCGATCCGGTCGCGGGTTTCCGCTGGCTTTTCGCTGTGGCGTCCGATCGGGGCGTCGATTATGCTATGGACTGACCGGGACGCGCGGATCGGCTTTCCCTTTGTCGCCAGAAGGCAGACTTCCGGGTTTGCTCTGGTCCAGTTCCCCAGGCCCCAGAACCAGCCAGGAGACTTCCTGTTCCTCTTCACCCAGACGAAGGCGGCGGTCTTATACTGGAATCCCCAGCGCCGGATCGTTTCCAGGGCGACTTCCAGGTTCGGGAATGTGGCCCACATGAACAGAAGACAGTCGTCCGCCGCTATGTCCTGGACCGGAAGGTCATAAATGTCCTTCGCCTTCATAGTGTGGTAGTGCCTGGTCACGTTTCGTTTCGCCCCGCCGCCGGAATAGGACCAGGGCGGGTCGGCATAGATCACGGAATACTTCTTGTCCGGAAACGGTATCACGACGGATCACCTTCTTCCGGGATCGGTTCGTAGCAATCACAGCGGACGACGCGATCTTCTTCGTCTGCGTGGATCGGGCCTGGAAGGCCGGCGTCGGCCCTCTCGACCGCCTTCACGCAGTAGTCGCCTTCGCGCCCTTTGGCGTCGTCCTTGATGAACTGGACGTTCTGGCAGTTCCGACAGGAAAAGGCGTATTTCCACTTCGGAAGGGCCGGTTTTCTTCTTCTCATGTGCCCACCGCCTTTTCTCTGGCGGCCGTGATCTCCGCGTTCCTGATTTCACACCAGGCGGAAAAGGCCATTTCCCGGACTGTGTCAGCGGTCAGAAGGACCAGGTATTCGTCGCCGTAGCCGTCTTCGCCGTATTTGCGGCCGGCGCGCTCGTTGCACATATCCAGTTTTCGGCGGGCGTACTGTTCGGCCTGGCCGAAGAAGTCTGGGTCCAGGACGGTTCCCAGGCTTTCTTCGACTCTGGCCTTCAACTCACAGGACCCGATCATTCGTCTTCGTTGTCCTCTCCGGCGGCGATCCGGCGAAGGACTTCGTTCACAAGTTGCTTCGACGTGAAGCCGGTCAACAGGGCTTCGTCAGACAGTTCGATTTCCTCCTGATCCAGCGACAGGCAGATTTCAGATTCCACGAAAAAAGCCGGGCGAACGCCGTAGCGGCCGCTGTACGCATAGCTCCAGTTCAGACTGCCGTCGGAATAGACATCCCGCACGATGTACGCGTGGCCGGCGTACGGGGTGATCGTCCATTCCCAGTCGTCGATCTCCAACAGGCCCGCGTCGTAATACTTCCGGACCAGGGGTTCGGGCAACATGGCGACCTTACACGTCGCATAGCCGTAACGGTTCGTTCCGTCGTGGTCAGACAGGTCCCAGGCGGATTCCCGGACCTTGTCGGCCGGGATCACGCCGGCGGCGTCCAGGTTCCCCAGGAAGTCGGTGTTCAGGTCGTGGCAAAGGGTAGAGAAGGCGAAGTTATTCGCGGCCGGTTCCGGCTCCATGCGGTTATAGGTGAATGGCCGGACGGTGAAGGGGCGGTTCCCGATCGGTTCCTTCGCGGCCAGAAGGGTTCGGCCGTCGGTGAAGTGTTCCAGGACGACCACTTCCACGGGGCCGGCGTTGAAGTAGGCCCCAGGGGCCAGGTTCTTAATTTTTGCGCTTACTGCCATTTTGTTTTCCTCCCTCATATTCTTCGATCGTGACTTCGACGCGCGGGTTCTTCGGGTCCAGGGCGAAGTCGTCGCTGAATCCTTCGATTTCCGACCAGCCGTCATTTCGAAGGACGCCGGCTTCGACCAGGGCGTCCTGAATGAACTTTTTCGCAAAGGCGATATTGTCCTTGTCGCGGCGGCGGCTGGGTTCGACCCACAGGTAGCGGATCACCACAGGACGGGTGAAGCGGACGCCCCGAAGTTGTGTCCGGATCATGTAGCCGATCACGTTCTGGGCCTGGCGCTTCATGGAAGCGGCCTTGTATTTGCCCTTGTATGACCGTTCCGCGTCGATGTACTCATTCAGTCCCGGCAACAGGCCGGGGATTGTCAGTCTATATTTCTTCATTGGTCTTGTCCTTTCGTCAGGCCCAGGATTCGCCGGGCGGCGTCCCTTCGGTCGGTGGCGTTCGCTGTTCTGCGGGACGCTCCGACCATTTTCAGGCGGATCGGACACATTTCCAGGACCCGGTCGTAAATGCGCTTGTAGGCCAGGGAAGGCGGGTTTTCCAGGTCCTTCAAGGACAGGTTTGTCGTGATGATCACGGGCTTCCCGGACCTTGCCCTGGTGTCGACCACGTTGTAGACCTGTTCGACGGAATAAGACGTGTCCCGTTCGACGCCCAGGTCGTCGATCACCAGAAGGGAATAGTGTTGAAGGCGGTCGATCCGCTTCTGTCGTTCGTCGTCAAAGGACCATTGAAGGCTGTTCAGGATTCGCGGGAAGTTGGTCACGCTGACACTGACCAGCCGTTCCAGCAGGGCGTTCGCGATTGCACAGGCCAGGAAGGACTTCCCGGTCCCGACGTCGCCATAGAACAGAATCCCGATGTTCTGGGCCTTCATTTCCTCCCAGTTCTCGACGTAGCGGCGACAGACGTCGCTGACCTTTGGGTTCCGCTGGTCGTCCTGGGCGAAGGTGTACTGCAAATAGGCCGGGTCCGTGATCCCGTCGCGGCGAAGCCGGTCCATTCGTTGCTCAAACTCCTGGCGCTCTCTGTCGGCCTTCTCTGCGTCGGCCTTTTCCTGGCCGCATTTGCACAGACAGCCGACGCGGATCGTTTTCGCGTCCCGGCCGATGGACGGGACCGCTGGAAGGGTGACGTCCATTTGCTTCCGTTCGTGGCAGTTGCCACAGCACAGGAAGCCTTCGTCGTCGAAGTAGTCGTCCGGTTCCTGGTTTTGAAGGCTTTTCTGGACCATACCGGCCAGAACGTCGCCGATTGCGTTCATAGCGATCACCGTCCTTCCAGGAAGTCTTCGTCGTCACCATAGTCCTTCTTCGGCGCGGCTCCCTTCGGGGGTTGGGGCGGTACGTCAGGCCGGTCGTCTTCCTCCCAGCGGCGGCCGCGAATGAACGTGGCCGGGTAGCAGATAAACGATCCGCCGTCCTTCGTCCACTGGTCACAGGTCTTCCAGCGTTCCACACCGGCGACGATCAGTTCGACCAGGTCGTCGTCCGGGTTCAGTTGGCCCCAGGCTTTCAGGGCGTCCTGTTTTCCGACCCGGCGCGGATATACAGCCCAGAAGCGATCAAAACCGCGCGGTGTCCCCGTCGCCCCGGTTGGGCGCGTTCCCGTTTCTCGTTCCTCGTTCTCGTTTACGTTTTCGTTCTCGTTTACGGGGACTTTTGATTTCATTTGATTTCCTTTCCTTTGATTGCAAGTGTTATCAAATGAAACAGGAAGGGGGAACTTGCTTTTCTTCGCTCTCTGTTGCTGGTGCTTGTCCCACGACATAAGTTTCAGGTATTGCTTCCCGTCCTCGCTGGCCGTGTAGGTTCCGACCATGCCGGCGGCGACCAGTTCAGACAGCCAGGCCCGGATTTTCTGTTCCTTCGGCGGGTCCAGGGGGAAGCACATGGACGCCAGGATTCGCGGATTTCCGTAGTACAGGCCGAAGTCGTCCGCCTTGACCACCAGTCGCCAGAAAAGGCGCTCGGCGTCCGCGCTCACCTCCGACAGCGATTCGCTGGTAGTGATTGATTCTTTGATTATGCGGCTCGGCACGTTTGCCACCTCCTTTTACAATGCTTTTTGACAGGTCCGACAGGCTTCGCGACCATATTTCCGGACGGAATAGTCCTGTTCGGCCTTTGTGATTGGTTTCCCACAGATCGGGCAGACTGCCCCGTTCTCTGCCTGGGGCGCTGGTGTACCCGCTGGCGCGCCCTGGCGGCCCCTGGGGGCCTGTTTGCCCTGTCCCTGGGCGTTTCCCTGGGTGGTTGTTCCCTGGCCGCCCTGGGCTGTCTGTGGCGGTCCCTGGACCCTCTTGTTCATGTCGAACCGGACGTTTCCGTTCCGGTCCGCGATCACCAGTTCGCAAATCTCCCGGCGGTCGTTATAGGCGACGTGGGTGACGGTGAAGCGGGTGTTCGAATAGCATTTCAGGACTTCCTTCCGTCCGTTCTGGCCTTCGGAATAGAACTCGTTGTCGGCCAGTTCGACATAGATGAAGGGGCCTGTGTAGAGTTCGCGGCCGATCCCCACGTTGAAGCCGGCGCGCTTGAAGGCGTCGGACGCCTGGCCTTTTTCTTTCTCGGTGTTGCTCTCGACGCCGACGTCCTGTTTCCGGACCCAGGCGCGCTTCTCTGCGTCCCAGATGTCGATATTACAGAACAGGTTCCCGTTGATCACTTCATGGGTTCGTTGCCAGTTCCCAGGGCCGAAGACCTGGTCAAGAATCCGCATATCGACGCGGGCGTCCTTGTAAAGCAACAGGACAGCACCGACACGGCCTGTTTTCGCGCGGCTGACGCTCTGAACGCGACATTCGATGTCTTTTTCCGTCAGAAGGGGAATGTCGTTCCTGACGGCCGCTGGCGGGTCCAGGGCGGCCTGTTCGGCCGCCTGGGTGGTCGTTTTCTTATCTGCCATGATCCCGCCCCCTTTACTTGATCTGAATGTTCCGGTTCTCGACCAGGGAAGCCCCGGTCACGCCTTCGCCGGCCTGGATCGCCTTCTTGATCGCGGTCTTGTCCGGCTTTGTGGTCACTGTGGTCGTGACGTAGTCAGCCGGAAGCGCCGCTTCGTCGTCGATCTGGACCTGGATAGACTTCCGGAAACTGATCCGGGCCTTTGCGGTTTCGACCTTGTCCTTCCCGACAGTCACCAGGCACGAAGACAGGTACTTCTTCACGCTGTCGACGCGGCGTTCGACGGTCTTCCGGCGGGCCGACAGGTTTTCTTCCTCTGCTTTCAGGTCAGCGGCGAAGGCTGACAGGTTCTTGATGTAACAGGCCACGCTTTCGGCCTTGTCCTCGAACTGGGCGTCCAGTGCTTCCACGGCGTCGAAGTTCATGATCTCGCCGGTTTCTTCGTCCACTTCCAGGCCGTCCAGGGCTTTCAGGAAGTCGGCGCTGATTTCATACAGGCTTACGTTCATTCCGCTTTGCCCCCTTTCAGAATGTCCAGGGCGTCAGCGACGGCCCGGTCAACGTCACGCCAACCGACTTCGACGCCATTTTGACGGGCTTCAAGAAGGTTCGACAGGGTGGAGATAGCGGCCGCGATTGCGGCGTCTGCTTTGTCGGCGCGGGTTCTCTGCTCTCTGGCAGTTTCCCAGGCGGCCGCACTCTGGCGGCGCTCGAAGTCAAGGTCGCGGCGGGTTTCGACGCCTTCGACCAGGACGTCCAGGGTGAACGCCTTCACGGCGTCGGTATCATAAAAGTTCAGTTTCGGCATATTGAAAACCGTTCCTTTCTCTGCTATAATGCAGTTAGTTCTTTTTGGAATGGGCCGTTTCGGTTGTTGTGGTGACGACGAAACGGTCCTTTTCTACTTCTTCAACGATAATTTTTCGCGCGCCCAGAAGGACAAGGGCTTTGACGACTTGTCCGACCTGTACGGGCGACAGGGTCTTCGCGGCGTACTTCACGCGGCTTCCTCCTTTCCGGTTCGGTATAGTCGAACGCGCCGGCCAGGTTGCAGAACAGGACCCACAAGGCCATAAGCGCGAACACGCGGACCATTCCGGGGAAAAGGGGAACTATGTCCTGTTCGATGGCTCCGACCGCGCCCAGCATTAGGAAAAACAGGACGAAGGCGATCACGCCGCACACGTTTTTGAACTTAGACATTTAAGCCACCCCCCCGCAGAATTGAACGCCGGTTTCGACCAGGGCGTCCAGGGAAACGGTCAGGTCCCGCGCTCCGTAGGGCGCGCCCTTGATCCCGTACAGTTTCGCCGCGTCTTTGCAGTTCAGGACTTCATATTGCAGTTGCGCGAAGATGTGCTGTTCCAGGTCCTTCCCCTTGTCCGGGCCGTAGTTCTCGACGGCGCGGATCATGCGGATCGCTAACTGCTGGAAGACGTCTTCGTCGTCCAGGCCGGCGGCACTGATCAGACGCCGGTTCTTGTTGATGGTCCACCAGATACAGCCCAGATGTGTTTCGACCAGGGCGTTTCGCTCCTGGGTGGTGATCGTCCACTTCAAGGCTGTCACCCCCTTCTGGTAATGGCCCACAGCCATTTTGTAGTCTGGTAGGTGTAGGCGAACCGATTCACCGCGCGGCCTTTCCATTCATAGGCGGTTCCGGCTGGTTTGGTCAGCATACCGAAGGCATAGGCGACCAGGCTTTTCAGTATTTTCATTCGTTGCCCCCATTCTTCGCCGGCATTTCGGCGGACTGTTTATTCCCTTTCTTTTTCAAGGGAAGGGTAATCCCCAGTTTCGCGGCGCACGTCCGGCCGTAACCGATTTCGCGGAAAAACGGGTCCTTCAATCGGCGGCCACAGCGCCCACAGGTATCAGACATTTGCATTTCCCTCCTTCTTTCGTCCACGGCGGCGAAGGCCCTCCTGGACCCGCTTCTGGGCCAGTTCCGGGTCATACGCCGGGCGGAAGTTCTTGTCCAGGGTGACGCCGTCCTGGCCGCGCTTCAACTCGGTATAGACGGTGGTTCGCGACACGCCGATTTTCTGGGCGATTTCGCCGGCGATCGCCCCGTTCGCATACATGGAAGCGATCGTCTTTCGGTCGTCGAACTCGATCGTTTTGAACTGTCTTGCCACGTTTTCACCTTCTTTCTTTTCCTTTGGCGGCGTCACCAAAGGTTTTTGTCGGGGTCCCCGTTGGTCTGCTCGATGTCTGGATTGAAGATCACGGTGACGCAGTCGCCAACGCGCTTCGCGGCAACGACTTCGACTTCCCAGAGAAGGTTCATGGACGATACTTCCGCAAGGTTCCAAATCAGGTCGATCGCAAAGTCTGCCGTTGCGACTTCTCCGTCCGTGGACACCAGGTAGAACTTCTTCACGTCCAGACCGGCGGTCTTTACGACGATATTTTCAAGCATTTTCCGAACGGTCATTTTCTTCATAACCAGGACCCCCACATAAAAAAATTAGACTGTGCGAAGGCCGTTGACCTTTGCACAATCTAATATTAAATCCCGCCCCTTGGTCTTTACTGTGAAGAACTCCTTGCTGGGGTCATCCACGATGTTATCCTCCACCTCGCCGTTGCCTGCGATGGTGAACGGGATTTTTTCTTCCTCCGTTGGCTCGGCTTCCTCGATCACCTGTGTCGGTTCCTCCATCACTTCAGTAGTGTCCACAAAGGCAAAGGCCGGGGTCGAAAAGCCCACTGCCATCAGCAGGGTCAGAATTGTGCTGGGGATAACAACTCCCAGCCGTTTAATCATCTTTTTCAATCGCTTCCTCCGTTTCTGCTTCCTCCGAAGCGTTGTTTACAGCGGTCAGGAACGTCACGTTGCCCGCCTGAATGTTGTCCAGCAGAGCCAGCAGTTCGCGCCCGCCCATCTTGGTGCTGCGGATGGCACGGATGATCTCGCTGTCCTCTTCCTTTTTCTGTGCTGCCCGGATGGTTCTCAGCCGTTCTTCCAGTTCCGCGATCTGCTGTTCCGTTTTTTCGGCTTCATCCAGATATTTCTGTAATTTTTTGCCCATCGTTCCTCCTCTCAGTTGATACGGCCAAAGCCTAAAAAGTGGCTCTGCCAGTAGGTCGAATTGATGCTGGTGTAGGAAATGGGATCTCCGCAGTGGATCATCATCCCATCACCGACATAGATTCCAACGTGCGACGCACCAGTGGTGTTATAGGTTTTTTCAAAAAAGATCAAGTCACCGGGCTTTGCATTTGCAGGAGAAACATAGCTGCATTTTCCGCGCAGGCCTTCTGCCGTTGTGCGCCCGACGTTCCATCCGTTGCCACAGTTATTGATGACCCAGCAAACGAAGCCGGAGCAGTCAAAACTGGTGCTTGGGGAACTTCCGCCCCACACATACGGCATACCAAGATACTTTTCGGCTTCCTCAATCATCCTTGCGAACTTTTCATCCGAAAGGGCTTCCGAAGGAATATCATACTTGAAACCACCGCCGGAACCACCAGTACCGCCGCCCGTACCGATACTGCCCGTTGTGCCACCGCTGTATGTCGGGGAGCCTGCGCCGAACAGTTCCGGGCGGTTGCCGTAGGTCAGGTTATAGGCATCGTACCGTCCGGTCTGCTTCCGGTTCATGTTCTTCCGCGCGATGGTATCGAAGCCCTTATTTTTCAGCAGGACATTAAGGATTTTATACTCGTACTCCACTTCTTCCTGATAGGTATAGGTTTCCATGCTGATGTTTCCAAAAGCGTCAATCGTTGGCCGAATCCCTACTCTGGTTTCCATGCGAGTGCGAATCTCAATGGTTTCCCACACTTTCAGGAGATACTGCTGCTTGAACAGTTCCTTGATAACAGGCTTAACCTGTCCTCTGGTGAACTGCTCATAAACCGCAGTCAGATGGGAAATAAGCTGATACGGGTCATGCCCGATCTCATCCAGCTGATAGCGGTATTCATCGTAGCCCGGATGGGTGGATTCCATCTGCCGAATCTGCTTATCCAGTTCTTTTTCCAGCTCCAGATAATCCTCTTCCGCACCTTTCATGTCGGCATCCTTGCTGGGGTAGGTTGTTCCCACAAAGGTACTACCCGTTCCCTGAATCGCTGCACCACAGCTTGAAAAGGCCCCCAGCATGACCATCACCAGCAGGATACCCACTCCAATACTGACCCACAGGGTTTTATTCTGCGCGACGATCTCCTGCACCGCCGCCTTCGCTTTTTCCGTAATGGTGTTGGTTGCCGCTGCTGCCTGCTTGCTGGCAGCAGTTCCGGCTTTCTGGCCGCGCTTGGCGGGTGCATAGGCATCCTTATACTGCTTTTTCTGGTAAAACTTCGCACCGACTGTTTTTGATTCACCTCTTGCGGCAGTCGGCGGTGGCTGGGGCTGTTTCTTTTTCAGCGACGGTTCTGCTGCATTTTCTGCAGTGCCGCCCTCACTCTCGGAAAATTTCAGGCGGCAGGACTTCTGATCCTCGCCACCTCTTTTCTCTGCTCTGGCAGATTTGTCTTTGGGCTTTTTTCTACCTTTGACAAAGTGGTGCAGGCGTTCGGCGGCTTCTTCCGACTTGTGAGCAGCTTCCACGCCGGAATTGTCCTTTTCTACCTGATGTACTTTCTGATGGGCGAACCCGGTGGCGGTATCCACTCCTTTCTTGGCCACCTTCTTAACGCCCATCCCCATGCCACGGACAATGCCGCCTTTTTCATCCTCAAAAGAAAGTCGGCCTTTCTTTGTGGGCGGCTCTGCATTCGCTTCCGCAGGCGCATCCTTCGGCTTCCCATCCTCCTGATGGGCTTTATAATAGTCTGCGCTCTGCTTGGCGGTGCTGTGATGCCGGGGTACATCCTCCTCGTCCTCGGCATCCATGCACCGTTCTTCTTCCACGATAGGTTGTTCATCTGTTTCTTTTTCCGAAGTTTCCTTTGCCGAATCTTCCTGCTCCGGCTTTTCTGCTGCGGTTGCGGACTTCTGTTCCCCGGTGCGGAGGTTTTCATCCACCAGACCGTCTTTGGTCATTTTCTGGACGATTTTATCTCTGCCCCGAAATTTTTTGTCTGCTATGGAAATCACCTCCTTCCGGCTGGAACCGTCATGCGATCAGGGCTGCGTGGGTTTCCCACTTATCAAGCACCTGTTCCAGCTTCCGGGCAAAGGCGATCAGGCGGGCATTCACTTCCTCGCGGTCCAGATAACCGTGGGCTTCCATGTGAAAGCCGTCAGTCAGTTCATCGGCCAGTGTGCCAACGGCGTAAAAGTCCTCCAGCACCGTATGCACTACCGATTCTTCATCGTGGAAGTTGAGCGGCTCCACCTCACCAAAGGGCGGGCCGGAATCGCTTTCGTGCGGCTCCATGTCAGAGTGATGATGAATTTTGCGGCTCAGTCGGTCAAAAATATTCGATGTGTTCATGCTTCTTTTTTCTCCTTATATTTTCCCATCTCATTGGGCTTCGTGGTCATCAGGCTGTACAGTTTCAGCGAAGTGTCGAACTTATCCTTGAATGGGATAATCGTGTTACCGTAGAACAGCAGCCCTTCACCCTCGTTGCTGTTCGTCACATACGACAGCTGGAACGGCGAGATATTCAGCTGCTTTGCAAGGATTTGCCGGTCGCCGGATGCCTGATTGAGCATATAAATGAAATCGCTGTTCTCGAAGATATTTTCGATTTCTCGGCTGGCCAGCAAATCCTTGATGTTCTGCGTAATTCCTGTCGGTACACCGCCCCATTTTCGGAACCGCTTCCAGATTTCGACGCTGTATGCTGCGGTCTGTTCCTCTTTCAGCAGGAGGTGGAACTCGTCTATATAGTACCGGGTGTTCTTTTTGCTGTTGCGGTTGATGGTAACACGGTTCCAGACCTGATCCTGGACGATGAGCATACCCAGCTTTTTAAGCTGCTTGCCCAACTCCTTGATGTCAAAACAGATAATGCGATTATCCAGTTCCACATTGGTCTGATGGTTGAACACACGCAGCGAACCATTGACGTAGATTTCCAGTGCCGTGGCGATACGCTGCGCCTGTCGCTCTTTCTGCTCCCGCAGACAGTCGTACAGATCACCAAGCGTCGGCATATTCTCCGGCTTCGGGTCATTCAGATACTTCTGATAGACCAGCGGCAGGCAGCGGTCAATGACCGACTTTTCTTCCGGCTCCATGCCATCCCGTGCGCCCATGATAAGTTCGCACAGGGAAAGAATAAAGTCCGATTTCATGCCCAGGGGGTTATCATCGTCCGCATAGTTCAGGTTAATGTCCATCGGGTTGATGTAGTCCTTACTGGTGGACGAAATATGGATAACCTGACCGCCCAACGCTTCCACCAGCGGATAATACTCACCTTCCGGGTCTGCAACGATAATATCGTCCGTTGTGGTAAAGAATTAAGGAACAGCACCGTAACAAGGAACATACGCTCATTACGACTCTGCAGATCATCCAGAATCTTCTTGGCCTCGCCGCCATAAGTTGCAAGGTCACTCGGAATAATTTCCATATCATAACCAGACCTCACAGCTTTCTTCTGTTCCTCGATTTTCATACGATCCAGGTCGGTAATTTTGCCTTTGATCAGTTTGATAGCTTTCAGCTGATCTACCGACTGCACATGAATGCTGACCACCAGATTTTTGTCCATATCCAGAAACTCGGCCAGCACCTTATCCGTCAGTTCCGGGGCAAGGATGTTCAGATAGGATGCAGCACCATAGGTGTCCCCCATCATAAAGTCCTTGCCGCTCTTGAACATGAAACTGGTCGGGGCAATGAAGTCTTTGGTCGTCATGCCGCTCTGCAGGATGCGGTCATAGCTGAAATCGAACTTCTGCTGTTCCTCCTGATGAAAGGTTTCGTACATGATCTGAAGCCGTTCCACGCCGTTCAGCGGATAGGCTTTCACGCCCAGCACCTTGAAATTGTTGAGAATATCGGTTTCGATACGCTCTAACCGGGGCTTTGCTTCCCGGACGCTCTTTGCTTCAATGCTGAACGTGATGTACTTCGTCCGAACCAGACCGTTATTGCCCTTGGCAAGCTGCTGTTTCAGCATCTGTGCATATTCCATACGCACATCGTCAAACTGGTCATGCTGCGGCTCGATCTGGATGACCTTGTTGTACTCACTCATGTCACTTTTATGATTGATGAACGACAACTGAAAGCGGATACTGGCATCGAAATAGTTGAGGAAGTCGCACCAGCTTTCAAAGATGGTGTTTTTATCCTCGTTCTGTGCCAGCTGGTAGTTAATGTCGTAGAATCGGACGGTTTTGGAATACAGATGTTCCTCCACCCGGCAGATACCGTCGCGCCCCATTTCCAGATATGGAATGGAACGCTGCACGGTCAACCGCTGTTCCTTTTCGTTCCTTTCGGGTTTACGAAAGAACTTTTGGAAGAAGCCGCCGAGGGGCGGTTTCTTCTTCGGTTCACTTTTTACCAAGGATGCCTCCTTTCTTCTGGATCGGTGCTACGGTTTCCAGTTCTCTGTCATACAGGTTTTCAATCTCGTAGCGGCGTACCGCCGGACGTTTGAATCGGACGCTGATGAAATTCGTCAGGATGGTTTCAAGGTGCATCCCGTTTTTCTCGTACAAAGCAAAGAAAAATTCCGGCAGCATCAGGAGCACCATGCCTGCCGCTGCATTGCTGGTTCCCAGCGTGTCGCGCATAAGAAAATAGAACGGAACGCCAATGCCTGCTGCAAACCCCATACACACTAGCTGGCGTTTCGTCAGGTTCAGAAAGACCTTGTTCTTCACTTTGGAAAGGTCTTTGGGTATCGTTACATAGGCCATGGATTACCAGAACAGCCAGACCGCCGCCGGGAAACGGCGTTGTCTGCTGTCTTTTCCTTTCATTGGATTTTCCCGGATTTAGTGACTGCCGAAGATCTGTTTGGACAGACTTCCCGTTTTGAGCAGCGAGAAGCAAAGAATCACCGTGTAGGCCATCGTGCCGAACAACGCCGAGTGAATATCCGAAGATACCCGGATGCTGCCGATAAGGGCTGCATAGATTGCCACGCAGACCATCATCAGGAACGCCTGAAATGCCAGCGCGAACAGCCCTCGGAAGTAGTTCGTACCCACATGGCCCCATTCACGGTTACTCATGGTTGCAAATGGAATCGGAGCAAGCGAAGTGTAGAGGTATATTTCTATCATTCTGCCGTACATAATTACCGTGATAACCACCGACAGAATTTTCAGACACCAGCTTACGACAAGGGTTTCCAATGCCAGCGTCACCAGTTCGCCAATCGCCATCGTTGCCATTGCCGCCTGCATCTGCATGGAAAGAGAACTAATATCAATGGCGGTATTGCCACGGATAATGCCGGAGGAAGAATTTACCACCGACTGTCCAATGTCAAATACCGCCATTGCAATATCGAACGTATGACTGACGAGATAGACCGCGATCCACATCTTCACGAAATACTTGAAGAACATCCATGTGTCCACATCGTGCAGATTGTTCCGCTCTGTCAGCATCGAGATCAGTTCGTAGCAGAGGATCAGCGTAATGATGATTCCCGCAATAGGGATCACCACCGAATCCGAAATGTTACGGATCATGCTGAAAATGCTGCTGTTCCACCCTTGCGGTGTCTGCCCGACCTGAGCAGCGATTTCACTGGTCTGTTGGTTGACCGCTGTGAACATCGTACTCAGGTTGGACTCCACCATGCCGGAAAGAAGTTCCCTCATCCATTTTTCGATTGCTGCGAAAATATTATCGAACAATGGCGGGTTTTCCTCCTATCGCTTGTTGATTAGCCGAACAGACCAGAAAGCAGCGGGATCAGCTGGGTGCCGATGAGAATGACACCGCCGCCGGACATCAGCTGTTTTATCCCCAATTAGGTGTAAAACTCTGCTCGATGGCGGGCGGCGGCGTACAAAAAATCTATATGGTGTTTTTAAGAGAACCGTCCCGGCGGGACAGGTCAGGCAGTGACCTGTTCCACCTCCGGGATG